>PDWI01006476.1_pt1 | contig 14650 bp, 11 predicted proteins | sample 1430891 | NCBI WGS metagenome assembly PDWI01 (sample SAMN01162508, study PRJNA174530) | Oral metagenome, whole genome shotgun sequencing project. | biome: Marine environment; feature: Marine mammal; material: Swab sample of the gingival sulcus; isolation source: swab sample of gingival sulcus... | reverse complement strand
CGCTAGAAAACAAGGCATTAATGCTTATCACGCCATCAAGGCGGCTATTAATAATCAGTCTGTTCAGTTGCTCTTTAGCTAGTTGACTGAATAGTTACGAACAAGCGAGGATGAATGAAAAAATTAAATGTTATCGATCACTGGGAAGACGTCAGCATAGAATATCAAGTTTATATGCAATCAATTCGTCAAGTGAACGATGCCCATCAAATAGAACGCGGCGTGAGGCCGTCGTTTATCATAAAAACATATGGTTGCCAAATGAATGAACACGACTCGGAAAAACTCACTGCACTGCTGATGCAGATGGGCTATCGAGCCACCACAAATATCGAAGAGGCGGATATCGTCATTTATAATACCTGTTGTGTGCGCGAAAACGCCGAATTAAAAGTTTTCGGTAACCTCGGTGCCCTAAAGCCGCTCAAGGCCAAACGGCCGGACATGATAATTGCAGTGTGCGGCTGCATGATGCAGCAAGATCACGTCGTCGAACAAATAAAGACAAAGTATCGACACGTCGATTTAGTGTTTGGTACCCATAATTTGCACACATTTCCAAGTCTATTGCATCGCGCCATGCGGCAACCCGATATATTAGTGGAGGTGTGGGAAGGCGAAAAATCTATCGTTGAAGGCATGCCGGTAGCGCGCAAAAAATCGTTAAAGGCCTTTGTCAACATCATGTACGGATGCAATAATTTTTGCGCATTCTGCATTGTACCCTATACGCGCGGCAGAGAGCGCAGCCGCCTGCCCAAAGACATAATCGCCGAAGTTAAAATGCTAATTGCAAACGGTACAAAAGAAATTATGTTACTTGGTCAAAATGTCAACTCGTACGGCCTAGACTTCGCTGAAGACTATAGCTTTGCACATTTGTTGCGCGCAATAGACGCCATCGCCGGCGACTGCCGAATTCGCTTTATGACACCGCACCCGAAGGACTTATCAGCTGACCTAATAGACTGCATACGCGATTTGCCAAGCCTCTGCGAGTACATTCACTTACCGGTGCAAGCCGGTAGCAATCAGCTGCTAAAGGCGATGAATCGCCGTTACACGCGCGAATCGTATCTCGAAAAAGTCGCTAGACTTAAATCCGAAGTGCCCGACATTGCCATATCGACCGACATTATTATCGGTTTTCCGGGTGAAACCGATCAGGATATCGATGAACTAATCAATTTGATTAACGAAGTTCAATACGATTCTGCCTTTACCTTTATCTATTCAATACGGCAGGGCACACCGGCAGCTCAGATGACAAATCAAATCGACGAATCAGTTAAGCACAAACGATTCGATCGCATGCTAAAGGCCTTAAATACCATGATTATTGAAAATAACAAAATGCAAGTGGGCAAGCGCTATCAACTGTTAGTCGAAGGTCAAACGCGCGACGGCAAAGCGCTAATGGGGCGCACGAGAAACAATAAAATCGTCAACTTTACTGGCGATAAGGCATTAATCGGTCAATTTGTCGAGGTCAAAATAGACAGCGCACAGAATTTTTCACTATTCGGCAGTCAAATTTTAGAAGAACAGGTGGGCGATGATGACTAAGATGACGCCAATGATGCAACAATATCACGACATAAAGAGCCAATATGGTGATTACATACTATTTTTCCGATTGGGCGATTTTTATGAAATGTTTTTTGACGACGCTATAACCGCCAGTAAGGCGCTCGATATTACATTGACCAAACGGCAAGCCGGTGGCGGTCAATACGCGCCGCTCTGCGGCGTACCTTATCATTCAGCAGATGGCTATTTGGCAACTCTAGTTGAAAAGGGCTATAAAGTTGCCATTTGTGAACAAGTTGAAGATCCGGCTTTGGCCAAGGGCATCGTCAAGCGAGAAGTAATTCGTTTGGTAACCCCCGGAACTATCACCGATCCGGCAACACTGTGCGAAAACAGCAATAACTATATTGCCTGTATTGCCGATTTGGAAACTGAAGTAGGGGTGGCTTATACCGATATTACCACCGGTGAAATGACTGTTAAGTCCTTTGCCAACGACGCAGTTTCGATTATCGTCGACGAAATCAGGCGAAATCAATTTGCCGAAATCGTATTGTCCGACAGCTTGCGCCAGCAAAGCGCCTTGTTTGCGGCGATCGAAAACCTTGCAATTCCCCTGTCGTTTAGAGATAAGCGCTATTTTTCGATTAGCCACACGCGCGACATGTTGAAGCGCACCTATGGCGATTACGCCTTGACGACTTATGACATCGAAGACAAAACGGCTATCGTCGTCGCGGTAGGTGGACTTCTCAGCTATATTTTTGAAACTCAAAAAATTGAGCTCAATCACTTTCAAGACCTGAAGTACGAATCGGATAGCGCCTTTATGACCATGGACTACTTTACGCGCGCCAATTTGGAATTGATTGAGACGATGCGCAAAAAAGAGAATAAGGGCGCTTTGTTGTGGGTCGTCGATCGAACGAAGACCGCTATGGGCGGTCGCATGATGCGCCGCTGGTTAGAGCAACCGTTAATTGACAAGGACGCTATTTTAGGGCGTCAGTCGGCGGTTGCCTACTTTAAGCGCGAACGCATCGTACGCAGTGAATTGGCGACTTTATTAAATGCCATTTACGATTTTGAACGCCTGCTCGGCAAAGCCGTATTCGGCTCGCTCAACCCGCGCGACGTCTACGCGCTTAGGCAATCGCTGGCGGCCTTGCCGGCGATTGAACAGCTGCTCAAGTACAGCCAAAATGACTTGTTAAAACAAAAAATAATTAGTTTTAGCGCGCTCGATGGGCTGTTTGCAAAACTGGACGACGCAATCCAGGACGATCCGCCCTTTAGCGTTAGAGAGGGCGGCATTTTCAAAGACGGTTACCGAGCAGAATTGGATGAGCTGCGCGCCATTAAAGTAAACGGCAAGGATTGGCTCTTAAAAATAGAGAGAGAACAGCGCGAAAAGACCGATATCAAGAACTTAAAAATAGGTTATAATAAAGTGTTCGGCTACTATATTGAAGTCAGTAAGGGCAATGTTTCTAAAGTTCCAGAACACTTTCAACGCAAGCAGACATTGGCCAATTCTGAGCGCTACATCATTCCCGAATTAAAGGAAATCGAAGATAAAATCATCGGCGCTGAAGAGCGCATCAACAAACTGGAATATCAATTATTCCAAACAATACGGCAGGATATCGTGTCGCACAGTGCTGCGCTTAAAGGCGTCGCCAATGACGTTGCCACCATCGACTGCCTGGTATCACTGGGCGATGTCGCGCAGCGCTATGACTACTGTCAGCCACAGTTTAACGACGATCAGATCATCGCCATCACAAACGGCAGACACCCCGTCGTCGAGCAAATTGTCAGCGATGGCAATTTCATCGCCAACGACGCATTGCTGAACGATGGCGACAATTTAATCACAATCATCACCGGGCCAAACATGGCCGGTAAATCGACTTATTTGAGGCAGATTGCCCTAAATGTCATCTTGGCGCAAATCGGTTCATTTGTCGCAGCGGAAAGCGCCAATTTATGCATTGTCGACCGCGTCTTTACGCGGGTCGGCGCATCGGACGACCTGTTCCGCGGCCAGTCGACGTTTATGGTAGAAATGCAGGAACTGTCGACCATCTTGCGTTACGCTACGCCGCACAGTTTGATTTTATTGGACGAAATCGGCCGCGGTACGTCGACCTACGACGGCCTGAGTATCGCCTGGGCAGTCGTCGAATACATTGCCAACACGCTCCATAGCAAGACGATTTTTGCAACCCATTATCACGAACTAACCGAACTGGAAAGCGTCGTACAGGGCGTCATCAATTGCTTGATCGAAGTCGCCGAAGAGGGCGATCAAATCGCTTTCTTACGCAAAATAAGGCGCGGCCGCGCCGGGCGCAGCTTTGGCATTGAAGTCGCCAAATTGGCCGGCGTGCCGAATGACGTCGTCTTGCGCGCCAAGCAAATCTTAAAGAACTTAGAAGCCAGCGACATTGCTAGAAAGGGCGTATCGACAGCCGTTCAGACTAATGCGGCGCTTACGACAGATCTAAAAAGCACTACTGTAAATCCGTTGTTAGCTGAACTAAAAGCGCTAAATGGCGACACTTTAACGCCAATCGAGGCGCTCAACATCTTACACGATTTGATAAGAAAGGCGAAACAGTCAAATGATTAAAAAATTGTCACCCCAAATTTGCAATAAAATCGCCGCCGGCGAAGTCATTGAACGACCGGCGGCAATCGTCAAAGAGCTGGTAGAAAATTCAATCGACGCCGCTGCGACGGCTATAACCATTCAAGTTGAAGAGGCCGGCAAGTCGCTAATCGCCGTAATCGACAACGGCTGCGGCATCGCCAGTAGCGACTTTAATTTGCTATTTGAAAGACACGCCACTAGCAAAATAGTCAAATTAGAAGATATCTACGCCATCGATACGCTAGGCTTTCGGGGCGAGGCGCTGGCCAGCATCGCCGCCGTTTCACGCGTTGAAATTGCATCTAAAACCGGCTCTGCCAAAACCGGTCAGCAATTGCAAGTCGACGGCGGACGTTGCGGCTTAGTCAAGGTCGTTGCGATGAACAAGGGGACGAGCGTTAAAGTGCGCGATTTATTCTACAACACGCCGGTCAGATATAAATTCTTGGCGAGCGATCGCAAGGAGAGCAATGCCATTACCGGCATCGTCGAAAAGATGATGCTGGCCAATCCAGATATTAAATTTAGCTATCAGCTGGACGGTGTCGTCATACGCAGTAGTGCCGGCAACAATCAGTTACTCGACGTCATTCACGACATTTACGGACTTGAAATAACTAAAAAAATGTTGCCAGTTTCAACACAGCGCAATGCCATATCCATGCACGGCTATATTTCCAAACCGGAGTTTACGCGCGGCAACAGGCGCTATCAGTTTTTATACGTCAACGGCCGCTACGTCGAGTCGCCTGCTCTACAAACGTGTGTAAACAATTGCTATCGCACGCTCAATACGATCAATCGCTTTCCACAATACGTCTTGCATCTCGAAATGGCGGCCGGAGAGTACGACATCAATATTCACCCGTCGAAAATCGAAATTAAATTCCGCAATCAAATGGCGCTTGAATCGCTTATCGAAGACAGTATAAAACAGTGCTTTGCCGACAATATCTTAGTGCCGCAAGTCAATTTGAGCGATGCGACAGAACCCGAGCGAGCATCCGAAGAGGCAACTGCCAAAGTCGACGATTACTTCAGGTTGTTCAATCAAAAAATGCAACAAAGTGATGTATATTTACCGGAACAGAACGCCGAAGATAAAAGCTTTGCCAAAGAGCCGGCTATCGACTACGCGGCGCCGTTTACTGACGAGCGATGTGCAGAGGCGCCATTTGAAGTTGAGCCATTTGACGTCGAAGTATCGCCGACTGATACTACGCGGCGCGATGCGGTAGACGACTTCTTTGTCGATCGAGATGTCGAGTTTGTTGAACAAACGGTAATTGAAGAATTTGTCGGCAAGCGCTCGACGCACTACGACAATTTGACGGTCGTCGGCGTTTTATTTAACACCTATATTATTTGCCAAAGGGACAACAGTGCTTTTTTGATCGACCAGCACGCCGCCCACGAACGCGTACTCTATGAACAATTTTTAGCCGATTTTCGGAATTCACAAATAGAATCGCAGTATTTAATAGAACCGATTGTATACCGCAGCGACCACCATACCGATCACTATATTGAACGAATGGTAACGGATATTAAGCGGCTCGGCATCGATATTGAACCTTTCGGCGATGAGAGTTGGGTCGTTCGCAGCGTACCGTCGATTAAGGGCGTGCCCTTTGACGAGCAGAGCATCATCCACATTCTCGATGCCATCGACATTTATAAGGCAGACTCAATTACCGAACACAATATCGAAAATATAATTATGGCGTCCTGCAAGGCCGCCGTCAAAGCGCGCGACAAATTATCCGTCGACGAAATTTACGCACTGCTAAAACTGTTGCAAACCTATAATCAACCTTACACCTGTCCGCACGGCAGACCAATTATTATAGAATTGACGGAGTACGAACTTGAAAAATTATTTAAACGCGTCCAATAAACCGCATATAATCGTCGTCAGCGGCCCGACCGCCGTCGGTAAGACCGAGACGACAATACGTTTGGCGAACGCGCTGGACGCCGAAATCATTTCAGCTGATTCAATGCAAATCTATCGCGACTTGAACATTGGTACGGCAAAGCCGACGGCAGAGGAGCTGGCTCGCGCCCCGCATCATTTAGTTGACTTCGTCAGTCCATTTGTACCCTATAGCGTCGCGCAGTACGCCGCAGCGGCACGCGATTGCATAAATGCTATCATCGGACGCGGTAAGGCCGTCATCGTGACGGGTGGCACCGGTCTGTACATACACAGTTTGTTGTATAAGATGGACTTTAGCGAAGTGCGAGCTAATCCCGAAATCAGACGTGAATTAGACGCTATTCTAGAGCATAGCGGTGCGCTACAACTACACGCAATGCTCAAAGAACGCGATCCGGCTACTGCCGAGCGGATTCACCCCAACAACGTGCGCAAGGTACAACGCGCACTGGAAATTTTGTTTGAAAAGGGATCGATCGATACATTCAAATCCGATCCAGTAGCGGAAACGGCCTACCGAACCCAATTATTTATTTTAAATCGAGAACGCGCCGAGCTATACGACAGAATTAATATGAGAGTAGACCTGATGCTGCAAAGCGGTCTGATCGACGAAGTACGGCATCTGCTAAAGATGGGTCTAACTGCAGAGCACCAGGCGATGCAAGGCATTGGCTACAAAGAAGTGATTCGCCACATCAACGGTGAGTTGACAGCAGCAGAATTGGGCGCTCTGCTCAAGCAAAATACGCGCCGTTACGCCAAAAGGCAATTGACCTGGTTTAGGCGCTATCAAAATGCGCAGTGGATTGATATAACAATTCGTAAAAATGCCGATTCTGTGGTAGAATATATTATGGAGAATATAAAAGGGGGGCAAAATGAAATCATCGATTAATTTACAAGACGTGTTTTTGAATCAAGTCCGAAAAGAACAGATCCACATTACCGTCTTTTTAATCAGCGGTTACCAAATTAAGGGATTAGTTAAGGGATTTGACGCCTACACCATCGTCATCAACACCGATGGCAAGCAACAAATGATTTATAAACACGCGATTTCGACATTAATACCATCCAGACAAGTAAACTTTTTAACTAACGACGAAGAGGCCTAATGGAACCGCAGACATATTTTGAGATTGACCCGACAATCGTCGCGGCGGCACGGCGCACAGAAGGGGAATTAAATCATATATTTCAGCAAATAGACGATGTGAAAACCGATAATTTTTACAAAGTCTTATTTGCTATGCAAAAAAACAATTTATCAGACCGCCACTTTGACTGGACGACCGGTTACGGCTACAACGATGCCGGTCGCGAAGTCGTCGAGGCCATTTACGCTGACGTCTTCAAGGCCGAATCGGCTTTGGTGCGCACTCAAATCGTCAACGGCACACACGCCTTAACTCTGGGACTGAATGCCATTTTAAGACCGGGTGACCAGATGCTATCGATTAGCGGTACGCCATACGATACGCTGCGCGAAACGATTGGCATCGGCGTTAAAAACGGTGCCAGCTTGCGCGAAATCGGCGTCTTGTACGATGCCGTCGAGCTATTAGATGACGGTAAAATTGATATTGCAGCGGCATTGACTAAATTGACAGATAAAACTAAATTAATTTATATTCAGCGATCCAGTGGCTATTCGTTTAGACCGGCGTCGACTATCGCCGATATCGAAACGGCGATAAAAGAGATTAGACGCGTCGCACCGGATGTACTGGTAATGGTCGACAACTGTTATGGTGAGTTTATCGAAAGGCGCGAACCAATTGAAGTCGGCGCCAACTTAATCGCCGGCTCACTGATTAAAAACCCGGGCGGCGGACTGGCGCTCAGCGGCGGCTATCTGGCCGGCGATGCGGCCATTATCGAACAGTGTAGCTATAAGCTTACAGCGCCCGGCATCGGCGCCGAATGCGGCTTGACATTTGGTCAAAATAGAGCCGTTTTACAGGGGCTTTTCCTGGCGCCCAACGTCGTGGCAGGCGCTGTAAAGAGCGCCGTATTCGCAGCAAAACTGTACGAGTCGTTTGGCTATAATGTAACGCCCAAGTGGGATGCTGCGCGCAGCGACATCATTCAGGCCATAGAGTTGGGCGACCCGCAAAGAGTTATTGCCTTTTGTCAGGCGATTCAAAGCGTTGCACCGGTCGATGGCTTTGTCGCGCCACTGCCTTGGGATATGCCGGGCTACGATTCTCAGGTCATAATGGCGGCGGGCGCATTTGTGCAGGGTTCGTCAATCGAACTGAGTGCCGATGCGCCAATGCGCGAGCCCTATGCGGTCTACTTACAGGGTGGGCTCACCTATGAGCACGGCAAACTAGGGGCAATTTATGCACTTCAGGCAATTCAGAATGCCGAGAACATATCAGGTTGCTGAAAATGTTCAAGTTCGAGGCACGTGAAAAATTTAGAGCGTAGCGTATTAGAAACATACGTGAGCATCTAAATTTTGAGTTGTAACGAAGAAATTGGGCATTCTCAGCAACCTGAGGTTATAGTTTGCGAAATACCCCTTTAACCAATCCTAGTATTTCAATAAAATCGGCGTAAATTGGCGACATAGAATCGTTCTCCGGCTGTAGTCGGAAACGATTTTTTTCTTTGTAGTAAGTCTTTACGGTGGTGCTGTCGTCGATGAGGGCGACGACCATATCGCCGTTGTCGGCAGTTTTTTGTTGCTTGACCAAGACGTAGTCGCGATCGTAAATGCCGACGTTGATCATGCTGTCGCCGGACACGCGCAGAATAAAGTAATCGCCCGCGCCGACGAAGTCGATTGGAATGGGGAAGTATTCGTCGTATTCCTCATGTGCCAATATCGGTTGACCGGCTGTAACCTTACCGACGACCGGTATATTGGCGACTTCGGGCGCCGGGAAGGGAATGACATTATCCGGTTCTGTCTGATATAAACCAGATGGTTTGAGTATTTCAATCGAGCGATTTTTGGTTCTATCGCGCTTGATATAGCCTTTTTTTTCAAGTCTTTCCAAATGGCCGTGCACAGTAGACGTCGATTTTAAGCCAACTGCCTGGCAAATTTCGCGGACGGCAGGGGGAATGTTGCGCTCGGCGACTTTCTTTTCGATAAAAGCCAGTATTTCTCTTTGTTTAGAAGTTAAATCGGTCGACATAGTTGCCTCCTTTAGCAAGTGTTTTTACTAGTATATCACACAAAAAACAAAAAAACAAACATTTGTTCGCCTTTTTCTCTTGAAAAAGAACAAATGTTCGTGTATAATAGCCTTAACAGAACATACGTTTGGTTAGGAGGCTATCATGAACATTACGATAAACAATAAAAGATACATATTTAACTACAGGCGATTTATCAGCCGTATTTTAGTAGTCATCATGGTCATTTCACTAATCGTAATCGCGTTGAGCATAAATGGTAATTTTTTTAGCAACGCCGGCACAATTCAAAAATACGATCTATACAAAGTTAGAGAAGGGGATACACTGTGGTCAATTGCCGATAAATACCTAGTGGAGCGACAGGACATTCGCGAATTGATTTACGATATTAAAGTCGCCAACAGCATGAACAGCAGCGTTATTTTTCCCAATCAATTACTGCAAATTCCGCTTTCAGACTACTGAAAATCGTTTATTCTTCATTGCCGCAAAACTATTTGTTAAATGTCTAGACTGTCGAGAGTATTCAAATTCGAGGCGAAAATTCACCGGCGGTTTATAGCTTATAAATCATACTAAAATTATAGAAGGCTAATAGATGGTTCAGATCGAGGCGTTTGAAAAATTTTGTGTTATTAATGTTACAGACTGTTGAGAATGTTCAAGTTCGAGGCGCAAATTCGCCGGCGGTTTATAGCTTATAAATCATACTAAAATTATAGAAGGCTAATAGATGGTTTAGTTCGAGGCGCGTGCAAAATTTAGGGATGAGCGTATAAGCAATACGTGATTACCTAAATTTTGCACAGCAACAAAGAAATTAATCATCTATTAGTCTTCTGGGTTTAGTAGTTCATAGTTAGCGAGTATATCGCGCTTGGCATTTTTGCGATGTGCCGCGTACAGTTGCGTGGTCGTGATATTATCGTGATCGAGTAAATTTTGTACATCGTAAATTGAAAAGCCGTATTCGATCAATGTCGAAGCCGCCGTGGCACGCAATTTATGTGGACTATAGCCCTTATCGCGACTGGTGTGCAGGGCGATAGAAGTGTATTTTTTGACCAAATTGCGAATTGCCCGAACCGTTAAACGACTGCCTTGTAGAGACAAAAAGAGCGCGTCGCCATCTTCTGCTTTTAACTGTAGATGGTTGCGTTCGTTTTCAATATACGCTAAAATTACGCGCTTAGCGCTTTGATTTATCGGCATAATTACTTCTTTACCGCGCTTGCGATAGATTGTAAATTCCTCTCGTCTAAAGTTAAAAGTCGACAGATTCAGCTGTTGTAGTTCACTCAGCCTTAAACCATAGGTCGTAAACAGCACCAAAATTGCCTTGTCGCGGTATTTAGTCTTTTCCCAATAGACTTTTTCTCTATCTGTTAAGCCTTCGCCCAATTCGACGGCGCGTATCATGGTAGCGACTTCTTCAATTTGTAAGCGCTTAATGGCGTCAGGTTGTGGTTTGGGCAATTTAATCGGATTAAAACCGATTGTAATGTCTTGTTTGACCATTTCTTCGCGATATAAAAATTTAAAAAACACGCTGAGTGCCGATTTTTTGCGAGACAGGGAACGATTATGATTTTCCATTACATAGGTCGTGCCGTTTTTTTCTCGTTCGTAGTGCGCGCAATAGTCGCCAATAAAGCGATTGACATCCTTGGCTTTAATCTTGGCTAACTCTTTAAGAGTAATATCTTCAACGCGCTGTGCGCGCGTTAAAAGTGTTTCGACGACCAAATACTTAAAGAAGAAATTTAAATCGGCCAGATAAGCATAGCGCGTCGTCAGCGCGACGCCGTTTTTTAAATAGATAAAGTAGTCGTACAGATAATCTGGCAACTGCAGTTCGATTGCACGACAATCGTCTTTGAGGGCGCTCTCGTACGCGACGATATTATTTGGTTTAGATGTTTTATTGTGTACAACGCGTTTATTAGCCAAAATTTTACCCTACATTTCTTTTATACGAAACTATTCCCAAAATAGATATTTAAGGAATAGTTGCTAAACACTACTTCCGTTGGTCAGCTAGTCAGTTATCTGTTGGACAGTAAAAGCAAAACCTTTAAATTCAAATGCTTAAAACCACATATTCGAGATTTTTCGACTGTGCTCGAAATGACGGCGCTGCGCTCAACTGTGCGCCCGCCTTTTTAAAACTATTGCTAGCAGTAACAGCAATAAACTTAAAAATATAATTGAAATTGTCACACCGCTAGAGATTCTAAAAGCTAAAAATATTGCTCTCGGTCCTTCTGGTCGCGGTATTTGCACGAGAATATTGCCATTGTTTATTAATACAAATACCGCAAAAATCAAACCAATCAGCGATGCAAAAAAAGCCGCGGGTGTTAGACCTTTTTTCATACTACAACACCTACCCTACACTTATAACTAGACATTTAAACTAACATTTGTATCGATGTCATCTGCATGACGTTCTATAATTGGTTTAATATGGGTTTCTATAAATGCATCGACTTGTCTTTCAGCTAGTCCCGTGTAATCAGCTGGATTTAATAAATACGCTAAATCGCTCTTATCGATATTAAAGGCTGCGTCGGCGACAATGCGCTCCAATAAGTCGTTGTCGAGACCATCTTCTTTGACGCGTTTAGCACTCTCCATCGACAGCACGCGAATGCGCTCGTGCAGGACTTGCCTGTCTCCCCCATTTTTAACCCCTGCCATGATGATGTTTTCAGTCGCCATAAAGGGAAGTTCCGCCATGACGTGTTTTTCAATTACTTTGGGATAGACCACCAGACCCTTACTGATATTGATGGCGATATTTAAAATGCCGTCAATTGCCATAAAGCTCTCCGGTAAGGCAATTCTGCGATTGGCTGAATCGTCCAAAGTGCGCTCAAACCACTGCGTCGACATCGTCATCATCGGATTCGCCAAATTGGCAATGACCAGTCTGGCGAGTGATGCAATGCGCTCCGAACGCATTGGGTTGCGCTTATACGCCATTGCCGACGAACCGATTTGCGTCTTTTCAAAGGGCTCTTCTATTTCTTTTAAGTGCTGTAATAATCTAATATCGTTGGTCATCTTGTGCATGGATTGGGCGATTCCCGCCAACACGGCGATGATTTTACTGTCGATTTTTCTGCTATAGGTCTGACCGCTAACGGCAATTGGCGCCCCTACCCCCAGTTTCTCACAGACCAATTTATCGAGCGCTAACACTTTTTCGGCGTCGTCGTCGAACAGCGCCATATAACTGGCCTGCGTACCGGTCGTACCCTTGGCGCCGCGCAAGTAATAGTTATCCAATAAATGACTTAAGTCGTCGTAATCCATCACCAAATCTTGCATCCACAGCGTTGCGCGCTTGCCGACAGTCGTCAATTGCGCCGGTTGAAAATGGGTGTAGCCGAGCGTTGGCAAAGCTTTGTAGGCAGTTGCGAAGTCGCTTAAGTTTTTGAGTACGCTAGCCAGTTTCTTTTGAATTGCGCATAAAGCCTGATACATGATTAAAAGATCGGTATTGCCGCCGACAAAGGCCGAAGTCGCCCCCAAGTGAATGACTGCCTTGGCAGCTGGGCACTGTTCGCCATAGGCGTGCACGTGACTCATTACGTCGTGACGGGTACGCTTTTCTATTTCGCGCGCCAATTCGTAATTGATGTCGTCGACATGCGCCTTCATTTCGTCAATTTGCGCTTGACTGATATTTAAACCCAGTTCACGCTGTGCCTCGACAAGTGCAATCCAACAGCGTCGCCAAGTCGAAAACTTGCTATCACTCGAAAATAACTTAACCATTTCTGCACTGGCGTAACGCGTCACCAATGGATTTTGATACTTATCTGTCACAACTCTCCTCCTACTCGTATTGTTTGACAAAATAATTAGGCTGTTAAAGCGACCAGTTATCATCTTACAATATCTTTGCTTGCAGATACTCGTCATTTTAACAGCCTTTATTCTATTCGGATTACCTGCTATTTGGCGTACTCAACTGAACGCGTTTCTCTAATCATACTGACTTTGATTTGACCCGGATAGTCGAGTTCTTCTTCAATTCGCTTTCTAATATCTCTACCCAACAATACCATTTCGTCATCGGAAATCTTTTCCGGAACGACCATAATGCGAATTTCTCTACCGGCCTGAATCGCAAACGATTTATCGACGCCATCATAGGAATTAGAAATGCCTTCAAGCCCCTCTAAGCGCTTGATATAGGTATTCAGCGTTTCGCGACGGGCACCCGGTCGGGCGGCCGACAGGGCATCTGCCGCAGTGACTAGAATTGCCTCAATCGTCTCCGGCTCGTAGTCGCCGTGATGTGTACTCATGGCGTGAATAACAGCCTTCGACTCCTTGTAACGCTTTAATAAACTCATGCCCAGCTCGACGTGCGTGCCCTCTAATTCCTGGTCTACCGCTTTGCCGATGTCGTGTAATAATCCGGCGCGTTTGGCAATGCGCGTATTGACGCCCAACTCAGCTGCCAAAACTGAAGACAATTCAGCGACTTCAATGGAGTGCTTTAAGACGTTTTGACCATAGCTAGTACGGTAATGCAAACGACCCAACAATTTGATTAATTCGGGATGTAAATTGTGAATACCGACCTCAAAAGTGGCATTTTCACCGTACTCCTTCATCTTTTGTTCGACTTCTTTTCTAGCTTTTTCGACCATTTCTTCAATGCGCGCCGGGTGAATACGACCGTCTTGAATCAGTTTTTCCAAGGCGATGCGGGCGATTTCTCGGCGCACGGCATCAAAGGATGACAAAATGACCGCCTCCGGCGTATCATCGATAATTAAGTCTACGCCCGTTGCCGTTTCCAGAGCGCGGATATTGCGACCTTCACGGCCGATGATGCGCCCTTTCATTTCGTCGTTTGGCAAGTCTACAACAGAAACCGTCGATTCCGAAACGTGGTCTGCCGCTGAGCGCTGAATGGCAATCGAAATGATTTCCTGCGCCTTTTTAGTGGCGGTTTCCTTAATTTCATTTTCGGCTTCTTTAATCAATAAGACGGACTCGTGTTTGATTTCCTTTTCCAGATCTCTCAACAACTGGCGCTTTGCTTCATCCTGACTCAAACCGGAAACGCGTTCCAATTCTTCGAGGTGACGCTTTTCTAAATCCTGTAGCGCAGATTCTTTTTTGTCCAACGAAGATTGACGCTTGTTCAATCCCTCTTCGCGCTTCGACATCTTGTTGGCGCGGTTTTCAAGTTGTTCTTCCTTTTGAATGTTGCGTTTTTCTAATGCTTGAACTTCACTTCTTCGATTTTTTGTCTCTCTCTCTAACTCTAATCGCATTTGATGAATTTCATCTCTAGCTTCAACTAATTTTGCTTTTTTATCAGACTCTGCAGCCTGTTTAGCATT
>PDWI01025385.1_pt1 | contig 14653 bp, 10 predicted proteins | sample 1430891 | NCBI WGS metagenome assembly PDWI01 (sample SAMN01162508, study PRJNA174530) | Oral metagenome, whole genome shotgun sequencing project. | biome: Marine environment; feature: Marine mammal; material: Swab sample of the gingival sulcus; isolation source: swab sample of gingival sulcus... | reverse complement strand
CAATGGTGCGGACATGGGATGGGGAAATCGGAATGGGATGACCGGTTCCTCCTTGGCCATCGCAATAACAGCTGTGGACCAGATGTCAAAGGCCGCCATTCGGTCCAGCACCTTGTTTCTGGCCTGGATCGCCCGTTCAGGATGACGATCGGGCCGATACCGGGACGGGGCCTGGGGCAGCACTGCCAGCAGGGCGGCCTCAGCATGGGTCAGGTCATCTGCCCCTTTGCCCAGCCAGGTGTACGCCGCCGCCCTTACCCCTTCAATATTGGCGCCAAAAGGGGCATGGGTCAAATAAAGGCCAAGAATTTGGGCTTTTGTCAGATGCCATTCCAGTTGGAGTGCCCGGAACATCTGCCATAGTTTCGTGGCCATCCGACCTCGACGGGGCGGCTCCCCGGACGTTGCATCCAGAATCCGTGCCACCTGCATGGTGATGGTGGAGCCCCCGGAGACCACCCTGCCCCCAGTGATGTTTTGAATCAGGGCCCGGACAATGGCCAATGGGTTGACGCCAGGATGGAAATAAAACCAGCGGTCTTCATAGGTTAGCAGTGCCTGAAGATACAATGGCGACACCTGATCGGGATCTGCCGGAAACCGCCATATGCCCCGGTGATCTGCAAACACCCGCAGGGGAACATTGTTCCTGTCTGTCACCACTGTGGAGACGGGGCGGCCCGCCAAGGGCAAGGGAAACCACCGGTCCAGACCAACGGCAAATAGCCCCCCTGCAATGATGCCTACAGCGATTAAAATGGTAACACGCTGGCTTCGACTGCCGGCAAGTGTTGTTTTCATCGTTAAGGCAAGGTGACTGCCATGGTCTCAATGGTATTGCCGATGGCCCGGATATAGGGTCGGTACATATCCTCAACCAGGGAGGCCGGTACCTTAAACCGGCCGGGGCTCACCACTCTGGCCCCATAAAAAATCCGACGGGTTTGACCGCCTTGCAGCTGCAACGCCGCAATAAATCGATCATCCCGGTATTCGGTGTGGGCTGTGATATATTCAGACTGCCATGCGCTTATGGCTTTTTTATCCACGACCACATCGTCAATCAGGAAGGCGCCGGAGACATTGGGATCTTCCAGTTCAATCCCGGCGGGGACCATGTCCACCACCAGGGCGTGTGGCATTTTTTTATCCGGTGTTACAGCCAGCTCAACGATAAGTCGATCTCCAGATTTAACCTGGGCAACATCCACTGGCGCACCTTTGGCATCCAGGAATCGTCGAGATATGGAGACCCCTGCTGAAGACGGCCGTGGTACATCGTTGGGGTACCCCGTGAGCACCAGGTTCACATAGAGGGCGTCTGTTCCCGTATTTTTAATCTCAAATCCACCCGCCGCAGCGCCCTGGGCAAAGATGGCTTGACCCGGACCGTCTCCGTTGTAAACGCCGGTTTGCCCACCAACGACCACCGAGGCCTGCCAGGGGGTTCCTTTGGCTGTCAAACGAGCTGCACCCGCCATGACCATGGCGTTGCGTTCCTGGGTGGATAACCACTCACGTGCTGCCAACGCATTGTCCAACGCCTCAAGAAGCTGGGACCTGGATGTGTCATCAGGAAACCAGGTGGCCAGGCAATAATAGGACGCGGCCAGATCTCTGACCATGGAACCGTAATCCCCCACATAAATCCGTGGCGTGCGGACCTTGTTCAAGGCCTTGTGAAAGGCGTGTTTGCATCGCTTTTGATCCCCTGCCAGTCCCAGGGCGGCACCGGCCTGTACCATTGCCAGGGGGCCTGCCGAATATTTTTGGGTATACGCCGCCACCGATCTTGCGTCTCCCAGGCTCAACATCTGAATCAGGGACAGGTCAAAGGCCGCATACGCGCGCACCGCAGCCCGGTACATCTTTCGGTCCACATACCTGGGGATGGGTATCTGGTTTGGCTGCCGGACATAGACTGACAGCCGCTGAAATGTTTTTTTAACGGAGTCCTTCGGCACGTTAAACCCTGCGTTGGTTGCATGAATCAAAAAGTGTGCGGCATAGGCCGTTAACCAGGCTTCTTCCGGACTGCTGCTATGCCAAAGGCCAAAGCCCCCGGAACTTTTCTGCTTTTCCATCAAGCGCTGGATGCCAAGGTCAATTTTTTGGATAACCTGTGCCGGGGATGTGGTTGCCACACCCAGATCCGCAAATTGCGATGCCGTCAGCAGGACATGGGGAAACAGGCCAGACACCGTTTGTTCCAGGCACCCGTAGGGATAGGCCATAAGGCGATCCACATGATCGGCCAAATTCACCGGTGGTTCCGAATCCAGACTGGCCTGAACGGTGATGCTATTGGCCACCCGTTCTGCCAGATCCGCAGACGGAATTGAAAGGTGTGCTCCAGGTGCCAACCGTTGTTTCCAGCGCCGGGTTAAAGGCGGATAGGGCGAACGGGTCTCAATAAACCATGACTTGGCCAGTTCCTGGGCATGGCCGTCAACCACAAGGCCCTTGACCCGACAGGAAATTTCAGCACGCCCCGATGTCCGGCCGGCTGTTATGAGCAAGGCCACAGTGGTCTTTTCAGACGGTGCCAGGACAATGGGCCGGGTCTTTTTCCCGTTAAGGGTGACAGGCCCCATGATATCTGTTTTCAGCACCAGAGATTGGGACGCATCCGTTAAATTATGGATATCCAGCATGAGTGTTGCTTCGTCGCCACAGGCCAGAAACCTTGGCATGGTGGCCTGAACCATCAAGGGGGAGGCAAGAATCATCTCTTTTTCTGCGGATCCAAATTGATCGGTGGTGTGGGCCACCGCCATAAGCCGGATTCGCCCGTCAAAATCTGGAAGATCCAGACTGAACACCGCCCGGCCCGATCCATCCACAGTTATGGCCTTGTGATAGAGCGCCACAATCTGAACATCCGTGGACGGCCGATCACCACCCCGGGTCAAACTCGGGGCATCACCGCCAAAGCGCTGCCGGGCATAGGCGCCTTTGTTGGCTTCAATCAGTTTCTGGTAAACATCCTGAAGCATCGGGCTATATTTTCGGGTTCTGAAAAAATACGCAAAGGGATCAGGGGTTTCAAAAGCCGTTAAATTAAGAATCCCCAGATCCACAGCTGCCAGAGTGACCATGGCATGGGAAGGAACCGTCGCCCCGTTCCAAAGGCAGGGGAATCAGCCCCACAGACCGTTTTGGTAGCCGTGTATTTCCACCTTCCCCCGGCCGTACCACAACGGCCGACACATAGATATCATGACGATGCCACTCTGGGTCAATTGTGATTTCAAACGCTTTACCCTTGGCCGGCACCTCAATGGGCAAAGAGAACAGGTTTTCCTCTGCCTCAACAAACAACCACCCTTTCCCGCCCTGGGGTGCCTTCACCGTAACCATGGCCTTATCTCCCGGGGCATACGCCGGTTGATCCAGGCTCAGATCCACCCGATCCGGCCGGTTCATGCCACCCTGGCCGCCGTGATCCGGGTCCCACCCCGCCCAAATGGGGTAGGCGGTGGTCAAACCGGTATCAGGATTCAGGATCTCCAGCCGGTATTGTCCCCATTTCACCGGGAATGACACCGTGGCCCTGGCACCTGCTGCTTCTCCAGGATTAATATCCACAGTGAACCGATCCACCGGGTAAAACTGACTGTTAAACCCCCAATGCCACGCTTTATTTTTGTATTCCCAATAATAGTCCCTTTGCTCGCGGATCACCGTGGCTTTCAACCCCTTGGCGCCCATGGGCGTTCCGTCTGGTCCCACCATGATGACCTCAAACTGCGCGGTGCTGTTCTGGCGCACCCGGGCAGTGTCGTCCTTCATTGGAGAAAGATTTCGAATGCCCACCAGGGACGGTGCTGGCCAGACCTGCCGGGAGGTGTTGCGTACCAGCGGCCGGCCACCGGAATCATAAAGGCTGACATTGGCCGTCACCCAATGGGGGGACGACACCGTTTTCCACCGATTTTCAACAGGTATGATCCCTTTGCCGGTATCATCCAGGCGAATATCATCTTGGCCCGGCTGCCGACAGCCGGTGCCCCATATAGGAATTCACCTTGAATATTCAGGTTTAAGGGCGTATCCGGTGTGATGACCTGAGTTTTATCGGCTGAAATATCCAGGGTCATCCGTTCTGGAAGAAATTCAGATACTAAAAACGGATAAGGGGCAAAATTTCCGCCACTGCCGGAAAATAAAATTTGCCATTTACCGGTCAACGCATTTTGGGGCAGGGTGAAATGGGTTGAAAAATGATTGTCAGCCCCAGGCCGCCAGGTGAATTCACGCACCATGCGGCCATCGGGCCGCATTACCTTGGCTTGGATGGGCAGGGCCGGCGTTGACCCACCGTCGTGGTTTCTCAGGATACCATCCAGCACCACAGTTTCTCCGGGACGGTAAATATCCCTGGGGCCATATACAAAAAATTCCACCGGTCGGTAGGGATCACGGCCCATGGCAAATTCCGACAGATCAAGGGTAGGCACATCCATGGGCATCAGGGTCATATGATTTCCCTGTGTCACCGTGACCAGGGCCAGTTGATCAAAGCGACCCTGGACCACGGCCCGACCTGAGCGATCCGTGTCTTTGTGGAACAATTCATGGCCTTTTTCATCAAAGCCCTCTATTTTGGCCTTTTCAACTGGGTTTGCCGTGTCAAGACGCTGGACATAAAAGTTTATATTCTGTTTATAAATCCGGACCTGGACGCCCAGATCGGAAATGGTAAACCAGATCGTATGATACCCATACTCATAATGGCCTGCCCCCCTGAGGACGGCAAAATAGATCCCCGGTGATTTAAGGGCCTCAATATGGGTGATGGGAACATTGACCTGGGTCCGCAAATCCTTTTTGATGGCCAGATCCCACCGGCCCGAGTACACCAGATCGGCCATACGTTGCAGGTCTTGGCTCTCGTAATAATTGATATAGTCCGATGAGCTGAAATATTGGCGAAACTCTGCCATACGATCCGGCCGGATTCGGAAAAAATCAATATCTGCCTGTTTAATGTTCAAACTGTCCACAGGCAGTCCCCGGCTCAGTCCGGCAGCCAGGATAAACCCCTTGGCGCCAAAGGCGATCATGGGTTCGGCTCGCCGGGTTTTCACCTCATACACCGTCTGTTTTTTCAACACCTCGCCGTCTTTGGCCTTCAGCCCTTGGGTCACCTTGATTTTATAGGTGCTGTTCGCGTCCACCTGGGTAAAATACACCACCTGTGGATCCTGGGCCAACATCCAGGCGCCTTCCAGCGGTTCATCACCATCGGTCATGATTCTAAGATATGGCGATAAATCTTGTCTGCCATCTACTGCCTTGGAAAAGGTGACCGCCACTGCATTTTCACCGTCAACCGTCTGCTGTCCGGCAAACAATGCCTTGAATGTTGACGCACCCACACCGCCCGGCAGTATCAAAGCCACCGCACAAAAGAATAAAAAAGCACGAAGAATTTTCATACAATCCTCACTTTAACGAGTCAAATACTGTGATAAAATTATGATTACTTTAACCATAAAAAGGGTTAAAATCAAATAAAAGTAGACCCATGACGCGCGTTAAATTTCCTAAATATGTGTAGAAATTTAACTTTGTTTGGGTAAAAATAAAAAAAATAGTTGAAATTAAAATTTGCAATAATTATAGTGAGTTTTAGAATATCCTCAAATTAAACGGGGAGGATACAATGGTATCATAAATGACGATATGAAAGCGGGTTCCGAGGTATTGCCCCATGGTCAGCATCAAATTGCATATCTCTTTGTTTTCCAAGTATAGTTCTTCTCAACCTGCCATGGTGTTTTAATGAAAGGCTGTGTCGAAGGAGTTCTGTGGGCAGGCTCTTACGGGACAGATCGTTTTTCAATTTAAAGGCGTAAAATAAATTTGACCACAGGTATCCATAAGGTATTCCGAGATCAAATTTATTTTCCAAAGATGAAATTGAGACAATTCGAATTCAATAACAGTCTGCCAAATCGTTTTTCAACCAAACAAAGAAAAGGACAACAAATGAATTTAAATAAAATTCGAAGACAGTTTTTTAAGATACTTCCAAAAGCAATTCGTTCACGATTGCTCAGACAGTTTATGCCACCTGTTTCTCTGGATATTGATAATGTCATGCTTAGACCGGCCGAGACATTTGATCATTACATCAAATCGTTTCGGCTCGTTCATGATGTATACGTGGAGGCGGGCTACATTGATCCGTCTCCAACGGCATTACGGGTTCTCCCCCAACATTTCCATAAAGATTCTAGGATTTTTTTGGGGGTTTATTGTGCCGGAGATCAGGAAGTTCCTGTTTATACCCTCAGTATTTTTCCTGACTCTAAGGAGGTGGGACTTCCCATGGATGAAGCCTTTAAGCTGGAGCTGGATATCCTTCGCCGCGAGGGGCGTTTCATTGCCGAAGTGGGGTGTCTCGCATCGGATCCGTTTTTTCGAAAGAACGACATGAATATTCCCATGCTGGGAAACCGGATACTTCAGCTTTATGCAAGGAAGCATCTCAATGTGGATGACTTAGTCATTACGACACATCCCAAGTTCTTATGGGTGTATGAAGATATCCTGTTGTTTGAAAAAATTGGTGAGGTAAAGGCATACGCTTATGTCAAAAATAATCCAGCTGTGGCCTTGCGATTAAACTTGAGAACGGCAGCACAGAGATATAAAAAAGTATATGGTTCAAAGCCAAAAGAGAAGAATTTGTATCATTTCTTTAATGACAGTGAATCCAATTCCACTTATTTGCCACCGATTGAACAGCCACAAGCCCTACAAAAATGAGGATGATACTTCTTGTCAAGTCCGGTGAAGATAAAGTTTGATCATGGGCTGTAATGCCGCAGTCATTGGCCACCGGGCTGCAAGGGGGGGGATAGCGAGAACTGCCCCTCAAGTGCGTCAATGGCTGCGGCCCGGTCGAATTGCGGGGTCATACCGACACGGCCGCCCTATGATCGACGGGTGAAACGTAAATAATTATCTTAAAATACAAGTAAATGGGTGATTATATGTTGACATGGGATGTTTGTTCAGATGGTCGATTGCAGGAATTTTACAATCTGTTTTAAAAAAAAGATTGACGACCATAATTTTTTAATATAATCATAAAAAAGTTCGGCATATATAATTTTTTATGATCGAAAATGACTAATTTTTTACACAGGAGAAATATAATGAAACTATTAAAAGCAAGTTTTTTGACCCTTTTTGCTGTTGCTTTTCTGGCAGGCACTTCATTGGCTAAAACAGTAACTGTTGCGGTGGACGACTATTCAGTTAAAAGAGTTTTTGATAGAACCGAGTTGGTAGACAATGGTTCTGGTGACTATGAAGTAAAGTAAACTTTTCCGACACCATTACTTTTACCTTGGCAGAATCAGGCTTCTTCTCATTTGGCTTGTATGAAAAATATATTCCTAACGGTCCAGCTGGCTATGACGAATGGGTAGAAATTGACACCGCTACATTTGCTGGTGATGTGCCATCTTCTACCGACTGGGAAGTGAGTGGACAATTCATGAAGAGTACCTTGAACTGGGGTGTTCTGGCTGCTGGAACATATAGTCTGACGTTTGACGGATATGCATTTTCAGCAAAATATCCACTAACAGATTATAGAATTATGGATATTGATTTCGCAGCCGCACCCGTACCAGTACCGACCACCATCGTGCTGTTGAGCCTGGGGCTGCTGGGACTGGCTGGAAAGGCCCGTAATCGTAAGTAACGGCATGCTTTTGCGCCTCAAGGCATCCGCGTATTTAAAATCAATGCCTTGAAAACGTACGAATACTGACAGTTCAAAGTCTAAGATACTATCTTAAGGCTTAATTTACACACCGTGCCGAACACACCACAAAGGCAGGATACTTGGGAAATGCCCCTTCGTATCCTGCCTTTTTTTATTCCACCATTTGGTCAAATATAAATTCACAACAAGAAAATTGACAACTTTAACTCGATGAGTTGTATTTAAGAAAGCTTAGTAGAAATAAGATTACTGAAGTCATTTTTTAATTTTACTAAGTTTATTTTATAAATAATTTCAAATAAATATAGACTATTCATCCGAAAAGCCAAAGCGCATTTATAAGATATTGACTTCCTTTAATGGCTGTATTACACTTCGTAATACAAAAGGAGGCGGTTATGATTACTTTACGACTTGATCCCGCATTAGAACAACAAGTGAACCTTACTGCACAAAATCTTGGAATGACGCGTTCTGAATTCGTCAGAAAAAGCATCGTTAGCTATCTCCAAACTCAAGAAAGTAAAAGTGCCTGGGAAATCGGACAAAGTTTATTTGGTAAATATTCAAGCGGACAAACTAATTTATCATCTGACCGAAAAGAAATTCTAAAAGATAGAGTAAAAGCTAAAAGAGGATATGAATAAAATCTTAATTGATAGTGGTCCTTTAATCGCTTTATTTGATGCTTCTGATAAATATCATCAAAAGAGTATTGAATTTATTAAAAATAACACCTCTTTGCTTGTAACTACGATTGCATCTCTCACAGAAGTTTTACATCTCCTTGATTTTAACCGTAATGCACAAATTAATTTTTTGGAATGGATTGCTCAGGGAGGCGTTCAAATTTTTGATATTCAGCAGGAAGATTTGTCGAGAATAAAGGCGTTAACTGTAAAATATCAAGATTTGCCAATGGATTTCGCAGATTCTTGTCTTGTTTTGCTTGCTGAAAAGACCGGAATAAATACGATAGTAACTATCGATCGTGATTTTACTATTTACCGAATACATGGTAAAAAAACATTTGAAACTATTCTACTATAAATCACGCAACAAATGAAGGATTCGTAACCGTGCTGAGGCACGAAGCTCAATACAAATCAATAGATAGTGCGCTGTTGGGATGAAGACATCCATAATGCCTGATTTTCATAAACCCTCTGGGAAGCACATGCTGTAACAACCTTCTGATAAACGCCATGGCATCCAGTGTCATGCGATTCCATTTTTTCTTCTCAAACCAGTGTCCCCCAGGACAGGTCAAAGGCCTGGTCGTTCTGCTCCAGGTTTGTGATGATCAGTGACGGCATGATCCATGCCTGCCGGTTATGGTTATCACTGGCCGGCAGCCGGGTAAAGGCCAGGTGGTTGACATTGTTGTGCATGGCGGATTTCTTGTAGGTTTCAAATTCCTCCATGTTATACAGTCGTCCTGGCACCACCTCTAACTGGGTATCGGTGCGGGTATCCGTATCCACAGAAATATAATATTTGTGGTCTTCAAAGCTGATCTCATACCCGTCATACAGGGTGTAGACATTGCCCAGAAGGGTAATCAGTTTTTCAAAGTGATTGATCTGTTTGGCGTAGCGCTCCCCTTCCTGATTTTTACCAATGTGGTGGTATTCCGCCATGAACAAACAATTTTCCGGCAGCAGCATCAGTTCATCTTTATTGAATTCCTTGAGAATGTGACGTTTGATGGCGGCACGGACCTTTTCCCCCTTGGTGGGGCGGCCAGACACCAGAAAATAAATACCGGACACATCATTGTCCCTGCGCCACTCATTGACCAGGGCCGCCTGTTTGTTGCACAGCAGTTCCAAAAATCTTGAAAACTCCTTTTTCAGGAATCGGTCATTTTCCCACCAGGGGCCCTCGTCCTCGGGCCGTTTGGTCTGGGCAAAGGCATGGGCAAAATATTCGCCGGCCTTGCGCTCGGAAAAAGATTCCTTGCGTTTCAGGGCTGTCGTGATCCCCAAATCATCATCTTGATAGGTCGCGGCCAGAAGGACACTGACATCGGACGTCAACCCGCCGATATCAATGTGACAGACCACAAAATTGAGGGTGTCGGCATCAAAATCCCGGTAGGGGGCCTGGGAAAAGAGAAAGTCCACCTCTTTGAGATCCGGCCGCCGGTCCTTATGCCCGGACAACTCCCAAAAGGGCATCAGCTTGATGAGATTGAGGAAATACAACTCGCAGGCCCCGCTCTCATCCGCGGAAATATTGACAAAGGTTTTGCGCAGATGGCGAAGATCCGGGGGAAACAACCATTTCCACTTCCGGTCTGCGGACAGGGCCATGCATACCGAATAGATATTTTCCCGGTATCCATTTCTTAAATTTTCGATAAACAAATCCGGCACGGTCACGCGGATTTCGGTGATCACCGGAATGGCCGGGCCGTTCCATGGCCGTTCCGTATTGGGTTCGGTGATAAACTTGAAACTCTCTTCAAGGATTTTTTTGATATACAGCTTAAATTGGGGCACATCCCCCTTGTATGCGGCAAACTTTGACGCAAATGCATATTTGGCGCTGCGAACGATTTGACTTGAAGACACCGTTGTTTCCCCAAAATTGGGCACAAATGCAAAGTCCCGTTCATCTCCGGAGGGGGGATTGATAAACGCCGACGGAAATCCACCCTGGGCATCCGAGTCCCCGTGGACCACATATTGCCAGGCATCGGTGATCTTGTCCCGGCCAAAACTGCAGGGCCAGCACAGCACCGAGGTTCTATAGGACCCAAAATCCACAAACAGAATATATTCCTCGTGGTTGTTGGTGTCCCTTGGGGTGCGGCCGGCAATGGTTTCATAGTAGAGTTTGCCGTCGTCCTCGAGTTCCAGCTGGAACTGGTCCACTTCTTTTTTCTTCTTTTTAAAAAAATCAAAGATCATGGGGGGCCTCCGTGTTTAATCGTCTTTCCAGAAGGGTGTAATCCCCCCTTGCCAAGGTGTTGGGCACATAAAATTCAGCCAAGTTCATAATAATATGGGGCAAATCCGATTCCTTGGCACTTAAAAATCCTTTTTGATCGGGATCCAGTCGCTGGTAGAGGTTGTCCCAGAGAACCCCGGCAATGGCGTGGCTCCGGTTATTATCCCCCAGAAACTGGTCCAGATATTGGGTAAACACCGTCACCCAAAAGGTTTTGTGGTCTGTAATTTCCCCATTGTGGGTATAGGCCAGCTCTGTATTGAAAAACTCCCGAAGGCCCTGATAGGTCTCGTTGAGGATGGCCTTTCGAACCCGTTCTTTGATTTCGGTTACCTCGTCGTAGTTTTCAATGTCGTAAATACTGTCCAGGGCCTGGGCATGAACTTGCGCCGCCTCCTTAATCCAGGGCGACAGGAACAGATTATCCAGGGCCTCCTGGATATGAGACGTTGAGCAGACCTGGTTCAGCATGGTTCTGGACCATGAAATTCCCCCATCCTGTTTTATCTGGTCTTTGATCTCTTTTAAATCCTTGTAATTGGAAAGGTTTCGGATCCAGGAATCCACATGGGGGCCTGGCGAAATAAAAGAGACCGGGTATTCGTCGTTGCAGGGGTTGACCAATTGGACAATGGTGTCAAAGGCGGTATAGCTTTTGAAATCTGCCGCCAAATCGCTTTCCACATCGGTATTGCCGCAATAGCTGGCAATGGCGCTGTCACCTTGAAGGGACAATACCAGGGGCAGCTTGTGATATGAATAATTGGTTTTCAGCACATCCCCATATTTTTTGAGTATGGCGTCCAGGGGATGGCCCGGTGGAATGGCAATCTTATGCTGAAAGCAGGCCACGAGAATCCCAGGGTAGCGGACCAGGCAGTCCAGCATGTTCTGCTGAAATTTTAAATGCCGATCCTTTTGGCTTTCCAGTGCATCCGCCCCTTCTTTGATGCCCGGATATTCGATCACCGGCAGTGTCATGGGGGTCTGATCCGCGGGCACGGCCACCCGGATCAGATAATCATCAGGTTCGGCACCGGAGGACAGATCATACAGCCGGTTGAACTGCTCCCAGGCCAACCGGTCCCGGATCACCCGTCCCGTGCTGATGGAGACCTGGGAGACCACCACCTCGTCGGTCCAGGTCACCGGGTCTACCAGGCAGGGAACCGCGGTATTTTCAGAGGTGTTCCGCTGTTTAACGGAAAACAATGTTTTTAAATCCGCATTGTCAAAAAGATCCAGAAGATAACTGGTCTTGAACGACTTGTCCGTTCCCGTAATATGAATATAGGTTGGGGTATCAATGGCGGGTACCGCTTTCAGGCAGCTTCTGCACCGTTCAATGATGCCCCCGGCATTTATGTGTTGGGCCGCTGGAATGGTCTCCAGTTTCTGGACAACGGCTTCAATTTCCTGCTGAAGGTTGAGCAGGCGGTCTCGCTTATCATACATGTTGTGGTTTACACTCCTTGGCCGTTAACTTGCGTCAACAATCTGATAATTTCCATCGTTGCCCCGCACGATCTTGAACCGGGTGCTGCCCAGGTCGATCTCCATATCCTCGATATGATCCCGGAAACCAAAGGTGATACTGTCCTTGGACACCATAAAGGTAAAGGGATTGAACAGGTTCACGCTGGCCTTTTCAAAGGTGGCGGTCTTACCGCCCTTAAAGATGGCCCTGAAATTGTCCAGGGGTTCAAAGCGTCGAATGATATTGGTGGTGCCCGGTGTGATGGTCAACGACTGCACAGACAGACTGTCCTCTTTGGAAAGCTGCACCAGGGTGGTGTTGACCTGGATGGGATCCCGCTTTAAGGAGAGGCGGGCCTCTTTTTCAAATGACGATTTGGTGATGAGGTTGGAGAGCACCAGACTGGCCAGGGGATCCGTGGTCTGGATCCCGTATTTGCCTTTGCTGTCTGCCATGAGCAGTTCCCGATGGACCGCCACGGTCACCTGTCCGCGTTTCAAGGCATTCAGCTTCAAGGCGCGTATCTTTTCGTTGATAATCTCAAGCTGCTGGGCGTGTCCAGTGGCACGGGTAAAATAGGTCAGCGATTGGTCTGACAGTTTTAATGTCATGGCCTGGTCTTCGTTGATCCCGTACCAGGTCAAGCGGTCTTCCGAGGTTGTCTTGCCCAACAGCAGCCCGCCCATACGTTTGGGCAACAGGGTGGCATTGTGGGCGTTAAAAAAGGCGGCAAACGAGAGATCCCCGGATTTATTTTGCTGGGTCAGCAGGTACCATTGATTGTCGTCCACCCCTTTTTCAATGCGCAGCGGGGTAAAGGTGTATACGTTTTCCAGAACGCCTTTCATTTTATAGCTGACATTATCGCTGGCCATAAGCTCAGAAAACGCATTTTCATCCCGTATCTTTTTGAAATCCCGATAGGAGATCATATTTTGCTTCATATATTTGGAGATCTCTGCCGGCCGGATATCCAGGTCCCCCACCTTAAAGTAGAAAATATTGGAGGTGTAACCGGAACGGGCCGTTGAGTAAATGCGTTCCAGACGCATAAATTCCGTATCGGCCAGGGCGGCACGATGCCTGGCAATGGTGTTTTTCACCGCCTTGTTGTAATTAAAATAGGCAAACAGCACCAGGCGATTGCCCTGGTTATGGTCTTTATTGTCCGGTACGCTGTAGGCCTCCTGGTCCATGGTGGACAACAGTCCTGAGATAAATTCCGGGCGCAGCAGGTCTTGTGCAATGGCATAATTATCAGATGTATCATTTTCCAACCACTGGCTGACCGTGGGAAATACCGACTGGAAAAATGCCATCTCCGGGCCGCTGTCCCGGTTTTCGGCGGTAAACATCTTCAGACTGAAGGGGAATTTTTCCATCAGATGCCCGTATTTGATACCGGCAAACAGGATCGCCAGGATAAAGAGAACGGCGGCAATTCTGGGCAACCAGGTTTGTTTCATCTGGCTGACGCCTTTTTCTTTCTGGAGATGGGCTAAAAGCTGGCGGACCCGTTCTTTGCCCACCGCCGCATCACTGTGGACCACATTCCCGCCGTAGGCCACAATGGGTTGCTTTTTGTCCTGGGGCCTGAAAAAGGCCCAGGCATAGCCGATATTGTCTCCCCGGGCGGCCCGGACCATAAGATAATCCACCAGGGCTTTGCGCTCGGCATTGTTTAATTTGCCCATGGGGATTTGATCCATATCCGCATCCAATACCATCTGGCCATCCACACCGATTACCCGAATTTCCAAGTGGGGGCCAATGCTCTGGTACCGCCGCACATCCTGGAAAAAATGGCAGTCGTCTGGGATATCTGCCACATAGGTCAGGGGCAAATCATTTATTTTTTTTACGTTGAGTTCAAACAGGTTCAACCGTCCCATGGGGTCTGATCTCCTACATTAAAACTTGAAATCTAAATTAAAACCCTGAAAGCCGGGTTTCGATATGTACCGGTTTTTGAACCTGCTTTTCTTTAATCATGATAGCCTCGGTTTGAACCCAGGCGTCTTTGTCAATGGTGCCGATTCTGGTATCCGGGGAGGGTTTGATCAACAGTCGGGTCACATCAAGCTGCTGTTCACGGATGGTGTCCACAGTATTTTTATCCCGTTTTGCGATCGCCGCCAATACCGTTTTTGCATTGTCCGGATTCATGGCATATTCCCAGGCCGCCATCAATGCGGTCATGAACGCTTTTACCCGTTCGGGATGCGTTTTCATCATTTTGCCGGAGGTCACCACAGAATTGGCCACAAAAGATACCCCGAAATCCGCGGGATTGAAAAATCTTACCTTTTCACCTGCCCTGGCCAGCTTATCGGCCAGGATCACACCTTGGGAATTTCGGTATACTGGCCATACCCGCACTTTTTTCTTTAAAAACGGGGTAAAATCAAACCGGACGCTTGAGATGCGAACCTCTTTATGGGTCAATCCTGCTTTGGCCAGCAGGGTATTCATGA
>PDWI01006473.1_pt1 | contig 14656 bp, 14 predicted proteins | sample 1430891 | NCBI WGS metagenome assembly PDWI01 (sample SAMN01162508, study PRJNA174530) | Oral metagenome, whole genome shotgun sequencing project. | biome: Marine environment; feature: Marine mammal; material: Swab sample of the gingival sulcus; isolation source: swab sample of gingival sulcus... | reverse complement strand
CAACAAGAAAAAACCATTCTTCGAAAAATGCTTTATTAATAACGGTTTGCCTATTTTTTCTTGTTTTTGTTGAGTTATTTTAAGTTTTTTTGAGATAAATTTAGATATTTTAAGATTAATATAAAATTAAATCTATTGATATTCTGTTGAAGATTGTTTTAACACATTGATTTTAAATGGTTTGCGGATGTTTTTTTTAGAGGGCCCGAAAAAACAGGGGAATAGTCGACAGGGTAGTCCTAACTCCACATAAAATGGTCGCTTATGAAAGAAGCTCTCGAATAGATTCCGAGCTGAAAAATTTTGCGAAATGGTCTTTGACGATAAAAGGTATTCACGGTATTTCTCTCCCCATATTTTTACGTGACTATTCTGTCGCACTGTCTTTTGTTTTTATTTAAAATTATTTTTTTGTTTTGCTGAATCCTTCAGGATTGCTGGCTGAAGGGTCTGGGTGATTAATGTGCTGTAGGAGTGTGTATGATCTGGCAGGAAGCGAAAGATTGTTTGAAGGAGCAGATGACTGATGATATGTTCTCCTTGTGGATTAAACCATTGGAGCTGGTTCGTCAGGAAAGTGATTGTTTATATCTTGCTGGCCCTGATCGTTATTTCGTAGCCTTTGTCAAAGACAATTACCTTGCTGACATTGAGAAGATGGTTGCCTCGCTTGATCCAGCTATCAGTTGTGTTCGTTTCTGTAACAAGGGAAAATCATCCCAAATAGCCTTAGGTTCGTCAAAATCACCAGAACAGCTTCGTCTTCCAGAGGTACCCTGTGTTTGCTCTACAGTACGATCCCTGCATCCTCGCTATACATTTGATGAGTTTATGGTTGGCCAGAGCAATATCCTTGCGGAGTCTGCCTGCAGGTCTATTTCTTTAAACGATGACAGTGTTGGCCCCTGTCTTTATATCAGCAGTGGTACCGGTCTTGGCAAAAGCCATTTGACCCATGCTGTAGCTCATCAGGTCCTTGAAAAGTTTCCCATGACAAGGATGCGCTATGTTTCTGCTCAACAGTTTGCGGCGGAGATGGTTTCAGGTATTCAGAATAACAGTATGGGGATTTTCAAGTCCAAGTATCAGGATCATTGCGATATTCTGCTTGTGGAGGATGTTCACTCCTTGAAAGGCAAGAAAAAGACCCAGGAAGAACTTAATGAGGTTCTTGATGTACTGATCAAGTCTGGTAAGAGGGTTATTTTGACGGCTAACAGTTCGCCCCGTGATCTTGCCGGAATTGATGGAGAATTTCGCTCAAGAATGAGTTGTGGTCTGGTGACTACCATTCAGCCTCCTGATGTACAGACCAGAACCCGTATTATTGCCCGCAAGGCTGATGCTCAAAAGATTTCTCTTGATGAGGAGATGGTGCAGTTGCTTGCCCAGAATATCAAGGGAGATGTGCGTCAGATTGAAGCTGCAATCAATGCCATTGGGGCAAGGGCAAGATTTGCAGGTGGCGAGATTCAGCTGGATATGATTCGTGAGGTCATTGGTTCAATTGTTGGTGCATGTCAGAGTCTTTCTTCGGAGCTGATTCTGGAGTTAATCTGTGCCCAGTTTCAGGTAGGCGTGGGTGACCTGCTTTCTCGCTCCCGTAAGAAATCCATTGCCCTGCCGCGTCAGATTGGTATGTATCTCAGTAGAAAATATACAGATGAGTCTCTATCCGAGATTGGTAAAACCTACAAACGTGATCACTCGACTGTTGCCCACTCCATTAAGGCTATTACCGATAAGGTTCGCCGTGATGCTTCCCTGGGTGCCCAGGTAAAATTACTGGGTGACAAGGTTAAGCAGATATAGCTTTTTTCGGATTTCTTTGTTCTGTCTTATCTTCTGTCCGGGCAAGCATTGGAAAATACAATAGTATATCTTCTGATTGTTGCTGTTCTGTCTGTAAAATCAAATAATTATGCCGGATAGCTTTATTGTGGGGTGTGGCAATATAAACAATTTACCTTGGCTATTGGGCAGCTTCAATTCGGTTTCTGCCCATTTTTTTTGCCATATACAGGGCTTGATCGCTGTTCGTTATCAGGGTTTCCCGGCTCAGTTCATTTTCTTTACAGGTCTCGCTGGAGCTAAGGCCGATAGAGACGGTAACAGAAAGTTCCTGTTCCTGGTAGGAGATGATTTTCTGCTCAATACCACGTCTGAGTCGCTGGGCAAGCACCTTGGCGCTGTTAAGACCTGTTTCCGGCAGAATAATTCCAAACTCTTCGCCGCCGTAACGGGCAACGATGTCACATTTGCGTACCAATTGGCCAAGAAGTGTTGCAATTTCTATCAGAACAACATCTCCTGCGGGATGCCCGTAGGTATCATTGATCTGTTTAAAAAAGTCGATATCAAGTAACAGGAGGGACAGCTGGTTCCCGTATCGTATTGACTTGTTTACCTCAGACTCGAGGACTTCCTGAAAATATCCGTGGTTATAGAGCTTGGTCAAACTGTCCCGAAAGGCGAGTTCACGCAAATTAGCGTTTGCTGCTTGCAGTTCTGTGGCAAGTTGTTCAGCCTTTTTCTTGGCCAGAGTGAGTTCTACAACTATTTGTTCGTAGGAGTAGTTGAGTTTTCCCAGTTCATCCTTGGCCTCGTGCATCAGTTGAGAAAAGGGTTTCAGATCACCGGGAGGGATAGAGAAAAGTTCCATAATCTCCACCGATTTTTCTCCAACAAGATCAATGATGTCGCCAATTTCCTTTTCATTGAGACCGAATGTTTCACCGAGCTGAGCGTGTAACTCCATGGATTTTACGTTAACATGCGTCCCATGATATATTGAGGACAGGGTATCGGCGAGATTGAGAAGGTGGGTTACCCTATCATCGAACGTATCTTTTTTATGGTGGTTACGGATGGTGTCGCACATCTTTTCCGGAAAATTCCAGCTTTTGAGCAATCTGTAACTTATTTCGGCATGGTCTACCCCAAAGAACTCTTGTTCCATCTCGTAGATTGGCCGGTTTTCAATCCTTTTTGAATCAAGAAGGGCGGTGTATTTGCTGGAGTCCGAAAGAAAGATGACAAGCAGCCCGATATCCTGCAAGAGGGAGGTAACAAATATATTTTTGTCCTTGACTCCTAAAAAGTCGTTGAGTATTTCGGCACCAACGGCTGTGGTGATCGCCCTTCTCCAGAACAGTTCAATATTGAATGATCCCTGTGGTACGCTTTGGAAATTGTCTATAACTACAAAGGAGAGGGCTATGTTTTTTAGAGCCTGGGTGCCGATAAGCGAGATGGCCTGGGAAAGAGAACCTATCTGACCGCTTACTCCGTAAAGTGATGAGTTGGCTATTTTCAGGGTTTGTGCCGCGAGGGCGGGATCTGCCTGGATTATTTCAGCCAGCGTCTCAAAATTACTGTCTTCCTCTCTTACCGAGTCAAGAATTTTCAGGGCAATGACCGGAGGAGAGGGGAGTTTTATCGAATCGTCGAGAAGGTTTTCAATCATGGATAAAAATATATAAGGTTAATTTATAGAGTTATACTGTTCTGAATTTAGGCTAGCAGGTTATCAGAGCCTTTTCAACAACAACCTGCTAATTTAGTGATTCTTGAAGTGCCTTGGCTAGAAGTAAATCCCCTTGATCTCTACCGTACCACTGCCGCTTCTCTTTGCCTGCTGAATAGCCAGGGCGACAGTGGTTCCCGTTTTCATCATCTCGTTCAGGCCAATTCCCTCCCAGCCGAAGCCGCAAACATGCAGGCCTGGATGGTTTTTAACCAGAACATCACGCCAGGCAAGAAGTTCTGGATACCCTTTTTCGAGTTGGGGAATACCGCTGTTTGACCTGAGGACTCTGGCGTAGGCATGTTCTTTAGGCAAATCAAGGATGTCCTGCATATCTGTCATTGCGTTTTCAATGAGTTCCTCATCGGATAGTTTCACTCGTTCGGGGTGACGTTTGCCGCCAACAAGGGTTTCCATAACGACATGCCCCTCTGGAGCTCTGCCTTGAAACATGTTTGAGGTGAACATGCAGCCAAGAGAGAACCGTTGTTCAATCTCAGGGGTCAGAAAACCAAAACCCGGTGGTAAAACGGTATTGGCAAAGCCCAGAATAACGCTGACAATCCAGGCCTCGGGAATAGTGTCTATGGGCATGCCGGTATCAAGCGGTTTGAGCAGCTTTAGTGCGGTGTTAATTGGTACGGCAAGAACCAGATTTGTCGCGTGGAACTCCTGGCCGTCCTTGGTGAGCACCCCCCAGCCATTTTCTCCACGGGCTATCCTTGTTATTTCAGTATTGAGGCAGATTTCTTCAGCGCTAAACTGTTCGGCAAGTTTTTCTGGCAGTCGTCCCATGCCTGTTGGAAAACTTGTCATGGCAGGCATGGTGAATTTCTTTTTGTTCCCCGATTTATTTTTTGTAACAGCCTTTGTCAGGAGCCCTTTGATAATAGAACCATGTTGTTTTTCAAGGGCTCGTATACCGGGCATTACCGCATCTATGGAAAGAGCATTGTAATCACCGGCATAGGTTCCGGTATAGACTGCGTCGAGGTAGGGTAAAAGTGCCTTGCCAAAACGATGTGCTGTCCACTTGGCAACGGTGGGATGACCCTCAAGAGGTTTTTTGAACAGCTCTCCCAGGACGCGAAATTTATCTTTCCAGGGAATGAGCGGTGCCACGGCAATTTTTAGCGGCGTTTGTGGTATCATATTGAGTTTGCCATTCAGATAGACGTATCTGACAAAATCAATGAGCGGTGCTTTGATAACCTCCTTGTCCAGCCCTGTTTCTGCAAGGATGAGTTGGCTGGCTTCGTTGTTGTCGAGAAAACCATGGGGACCGATTTCGGAGATAAAGCCGTCTTCGCTGTGGGTTTTTATGGCACCACCAAGTTGTTTGGCCTGGTCGATTATCAGCAATTTGTGCAGTTTGTTTTTAAGCTTGAGCTTGTGGGCCACGGTCAGTCCTGAAAGTCCGCCGCCGACGATGATTGTATCTATTATTTTAGCCATGTTTCTGCCTGTGTTCATCTTTTGATTGTGACTTTTTCCCTGCGATAAAATAACTAATCAAAACAAATGGATTATGCAAGATTACTCTGGTTGTGATTGATGATAAATGATGTTGTCTGTCCTTACTTGACACAAAAATATCTATGTTTAACATTTTGCCGGAATTTGCGAAATATCAATTCAGCCTATTTATTGGGTTGAAGTATAAAATAGTTAATAAACAGGAGATATACCTATGGCGGATGTGAAAAATTACGAATTTCAGGCAGAAACCAAAAAACTGCTCGATATCGTCATTAATTCGCTCTATACCGAGCGCGATGTTTTTGTACGTGAGTTGATTTCAAACGCGGCGGATGCACTGGAAAAATTTCGTCACGAATCACTAACAGCAAAGGATGTTTTTGACGGGGATTTACCTCTTGAAATCACTATTGAGCTTGATGAGGAGAAAAAAACTCTGAGCATAATGGATACCGGTATTGGTATGACTGAGGATGAGCTGATCAATAACCTTGGTGTCATTGCCCATTCAGGTTCCAATACCTTTTTTACCGAACTTGCCGAAGCCGTAAAGAAAGATGTGAGCCTTATTGGTCAGTTTGGTGTGGGCTTTTATGCTGCATTTATGGCCGGTGACAGGGTTCGCGTACAGAGTAGATCTTGGGATGGTAGCGAGGGGCATGAGTGGGCTTCTGATGGTTCCGGCTCTTTTACTGTAACACCTCTTGAAGGATTGAGGAGAGGTACCAGAATCATTGTTGAGCTGAAGGAGGATGCTGCGGAATACGCCCAGCAGTGGAAGGTGAAAAGTGTGATTGAGCAGTATTCCGCCTTTGTTTCCTTTCCGATCAAGTTGGCGGATGAAGTTGTGAACACCGTTCAGGCACTCTGGAGCCGTTCCAAATCAGATATCAGTGATGAAGAGTACAATGAATTTTATAAGTTCATAGGGAATGCTTCCGATGAACCTTCTTACAGACTCCATTTTTCTGCTGACGCGCCGCTTGCCATCAATTCATTACTTTTTGTGCCAAAAGAGAATTTTGAGATTCTTGGCTTTGGTCGGGTGACTCCGGGGGTTAATCTTTATTGCCAGCGTATCCTCATTGACCAGCATTCAGAAAATATCCTGCCTGAGTGGCTCAGATTTTTGAAAGGTGTGGTGGACAGCGAGGATCTACCTCTGAATATTTCTCGTCAATCCTTACAGGATAATGCTCTGGTGGCAAAGATTAAAAAGGTTGTTACCAAGCGTTTTTTGAAACATCTTGACGAAGAGGCAAAAAAGGACGAGGAGAAGTATCTTGAATTCTGGAAAACTTTCGGAATTTACTTAAAGGAAGGTGTTACCTCTGATTACGAATTTCAGAAGGAAATCGGCAAACTGCTCCGTTTTGAAACTTCCAAATCTGAAGATGGCAAACCTGTTAGTCTTGCTGATTACCTGTTACGCATGAAGCCAGATCAGGAAGAAATTTACTATATTAATGGGTCAAGCCGTGCTGCCATTGAGGCTGGGCCTTATGTCGAGATGTTCAGGAAAAAGGATATTGAGATCGTCTATACCCTTGATCCTATTGATGATTTTGTTCTCAGCCATCTTCGTGAATTTGATGGTAAGAAACTTGTCTCTGCCGATGGTGCTGATATCTCCCTTAATAAGGAAGAAGAGAAGAAAGAGGACGATAAGGTTGAGAAGGAATCCGGGCTTGGCAAGGATAAACTTGATGAGCTTGTCACCTGGCTGAAAGAGGAATTGAAAGATGATGTGGCGGATGTCATCGTCTCTCGGCGTCTGGTTGATGCACCTGCCATGATTGTTAATCCTGATGGCTATATGTCTTCCTCTATGGAGCGGGTACTTGCAGCCAGTCGCAGGGAACAGGGTGGTTTGCCCGGTATGGAAGTGTCCAAAAAGCATCTTGAAATCAATGCTGATAACCCGCTTATTGTGCAGCTTGCAGAACTCAAGGAAAGTGATGCCGATTTTGCCGGCGATGTTGCTCGTCAGGTTGTCGATAATGCCATGATTCAGGCTGGGCTTATTGTCGATCCCTTGAAGATGGTTGAGCGTAACTACAAGATTCTTGATCGTGCGGTAAACAAGTAAGGTCTATTTTTTCAGTTTGACCAGAAAGGAGATCAGGAGAATAGTGTAGAGTCCTGGTTTCCTTTCTGCTGCTTGTGCTGTGTGGCTTGTCTTTTTTCTTGTTGCCTCATTTTTTAAAAAGATTGAAAAAAAGCTGCTCTCAGGCTATAGAAATAAGATCGTGTGGTGAATGTCTATAAAAGAGCCATAAAAAATCGACTTTGACAGGTGGCTCAGAAGATAACAAGCAGGGTGTCATGTCTTTATTCAATCGTCTGTTTTGCTGTGTTTTGCTTCTCATAGGTCTTGGTGCTTGTCATAATAAACCGGTTCGTCATCTGGTCTCTGATGTGGCCTTGATTGAAGCGGGTTTGTCCAGCCGGGAGGATGTGCTTATCTATCTTGGTGAGCCGGATGCTGTTTCTGGTGGAGAAAATGGTGTTGAGCGTTGGCTTTATACTGATGAGCTGCACCAGTCTGTTTTCACAGAAGCACCGTATATTGGCAAATATATTGGACAGCCTGAAATCGTGAAAGTTGTTGTTGTGCTTCGTGGCGACATGGTTGAGGATTGTATCTTTTCATCCTCGGATGAAGATGATCTTGACTGGACTGATGATTTTGACTGGCAGAACAGCGAAGAAGTCGAGGAAGAATCTGGCTGGTGGTAGCATTCGATATACACTCAACTGCTCGTGAAAAGATGGTTAATGAGCAGATTGTTTCTCGCGGTATCAGCCATCAGGCTACCATCAAGGCTCTCCTTGAAGTTCCGCGTCATATGTTCGTGGATGCTGCTCTACAGGGCAGGGCTTACGGCGACTATCCACTTCCTATTGCTGAAGGACAAACAATTTCCCAACCCTATATTGTGGCCTATATGACGGAGGCCCTGCAGCTTGAAGGACACGAAACGGTGCTGGAGGTCGGTACCGGTTCCGGCTATCAGGCGGCTGTGCTTTCCCGTATCTGTCGGCAGGTGTACACCGTTGAACGGATGAATCCCCTGCTTTCCGGCGCCCGCAAGGTGTTTTCTGCATTGCGGTATTTCAATATTCTCTCAAAGCTGGACGACGGTACCATGGGCTGGCCGGATTATGCCCCCTACGATGCCATAATTGTTACTGCCGGAGGGCCGGAAATCCCACAAGGTCTGGTTACTCAGTTAGCAGATTCCGGTCGTATGATAATTCCTGTGGGAGAGCGTGGTGGACAACGTTTGAAACTGCTGGTCAAATCGGCTGGAGAGCTTACTGTTACAGACCTTGCTCCTGTGAGATTTGTCGATTTGGTGGGAGCATATGGCTGGTAAAATGACTGATTCCGCAAGAAAAAAGCCGAATATTATCAGGAGAATGTATGACTGGTGTATGGCGTGGATGGCAACGCCGTACGGTGTCTGGGTGCTTTTCCTGGTGGCTGTTGCCGAATCGTCTGTCTTTCCGATTCCACCCGATGTTTTTTTGATAGCTCTCTGTGTTGCTGTACCTCTAAAGTCTTTCCGGTATGCAATGGTTTGTACGGCAGGCTCTGTTATTGGTGGCATGATCGGCTATGGACTCGGTTTCTGGTTTATGGATGGTGTGGGGCAGGTGGTCATAGATCTGTATCATCTTTCGGACAAGTATGAACTGGTTCGTGATCTTTTCCAGAAGTGGGATGTCTGGGCTGTCGGGACTGCCGGATTTACTCCAATCCCTTATAAACTCTTTACAATCTCGGCAGGGCTCTTTAAACTCGACTTTTTTCCCTTTGTTCTTGTTTCCAGTATTTCCAGAGCTGCCAGGTTTTTTCTGGTGGCAGCCCTGATCTGGAAGTTTGGTGCCCGGGTTCGTTACTTCATCGAAAGGTATTTCAATGTCCTCACCATTGTTTTCATGGTTCTCCTGATCGGCGGTTTTCTTGTTTTTAAACTGTTTCTATAAAAGGAAGCAGACTATCTCCTTTATCAAGGTCGAGTTGTTTAAAATTCCTTTTTCCTTGTCTTGGTAGGTCAAAACCGCTAGGCTTAGAGTATAACGTTTTTCAGTTTTGTAGCTATCACCAGAATGACAGTGATTGCTGAATGGTGATTTTCCCTTGAGCTTTTGGGAACATGCGGTTCCTGATCGCGATAAAAACGGAATGGAGGAACTTGTACGTGGAAGAAATACTGAAAAAACGGCGTACTCTTCAGGAAACCATGAATTTTATGGCAGCTCTTTCAGCAGGTATTGAGCCGATTCTTGGTCGTGGAGCCAATAGTATGACCATGTCTGCCGGGAGAAATCTTGGCAGAAAATTTTCCGAAAACGCAAAACGCACCGATGATCTTCTGGAAGCCATTGATGAAGTGAGGAATATTCTGGTGAGTAATCATTGTCTTTGGGAGTTTGAACCCTTCAAACTGGTTGATCAGCCGGAACTGATTACCGTTAATGAAAAAGGTCAGACCGAGATTCTTCTTGTTTTTCGGGACTGTATGATTCGTCAGGCTCTGTTGCGCTTTGGTCATCATCAGCAGGGTTCTCTCTGTAACATGATGTATGGTTTTTTTGCTGGTGCACTTGAGACAATCATGGGCAAGCGGGCTACACTGACTATCAAGCATGCGGGTGACAATGCCTGCTTGAAGGTACTGACTGTTGATGCTTAGACAAGAGAGTGATTTCCCAGGGGTGAGAGGACAGATATGAGTGGTAAAGTTCGTTTGAATACAGAATGGTTGTGTGATTGCGGTGGTTGTCATATAGCACTGGTGGATCTCCATGAAAAAATATTGAGTTTTCTGAAAGAGGTGGAAATCCAGAAATGCCCGGTTTTGACGGATGTCAAGGAATACCCTGAAGCAGATATTGGCATTGTTACAGGTTCCGTGCGTACTGAGCATGATCGGCATGCGGCACTTGAGATGCGCAAGAAATGTAAAACTATTATCGCCTTTGGCACCTGTGCTGTCTATGGTGGGTTGCATGGTGCTGGTCTTGCTCACACCAGAGAAGAGATAATGGAGCATGTCTACCAGAAAAATCCGACCACAAAAACAACAATAATTCCTAATAATTCGATCGATAAACTGGCAAAACTGGTAACTCCCGTCGATGAGATTATTGATGTGGATCTGTACATGCCGGGTTGTCCGCCCCATGCCCATTTTATCTTTGAAGCACTCAGTGCACTCATTAAGGGTGAGAGGCCACGGAGCAGGAATAGAACTGTTTGTGCAGGTTGTAACAGACTGATGAAAAAAACTGATGTGGAAACCATCAAGGAAAGTCATGAAGGTCTTCCCGACGATGATCTTTGCTTTCTAAGTCAGGGATATATTTGTCTTGGTTCAGTAACACTTGATAGATGTCTCACCCCATGTCCCAATCATGGAACCATGTGTACTGGCTGTGCCGGTCCGACTATGCAGATTCTCACGGAGCCGACCCACGATATTCGCACAGAAGTAGCAGATAGAATGTCCCGTCTGACAAAAATTGACAGGGCTGCCATAATGACTCATATGGAACGTAGTGCCAAGACGCACTACGCCTATGCAATGGCAACCCAGATGATTGGTAATAAACCAACATTTTTGATCCAGAAATGGATTTCCGAGGCAGAAAAATCGGCACTTGCCTAACAGGGTGAACTGCTCAGGATGACAGAAAAGCAGAGCTGTCTATTCCTGAAAATTTTGAGGATGGTTATTTTGGAGGAAGAAAAATGGCAAAAACAATAAAAATAGATCCGGTTACCCGCATTGAGGGTCATGCCCGTATTCTTCTGGATTGTGATGATAGTGGAAAGGTGGAGGATGCCTTTTTCTGTGTTAATGAACTTCGTGGTTTTGAGAGAATTCTGGTGGGGATGGAGGCCTCCACACTGCCGCAGATAACTGCTCGTATTTGTGGTGTTTGTCCTACAGCGCAGCATCTCGCCGCTGCTAAGGCTTTAGATCATGCAGCTGGCGTCGTACCGCCAGAAGCTGGTCGATTATTGCGTGAATTCATGTATATGGGACATTATATTCACTCTCATTCCCTGTCTCTTTTTATTCTGGCTGGACCTGATCTGGTTTTTGGACTGGGCGGTAATTCTGCCAATCAGAACATTGTTGGCATGGTCGATAAGGAACCGGAGCTGACCAAGGCCGGACTTCGCCTGCGCAGTCTTGGTCAGAAGATCAATGAAACCATAGGTGGCAGGGGCGTTCACCCTGTAACAGCTGTTGCCGGTGGTATTTCCTTTAAGTTAAGTGATGGTCAGTTTGCCCGGTTGCGGGAGTTAACTGCCGAAGCTGTTCAGCTTTCGTCCAGTATGCTTGGTACGGTAAAGAATCTGTTGCTCAGGTTGTTTGATGACAATCCGCTGCTGCTGGAAGAGCTGAATCTGCCAAGTTGGTACCTTGGTACCACTAATAACGGCAAGTTGAACTTCTATGATGGTGTTATTCGGGTGGTGGATGAGGCGGGCAATCTCAAAAAAGAATTTGATAGCCGAGAGTACCAGGACTATATCGTCGAACGGGCTGTTTCAAATTCGTATACCAAAGAGGCGTTTTTTGTTCATGAGGGTGAAGAGCATATGTACAGGGTAGGACCTCTTGCCCGTCTCAATGTCGTTGATGGTATCGAAACTCCACTTGCCCAGAAGGAACTGGAAAATTTCAGGGCCAAATTTGGTCGGCCATGTCATAATGCGGTTATTCAGATGTATGCCAAGATGATTGAGCTTGTTTATGCCAGTGAGCGTGCCAATGAAATTATCAATAATCCCGCTCTTCGTGGGACGACCCGTGTTGAGGCCGATTTTAGTGGCAAGCGTGGTATTGCTCATGTGGAAGCTCCACGAGGTGTTCTGATTCATGATTATGAGATGGATAGTCGGGGAATTGTTAAAGCCGCCAACATGATTATTGCCACCCAACAGAATGTCGCGGCAATCAACAGATCCTTGGTTGAAGGGGCTAATAGTCTTCTGGTGGACTCTGACGATGAGGCGATGCTTAACAGCCTTGAATTTGTAGTTCGTTGTTATGATCCATGTCTTGCCTGTTCAACTCATGCCATCGGCTCCATGGAACTTGATGTGCAGGTTCGTCAAAAAGGACAGCTGATAAGGCGTCTGGTAAGAAGTGCACAGTAAGGTGTGAAGGAGAAAATGATGATTGAGATGACCATTAATGAAAAGGCGTGTCGTGGTTGTCAGCTCTGTCTGGATGTTTGTCCAACTGACTGTTTCAGCTTTGATGAAACAACCCAGAAAGCCATTGTCGCCAAGCTTGGTAACTGTATTGCCTGTATGAGTTGTGTCTATATTTGTCCGTCGGTGGCGATTACTCAGAGCAACTATCATGCTGTGAAGAATTTTTATCGTAACATAGAATTTAGTAAGCGTATGGACAAGTTCCTGTAAGTTTTTTTACTTGCTGTCGTGAGGATGTACAGATGATAGAAACAAATGAGCTGACCCTGCAATTAGAAGATTACGATAAGGCGTTTACCGAAGTTTCCTTCCTGCTTGATATGTTTGTCGAGACAATCGAGGCTTTCGTTGGTAAATCAACTCCTTCTCTGGCTGTGGCCGCCGGGCGCAAGATGGCTGCAAATATGCCGATTCATCTGGAGGAGGTAAGCCCCGAAGCTGCTCTTGCTGAATTTATCAGGGTTTTCAGGATTCAGCAGATGGAGATTGAGGGTGAATTTCAGGGGGCGAATGCCATAATTACCCTGAATCATTGTCCAATTCTTTCTGTTTGTAAAAATCGGGGCATGGAGATTGGAGGCTCTGCCTGCCAGATGTTTCACTATTATATGGCTGGGATTCTGGCTGAGCTTGCCGGGCGTCCTGCCAGACCTACTACAGTTTCCACTGGAGAAACCTGTGTTTTTACACTGCAATTCAGTGGTGCACGTAACTAGTCTACAGGTGTAATGAATGCAGGAACAGGCTTTAGTTGTTTGTATTGGTAACGATCTTGCGGCTGATGATGGTGTTGGCCGTGAGATTTTTCTTGAGCTGCAAAAAAGGACTTTGCCGGAAAATGTACGGCTTGTTTTTCTTGGTCTTGGCGGGATTGATCTTATTGAGCAGCTTGGTGGGGAGAAACGCCTTATTGTCGTTGATGCCGTTCAGTTTGGTGAACCGGCTGGCACAGTGCATACCCTTGATTGGGATAGTTTGCCTCAGATGGTGCCACGCCCTGTGAGTGGACATGGAATCGGTGTTCGTGAGGCCATTGAGGTGTGCAGAAAGCTGCATCCTGAAAAGATCCCGGAGCTTATCTGGCTGGTGGGAGTTGAAGGAGAGTGTTTTGACCAACTGGGAGCCGGGCTCAGCTTCGATGTGCAAAGGGCTGTGACAAAGGCGGTCGATGTGATTTTCTCCCTTCTGAAATAAAGTATATTAAGGTTGAGCTTATCAGCTTTAGTCGAGTTTGCAGGTAAATATCCATCTATTACTTGTTGAGGCTGTCGGGGCAAAACTATAACCACCTTCATGGAAATCCTTTAATTGTTCCGGGTGATCCAGTTTTTCCATAACAACAAAATTTGCCATGGCGCCCCTTGCCCGCTTGGAGTAGACAGGAATTGTTTTCAGTCTGTTCTCTTTTTCCTGACGAAAGACTATCTCAATTATTTCTCCATCCAGTTTCTTTTTGTTCACCACCTTAAAATATTCAGCGGAGGCGAGATTGATGATAGTTCTGTTTTCAGAACTGGCAAGTTGCGTATTGATTATCTCGGTGACAGCATCTCCCCAGAACTGATACATGTTTTTTCCTCTCTCTGTTTCAAGTTTTAAGCCCATTTCAAGACGGTATGGCTGCATAAGGTCAAGGGGGCTGAGGATACCGTAGAGACCGGATAATATTGCTAAATGTTTTTGGGCATGGTTGACTTGCTCTTTGTTCCATACTTCAGGAGTCAAGCTCGAATAAACATCTCCCTGAAAGGTGAAGATTGCAGGATGACTGTTTGCAGGCGTAAAAGGGGTAGAAAAGTTTTTGATAAGTTTTTCGGTTGCCACTGTTAACTTTTCACTTGTTTTCATAAGTTCTGCCAGCTCTGTCCTGTCTTTTTTCTGGAGAATGGATGTCAGTTTCTGTGCCTGATTCAGGAGTTGTGGCTGGCTTGTTTCGGTGAGGTCTGTCGGAATTTTATCTTGGGTCTTGGAAGGGGCGAGCAGCAGAAGCATTATAGGTCTCCAGGATTGTGGTTTGCTAACAATATACCGTTCTTTCTGGTAATTATCTCAAAATGAACATTTCAGGTATAGGCAAAGGGTTTTTGTGTCTGTAATGTATCTTTTTGGTGTAAAAAATATAGAGCGTTGTAGATTGTGTGTAATATACCAGATGAATAAAAAAATTGTGGAGAGTTATTTATGCAAACACTGGATCAGTTTTTGGACGATTGGCAGGCAAGCGGGCAGGAGACAGCTCTTTTTTTCCGTGCTATCTGTGATGTGGTAAAAGGGTTTGATGAGGTTACATATGATTTTTCCGGACGGCCGGGGATCAGTTATTCTGTCCGACCGACTCACCAGAATCTTAAGGAAAGAAAATTCTTTGCGATTATGGATGTGATCGATGATGAGCCGGATGATCGGTG
>PDWI01006472.1_pt1 | contig 14657 bp, 19 predicted proteins | sample 1430891 | NCBI WGS metagenome assembly PDWI01 (sample SAMN01162508, study PRJNA174530) | Oral metagenome, whole genome shotgun sequencing project. | biome: Marine environment; feature: Marine mammal; material: Swab sample of the gingival sulcus; isolation source: swab sample of gingival sulcus... | reverse complement strand
AGTAGGTGGGTTTTTACTTTGTAATGAAGTAAAAAGTGTAGTAATTTCATAAAAACCCTTGAGACAACGAAGAAAGAGGAATAAAAGTCGGAAATTCGATTTTTATTTTTATGCTTTACAAAAGCTTCAGAAAGAAAAAGATTAAAGAACATCATTATGATTAAAGAAAAAACATGGCAAAAGTGCGAGAAATAAAATTTAGAGCTTGGAATAAACAAGTACGAGAAACTCTGAATTATTAGAAAGTTGATTATAACACTCTTTGGGTGTTTTTTAATTTGAGATATAATTTTATATATGGATATTTATAGAATAAGGAAGAAATTGAAAAAAATAGTAAAAAAAGAGGGGGTAATTGATCACTCTAATTTTAATGGTAATGAATTAACTTATCTGAGGAACAAGGGATATATTCATTCGAACCCTGGAGCCAGTGTATGTTCCATAACCTCAAAAGGGCAAGATTGGATTGAAGATTCTTCGTTTGTTTTCCGTGTAAAAAAAGATAAAGATTTCTTGGCTATTGTTATTTCTGTAATTGCTATAATTCTCTCCATTCTATCGCTTACAATAAGTCTTTTTAGAGGCTGATAATTTAGAATATATGCTATAATAAACTCAGTAAAAAAGAGACACACTCAGAAATGGGTGGGTCTCTTTTTGCGTGGAAAATATGAAAAAAACATACGCAAAATTAAATCCAAATATTATCTCTTTTTTGAAATTTCTTCATTTCCAAAAAGGAATAAAAAAGAAAATTCTCTCCCGTGTTGTTTCCGAATATTACCATGTTTCTCCTGGATTGATATATTGGCACTTGAATTTGTAAAAAGTGGAGGTGATTTTAAAAAAGCCACAACAACAGCAGGTATGTCAGCGGTTATTCCAATTGGAGGAAAACTCGTAAAATATGGAGTTAAGGATGTTGCAGGTGGATTATTAAAACGTCTTGCTAGTACAGCAACAGGTGCAGGTACAGATATTATTGATACTATCCTTACTAAACCTAAAGTTGCACAGAAAGCAATGGGTGGAAATGGTGTCAAAATTCTATCTGATGCAGCTCAAGAAATATCAAATAAGGTAAAAGTTATCAATAAACAGGCAAGTGATGACTATGCACGAGGGATTGCAGACATTTCAAAAAAATATGCTGTCGAACAAGTAGAAAATGGTACAAAAATTCTAACTGATTCAAGAGAGAAAATTATTTCAAAATCTGATGTGTTTGAAACTGCATTAAAAAAATTAGATGACTTTGGTGTAAAAGTTGATACCTCAGATGGCATTAAATTAAAAAACACTGTACTGGCGTCATCCGACGAAAAGAAACTCTTGGATGTATTCAAGGAAATTAATCAATGGGATGATTTGTCTATAGATGGTTATGTTCGATTATCACGAAAAATCAAAGGGCATATTGCAAAAGTCCCAGAAACAGAATCACAAAGACAACTCGCAAAAATACTCGGTGATATGAGTGACTCATTGAGAAGCTCAATCGGAGATGCTATTCCAGAATTCAAGGCAATGAATTTAAAATACGCAGGAGATAAAAAAATTATCAAAGAACTTCAAACACACTTCGGTAAAGTCTCTGATGATCCACAGCAACTTGTGCGAACAGTCAAGAAACTACAAAACCTCTTTACAAAAAACAAAGAGCAAGCTCGTGAAATCCTTGAACGAATTGATCTCGGCGATATTGACGCGCAGGTTGCAGGGGCAGAGTTATCAGGCGGTACATTGCAGTTCTACTGCAGCTATCGGGGGAAATATTGGTCAAATTGCACAAACCCTTGTTCCTCGTAAGGCAATAGGTAAAACTGTTGCCACTGTAGGCAAAACTCAAAAAATACTAGAGCAAAATCTTGATAAAATTGATGGTATGACCCCAGCCATCAAAGCATCGATACTAAATCTACTTAGGAGTGTAGATAATAAGGATTAAAAAAAGACCTATTTAAGGTCTTTTTTTTAATATACTTCTGTGCCCAAATTATTTCAGGGTTTCTTTTTGCATATTCTTGAATATATTTTTTAGGTATAAATGCTCGTGAATATGTTTCACCTATCCAAAGAATACAATCTAATTTTTTATTAAAATCTTTAGATAAGTAAAATTTAATAATATAAGCCGTGGCAAAAAGAAACAACCAGATTTCCATTAGTACTCGAATTGCAATAAGAGTTAAAAAGAAATATAAAATTATTTTAAAAATTAAATTTAACATATTAGATTAATACCCAATTATTTTTCTTTATTTGCCTTTATTATTAAATAGTAAGTAGCAGCAAAAGACACAGGGAATAGAAGCGGAACATAGTCTTTTGAATACTCAAAAGATGCATAACTATACATAAACAACAAGATAACAAAACCGTATGATTTTAACCATTTCCAAATTGTTTTTAATGCATTAGATATTTTTTCTTTCATATGTAATATGAAACATTTAGTTCCGACTTTCGTCAAACCCACAGAGTAACTTTTGTTTACCTAATTCTATTTTCATTTATACTAGAAATAATGAATGAAGAAGAAATCATCAAAAGAGATGATGAATATCTTAAAAAGAATAAAAAAGAGATTGTTTATAACCTTATTCAAGGTTTTCCGGTAAAAAGAATTCCGCAATCTATTTTTATGGCTGGATCACCAGGAGCGGGAAAGACAGAAGTAAAAAAAGCTATTTTAGCATTTTATGAAGAATCCTTATTAGATATTGATCCTGATGAAATGAGAAAATATTTTGATGAATATACTGGAAAAAATGCACATTTATTTCAAAAACATGTCTCAACCCTCGCATCCGAACTTCATTCAAAAGCTCTTAAAAAGAAAACTGGCTTTATCTTTGATGGAACATTTTCAAATTACAATAAAGCGAAAGAGAATGTTGAGAGGTCTCTCAAGAGAGATCGTCTGGTTATTATTAACTATGTACACCAAGACCCTCTGACTGCTTGGAAATTTATCAATAAAAGGGTAAAAGAAACGGGTAGGGCTATCCCAAAAGAAGAATTTGTTAGAAAATATTTTGGAGCACAAGAGGTAGTAGGAAAAATTAAAAAAGAATTTAATAAAAAAATTATCTTAAATATTTTCTTGAAAAATACAGATGGAACATTGAAAGAGATTGAAACAGATGTTGAAAGCATTGACCTATTTATAGAAAAAAACTATACTTTAAAAAGCTTAGAAAATAATTTATTATAAAAGAACATGAAAAAAGAAGGAAAATTTATGGAATCGTTGCGCAATCCTGTCTTTGTTGAAAAGGTAAAGGTTTATTCAGATCGTGAATATCAACGAGTTCTAAACTCATAAAAATCACCATTTTGGTGGTTTTTTATATTCTCACTAAAAAAAATAAATACGTATTATAGAACATGGAGGGAAAACTCTCCATATTTTGGGGAGATTTCTCTCTCTTTTCTTTACTTTGAACGTGATTTTATTTGAATAAGCACCATTTTATGGTGTTTTTTAAAAACCACCGTATTGGTGGTTTTTAAAATACATTTAAGAGTAAATAACAGCTAAGGTTATAAAACCCCAAGGAAGAATTGCTATAATGATCCAAAATATTGTCCAAGTTATTGATTTTTTCTTTTTTTTCGGAATAGATTTCTTATCAGTTTCTTGTATGTTATTGTGTTTAGTATTTTCATCTATGTTGTTTTCTTTCTTTGTTAATTTTGAGAACAGTGAAATAACTCCTGAAAGTATTGCTCCAATAATAAATATAACAGCAGCAGTTATCGTTCCACTAAAACCTCTCTCTATTACACTTGAAGTTGAAGCTCTTTTTGAGAGAGTGTTTGTTTTTTCCGGGAACGGTTGATCAAATCGAATACTATTGAGTAATTGTTCGTATTTATCTTTTCCTTTTGAGTTTCTTTCATAGAAGAATAATCTGAGCGATTTTCTTTTTCCTAATTTAAAATCAAATCGTGTATCAGAAAACTGAGATAGAGGATTTTTGATATTATCTTTTCTTGCTAACTCTTCTACCACTTCTTCTTTGTGTTTTGTTTTAATTATTTTATTAGAATAATCCGCATCTAAAAAAATAAATTGTGGGTCGTTTTTAAAATCTTTAACAAATTCATTAAAGTTGAATTTATTCCTTTCTGGTTTATTTCCTATAACTGGGATATACCCAGGGGTATCTATTGTTTGAATAAGAACATAAGATCCTTGCATAATCTCTTTAGATTTTTGTTGAAATCCAGTTTTAAATACCTGAGTATCCTTACCAAAATATTTTTTATTATAGAGATTAAGTTCTTCTATTGCAGATAAAGGGATTTCCATCCACCCTTGAGGTATTTCTAATTGATATTTGGTTTCATAATCTGTGTAAGTATAAGCATTTGTAGAGAGGGGGTTGGTAGAGAGACCAAATAGAAGTGCAAATAAAAATATTTTTGTAATCTTTTTCATACAAATCAATTATATTAAATATAAAAAAATAAAAAACCTCAATCAATTTATTGAAAAGTCTTTTAGCAATGATATGATGTACATGTGAGTAAGGAATATATTCAAGAAAAATCAAAGGAATATAAAAAGTTAAAACCTTGTTTTTGTCCAGCTATTGGGGAAGAAATTCATTTTACAGCTGATGGACTTCATCATCTGAAGTACAAAAAACGACGTCCACGAAAACATAAAGATGTACACTACAGGATGACTTTAATAGAATATATTCCATACGTCTTAGAGAAAGCAACGGTAGCAACAAAAGAGTTAGACAAAGGAAAACCAAGGAATGTCTTATGGAGCTTGGAAGCTACTGTTGATGGTAAGATTATTAAAGTTATATTAAGACAACAAGGGAATGGAAAAATTCATTTTTTTAGTGTTATGCAAAAGAATAAAAAAAAGGACATAATGCCCTTGTTTTTTGTACCTATTGCTCACATTAGAATTCTCTGTGAGGGAGGAGCTTGCGCTCATAGGTTATCTTATATATACATTATTTTTTCATATCGTGCAAGCACATTTTACTCTTAAGTCTTCATGCTTATACACAAGACCTATTTCTTGCATAAAAAAAGAATCCTGTGATATAATTGGTCCAGGAACAAAGAACAAACCGATTATTTTTGGTTGTTCTTTTTTATTATTCTCAAAAAGAACAGACTGAGCAATCGGTTTGTTCTTTATTCCAAAAGGATTTGAAACAGATTTACGATCTGCTCCAAAGATGCTTTGGGGGTTCATTCAGCCTTTCAATGATGCACTCCTTGCATACCTTATTCACGATAGGCTCTATGCAGATAAGATTGGTCAAATGAAGCATTTCTCCTCTAAAGACGGAAAGGTCAAAATCTACAAGGCAAAAGAGTTCGCTGATAAAGAAATGCTCAAGTGGGCTGTTGCACTCGCTCCACATCGATTATTAGAAAGTAAGCTCTCATACCTCGCGGTCCGCTGGTTTGGAAAATCAGTCTACTGGGGGAGAGAAGAAGTTCCGATTTAATATGAAATTCTTCAACCACAATCTCATATACGTCCCAATGCTCTTGCTCGGATTACCTCTTGAGAGTTTTAACATTCTCCTTGTTTTCTGTGCTCTTGATATCGTCACAGGTGTTGTACGCTCATACGTTTTGAATGGTGGACACTCCATCACCTCAAAAAGATTTTCTGTCGGTCTCATTTCAAAAATGATGCTCCTCATGATTCCACTGATTCTCGCATGGACAGGGAAGGGAGCAGGAGTTGATTTACTCTTTCTTGCAAAAGGAGCACTATCAGTTCTCATCGTGTCGGAATCCTATTCTATTTTTGGAAACATTTATTCCATCCATACCGGAAAGAACCAAAAAGAATTTGATGCCATTGCATTCCTCTTGGAAAAAATACAAAAAACATTACTCACTCTAATTAAAGAACACAAATGAAAACATTAGAAAAAGCATTCTCCTATCTCGGAACAGAAGAGGTAAAGGGGAGAATCCATAACAAAGACATCATAAAGATGTTCGCAGATGTTGGACATCAATGGGTCAAAAATGACGAAACCGCATGGTGTGCTGCCTTTGTAGGCTCTTGCCTTGATTTTGGCTCTCCTACCGCAAAACCAAAGCTCGGTGATCTTGTTGTTTTTTGGCGAGGGAACAAGAATGGTTGGCAAGGTCATGTAGGCTTCTATCTCAATGAACACAAAGGATATATCTACACTCTCGGAGGAAATCAGAGCGATAGTGTCTGCGTCAAGAAGTATCCAAAGACAAAGGTTTTGGGATACCGAACCTATCAAGAAAAATCAGATCAGGTTCCAAAAGGGTATGTCTCTCGCAAGGAATTCAATGAAACCATAACTATGATTATCAACTACCTAAGCAAATAAAAACTATGTTAGAGATTATTGTTAAAAATATTGAGCTTGTACAATCAGTACTTACCACGCTCTCTATTGGTCCTTTTATTATGGTGATTACCTCACTCTTGAAAGACCAAAAATACTCACCCTATACACCATACATTGCCGTGATTATTGGTATTATCACAGGACTCACCGCATCACTTGCCTTTGCAGGGTTCTCAGCTATTTCTATCCTTGTAGGAATTATCTTTGGAACTCTTGCAGGAGCAGAAGCGGTTGGTATTAAGGTACTCGCCGATGGAGCAAAAAAGAAAGATGCCAAGGTGAGTAATCTCATCAAGACTCTTGAGGCAATGAAGATGTAGGAATAAAAACTGTTTTATAACAGTTTTTATTTTGTGCTATACTAGAAGAGACAAAGCTATATGAGTACATTAAATTAAATATTTAAAATTATGAGAGAAGCAATACCTTACTGTAGAGTTCACGAAAAGTTTCAAACTGAGCGTGGACGTTGGATAGAAAGTGGCTTCGCAAGAGAACATCTTGAGAGCCACATGAAACACGAAGGGGTAGGTGAAGAGTGTTTACTCGATACTCCTTGTGATGTATGCGAAATGGAGCTTCCTCTTGAAATGAAGGCTACCATTCAAAAAGAAGGTGTATTGTTCCACTGCGGATTATGGAGCAAACTTCTTAGTTTTTCTATTTGTAAGATATATTCGGGTGTATCTGATATATCAAAATCTATTGATTATATTATCGATCACAGAAAGGAGGTGTTCAGAATCTGATACAGACTAACCCCCTGTAAAAACAAGATCGTTTTGTTGATACCAGCAAGACGATCTTTTTATTTGAACAAGAAAGAATATTGACAATATGTCAAGTATTTAATACAATGCAAAAACCCAAGAGGGAACTTGGGCTAACATTTATATATACTATGAACAAAAATATCTTACGTGAGTTTCTGGAATATAAAGCAATATATACCAGCTCACGAACGCGAGAGATCTATCATAGTAATCTACAAAAATTCTTTCATTATCATAACAACAAAAGAATAGAGAAATATACCATGCAAGACATTTTTCTCTTTACCCATTATCTCAAAAAAGAAAGGTTCTGCAAGGGAAGTACGATAGCGAACTACATAGCTTCCATTAAATCATTCTTTAAGTACACAAAGGAAATGGAGTACACAATGCTTCCATATACTTTGATAAAAGCACCACGATATGAAGAGAATACACCTGTTGCACTTTCAGAGTTTGAATTTGATATGATTGATGAATGGTTGGACTTCAATGATTTTGCAACGCTCACCAAGAGGGTAATATTCCGTTTACTTTGGAATACGGGTGCTCGAGTGTCTGAAATAATTAACCTGAATCTCTCTGATATTGATACCCAAAACCGCTGTGCAACGATCAAGAGACAAAAGAACATGCAACAAAATATTCTTATGTGGGATGAAGAAACAAATGAGATACTTATCAGATACTTAGGAATAAGGCTCTGTATGAACTATAAAACAGATGCCGTATTCTTAAGCCCAAGAAATTGTACTGGAAGTGGACTAATTATGAGGCTCAACGTCAGATCAGTGCAAAGATGGATAAAACAAATCTGTACCGAGATAGGTATTGAAAAGAATATTACACCGCACAGCTTCAGACATGGAAAAGCACACAAAATACTCAAGAAAGGGAAGCAGGAAGATGTGAAAGCAATTTTTGGCCACAAGTCCATCATGTCATCAGATAAATATTTGCGACTCAACATACAAGAACAAAAACAACTTCAATTGAAGTATTTATAATTGACATTTTTGTAGAAATGATAGATTTTTTAGAAAAGTGCGAGTAGATTACTTGCACAAGATAATTGAGAAGAGTATACTGTAGATGTAAGGTACCTTGAAAAGAGAAAATGATTTACTTTGACTTATAGTCAACGGCATAAATGCTCCTTAGGGGAGCATAAAAAAATACCTATACTATGTCGCACAATGTATATTTTACGATGTAAAAAGAGAAAAATACCACTAAAATACAGCAAAAAATTAATTTTACCAACCACCATAGATCCTATTTTAAATAGCTCTCTCTGTATGATAAAGATATCGGTCAAGAAGAGACCTTATGACTGCACCTCCACCGAAGGTTCACCTGTTCTTTTTTTTCAAGAGAATCAACATCAAGAAAAATACATAGTAACTCTTGAATACGTTCTCAGACGCTAGTTTCTTTCATATCGCTAAATATTCGTTCTTATACCTAGATATTCTTTATTTAGTTCTCAAGAGGAATTCTTTTTTATATTTGTATTAGAAGTCTTATGTCTGACAAACACATAAGATTATCATATAAGACTAAATATCACTTCTCTTGTTAGGTTTTAAGATTATTTGCACTCAAAAAACTTCCTAAAAAAGAAGTTTTGCTATATCACCTACTGCTTGCAAAAAGGAGAGTAAGATATTGTGCGACACTCATACCAGAAGCCTTTCTAATTAAAGAGAATTTCTTCTTAATTAAAGATTCGTGAAAATATAGCTTCGCGCAGACGGTGCACATTTTTATTTCGAGCTGCCGAGTAGTAAAAAATATTTTCACCCCTCCTGAGCCCTGCAAGCTCCCTCTCGAGCTCTTTCTGTAGTTGGTTTTGAGTCTTTTGATTAATTTTATCAATTTTATTAACAGCAATAATAAAATCTCGATCGAGCTCGTGCATGCGCTCTACCATCAGCTTGTCAAAGTCGCTGAGTCCTACTTTTGCATCAATAATGATAACTACGAGAGCTAAATCGCTCACAGGATGTTCAAGGTACCAAAAGATAAGCTCTTCGAGCTTTTGTCTGTCTTTTTTTGAGAGCTTTGCGTAACCATACCCAGGCAGGTCAACAAAGTATAGCTTCTCTTTACAGCCTTGTAGTTCAAGGTCAAAAAAATTAATCTCTTTAGTCTTGCCTGGCGTCTTCCCTACCTTAACCATATTTTTCCTCCCGAGGAGCGCATTGAGAGTACTTGATTTTCCGACATTTGACCTTCCAATAAAGGCAACCTGCGGCACGCCATCGATGAGAATCTCTTTCTCGCCGACAACCCCCTCAATAAAATAAACATTCTGTATTTCCATAACTATCTTTCATTATAAAGAAAAAAGCCTTCCAAAGAAAGCTTTTCTACTCGGAGAGACTTACTCCTGGTGCAGCCTTTTCAATATCAGTCATTTCTCCTTTTTTAATTTGCTCCATATTCTGTACAAAAGACTCCCAGATAAGGTCCTTGAAGACCTTTTCCCAGACATAGTTAACGTGACTACTGAGGTGTTCATTGTAAAAACCTACAACGTGTGTCTGTATGTAGTGAATATTTTTTTGCGTCTTTTCATCCTCAACAATCTTCTTCACATCAACATCAAAGTAGAAAGAAGCAACGAGGAGTCCAATAACGAGGAGAACGAACCACCTGAGTGATCCTTTTTGTCGTGTGTTTTGTTTCATATATTTTATATTATAACAATAATACTAAGCTCCTGCAAGTGACGGATGTTTAAACATAGACAGTGAAGCCTTTGGAAAGTAATCAAGAGGGTCAAGGTAGGCAGCCGTTGGGGCAAGTGGCATACGGTACTTTTTCCCAGGACACGCAGCGCTTGGACGGTTTACCACGCGGACACCCTTTCCGTTAACACCATTCGTTGCGTATACGGTTATGTGGAGGTGAGGGCCTGTTGTGTGGCCGGTGTTTCCTGTATACCCGATGAGGTCGCCTTCTTTGACCCTCTGCCCTTCCCTCACCTTTATCTTTGAGAGGTGACCGTAGGTGCTTGAGAGACCGAAGGAGTGTTCAATAAAAATCCACTTACCAAATGAAGCTCTTGGACAGGTTAAATCAGTATTTCCTGTACCCTTAACAACCCCATCAGCTGTTGCGTATAGCGGCGTTCCTATTGCAGCACGAAAATCCATTCCGCTATGGGACCCGGACTTGTAGAGTCGTCCTGAAGCTGTTGTCTTACCGAAGCGTTGGGTAATGAGTATTTTTTTGAGCGGCCACGCAAAAGGCTCAGAACCTTTTTTGGGAAGAGATTTTCTATTCAAGACAAATTTCAAGCGTGATTCGTAATTGCGAATTTCTCGATCAAGATCTTGAATGCTCTTGAGTGTCTTTTTTAGGTTTTGTTGGTATTGAAGCTCACGATTATTTGTCTCTCGAATAACCTCTTGCTTTTTTTGAGCCTGTTTTTGAATGATGTCATTCTGGTCACTCAATTTTAATTTCTCTTGCTCGAGTGAATTTTGTTGCTCTGAGAGCTTTTGTACCTGCGTCCCGAGTTCGCGTTTGCTCTCCTTGAGGAGCTCAATTTCTTTGAGTATCTCAGGCTGCAAGAGGAGGTAGGTATCCTTTTTTGCAAAAAGGTACGAGAGGGTTTGTGAACCGAGAATATTTTCAAGGAGAGATTCTCTTTCAATGTAGTGAACCCTCCGCATAAGCGATTCGATAATTTGATTCTGGAGGGTAATTATTTTTTGCTTTTTACCTATCTCAGATTTATTTTTGAGAATCTCGGTATTTAGAAGCTGAATACGTGAACGAGTTTGTCTGATGGTATTTTCTAAAGACCGTCGCTCTTTTGCAATGAGGGCGAGCTCGCGTTTCAGACTCGCTTTTTGCGAACCTGTTTTTGCAATCTCTCTTCTGATCCGCTGAGCCTCCCTCTCAAGCTCCTTGAGTTCATTGTTTCGATTTGTAATTTCACGCTCAAGCTCACGTGCTGATTTTTCTGCTTTCACAACAAGAGGTCCTCCTGAAAGGAATAAGCCCACGCATAGAAAAACAAGTACCATTATTTTTTTCATGGCCACAGTATACCACGAGTACCCTTAAAAAAGAAAAATCGACCTAGGTCGACCTTTATCTCTAGAGAATTTCAAGCACCTTCTCGATTCTTCGCAAGACAGTTTCTTTTCCGAGAACCTCAAGAAGGGTGAATGGATCAGGTGATTTATCTTTCCCCGAATTTGTATAGCGAAGAGGCCAGAGAACATCCCCCTTCCCCTGCTCTTCTGCGTATGGAAAAATGAGCTCCTTGAGAGATTCTTGAGACCACTCATGTTCATAGGTAGAGAGGAGTTCATGTACTTTCTTCAGGTGAATAATGGTATCTTCATGCGTTGACTTCTTCCAGATAATTTTTTCAGGATCAAGGTAGTCTGGATCCTTAAAGTAGTACTCGAGTTCTTGATTAGCAAGCATCTCTTCAATGTCTCCATAGTAGCGCACTCGCTCACGTAGAATTGGAATAATACGTTGAAAAATCTCCTCTGAAAAATACGCTTCACTCCTGAGCTCCGCAAGAGGTGTAGTGAGGTAACCAATGAAGTCTTCCTGAGAGAGTTGATTGAGGTAGTGTTTGTTAATCCAGTAGAGCTTGTCAATATTGAAAGCTCCCCCACTCTTTTGCACCTTTTCGATGCTAAACTCAGCGATGAGATCTGTGAGACTCATAAATTCCCTCTCGTCACCAGGGTTCCACCCGATGAAAGCCATAAAGTTAATGAGTGATTCAGCGAGAATCCCTTGTTCTTTATACTCGAAGGCTGGGATAACCTCTGGGTCACGTTTCGAGAGCTTTCCTCCTCGAGGGCTCATAATAAGAGGAATGTGTGCGTAGGTTGGACGTTCGAAACCAAGAGCTTCCATGATGAGGATTTGTCGTGGTGTATTGTTGATGTGCTCTTGCCCGCGGAGAACATGGCTGACCCCCATGAGCCCATCGTCAATAACAACCGTTAGGTGGTAAATAGGAGTCTCGATATTTCGTGCAATGACAAAGTCTCCGAGCTCTGTGGTATCAAAACGAATGGTTCCCAAGATAGCATCCTCGAAAACAATTTCCTTATTAGGGTTCTTGAATCGAATCACCGCCATATCAGGATTATCTTTTGAGGCTTCTGCTTCGTAGGCGTGACCTGTTTCAATGAGTTTGCGAATATGTTCTTGATAAATTTCAGTGCGTTCTGATTGTCGGTAAAACTCATCAAAACTTAAACCGAGCCAATCGAGCGTATCGAGCATATTCTGTTCATACTCTGGCTTTGATCGCTCCTTATCAGTATCTTCACTTCGAATAATAAATGTTCCTCTGTGGTGACGAGCAAAGAGGTAATTAAAGAGTGCGGTCCTCACGCCACCGATGTGGAATTTTCCTGTTGGCGATGGGGCCATTCGTGTAACAATTTTTTTCTCTGTATTCATGCTCTAGAGTATAGCAAAAAAAGAGCTTCTTGTAGAGTTTCTCTTTCTTCTGTGGTAAACCTTGAAGACCCCTCACTAAAAGCAATGCTTGGTATTTGACAAAAATTTAATATTTTTCTAAAATAAAACAAAAGAAATAAAAAATTAAATACAATCATCATGCAAAAAAGAACAATATTTTTAGGTGGCTCGCGAGAGCCTTCCTTGTGGAGAAAGGTACTCATCAATGACCTAAAGGCACTGAGTATAGACTACTACAATCCTGAGGGAACAGAGTGGTCAGAATCACTCGAAAAACGTGAACTTGAGCTCAAAGAGAATGCAGACATCCTCATTTTTGGTATTGATAAATTTTCACACTCAATAGAAACAATTATCGATGCTGTTGAGTACATTGCTCGCGGAAAAAAAGTCCTTCTCTTTGTGGAAGTTCTTGAAAAAAACGCAAAAATACATGGACGCAACATCTCAGAAGAAGAACGCCGAGAATTCAATGCTACCCGAAACTATTTACGAAAAATGGCTGAGAGAAATCTATGTATAGCAGCCTCCTCAGTAGAGGAACTTATGTCCCTCTTCCCTCTCTATCTCTAGTAACACTTATCTAAAATTAAAAACACAAAAAAACTAAAACAATGAAAAAGAATATCGTATAGACCGAGGTGAGTTCAAGCGGAATGGGAGGCCCCATTACCTTTCTCAAGGCTACCTACCTTGGATTATCCATTGAGTCTGAGATTTTCTGGAATGGTTACCCACCCCTCAAAAACCAAAAGCTATCTTTTCTTATCTACAAGATCTTATTGTGGTACGAAAAGAAGCGTTTAGAAAAAATAATTAACAGAACTCTTGCTTAGGCAAGAGTTTTTATTTTAAGAAATCTGAACGGAGTTTTATGCGATGGTTACTAATACTAAAACGATGTGACTCTGCATTGATAGCAAGAACCTGTTTTTCGTACTTTGCCACAAGTTTTTTCTGTCCAAGAATGTGAACAGGTTTATGGCGAGCATCTTTTACAACAGCGAGCACAGGAATAGCGAGGTGGTGGGTGCGAAGTACGGATTCAAGAGCGCGTTTCTGTGCGAGCCCCCCGTCAACAACAATTAGATTAGGATAGGTCCAGTGTGGGTGCGAGAGTCTTCGAGAAAGGACCTGTTTCAGGGCTCCTGTATCATCAGCAGCATCAATACCTCGTATACCAAAGACCCGATACTCTTCTGGCTCAAAATCAACACCATTGTGTACCACCATTGTTCCGAGCATTGCCTGACCTTGGAGGTGAGCAATATCGTAAGCTTCAATACGAAACAGGTGCTCGTAGTACGAGGTTTCAAAATCATGTTTCAAAAGGGCAATGTCTTTAATATGTTCGAGAGCAGAAAGTTGGTTTCGCAAACGTGCAGCCTCTTCGAATCTTAAGTCTTTTGCTGCCTTCTTCATTTCGACACGAAGGTTTTTTAGAATATGAGCTTTCTTTCCAGAAAATAAATCTATGATGTAGGAAATATTTTTAAGGTAGGCTTCCCTCTGCCCCCTGCTCTCGACAGAAGGAAGCTGACCGAGTTGGCGATAAAACTCATCAAGCGATGGATTCTTTTTTATTCTTCCAAAAAAAGGAAAAATTTTACGAATAATTTTGAGTGCTTCATAGAGAAGTTTACCCTGAGGAAAGGGACCAAAAGAACGCTTCACGAGCCCTTCGCTCTCTAATTTTCCTAGAGCCCTTCCTCGGACTGGGTACACCCGCGGAAGACTTTCGTTGGTGATAACAAGGTAGTTATGTGAGGTGTTATCTTTCTCTTTAGAATTGTAGCTCGGCTGGTACTTTTTAATGAGGTAGCTCTCAAGCAAGAGCGCTTCAAGAGCAGAGTCAGTCTCTCTCCAGCTCAAGCCATCTGCCTCTTCAACCATTTTTACAATGAGGGGTCCGCGTGTTTGCATTAATTTTTTCTGGAGGTAGCTCGCTGTTCTATTTTTTAGGTTTGTCGCCTTTCCGATATAGAGAATTTCATCTCCTCGTTTCCAAAAGTATACTCCTGGTGAA
>PDWI01006471.1_pt1 | contig 14657 bp, 13 predicted proteins | sample 1430891 | NCBI WGS metagenome assembly PDWI01 (sample SAMN01162508, study PRJNA174530) | Oral metagenome, whole genome shotgun sequencing project. | biome: Marine environment; feature: Marine mammal; material: Swab sample of the gingival sulcus; isolation source: swab sample of gingival sulcus... | reverse complement strand
TGCAAATTAGGGCAAACACATCGGTTTGCCCGTACATTATAATTATATTAATTCATAACGTAGGGGCAAATCCACGTATTTGCCCTAAAAGAAGAAAATATAAAAAAGGGAATTGTAAATTGTGAGTTGTGAATTTTAATTTTTAACTTTTAATTCTTAATTCTTAATTATAAACAATACCTGTGAGGTCTGTTTGTTAAAAATAGTTCTATCATTTTTGATATTTTGGCAGATTTTTTCATAAAAATATTCATCTTTTCTAAAAAAATAAGTAAATAGCGAACGAAAGTTTAATAAGTTTCACGGAAAAATGGATAAGTTTCATGGAAAAATGAATAAACATCATGGAAAAATGAATAAACGGCATGGAAAAATGAATAAACGGCGGGTAGCAATGAATAAACGGCGGGTAGCAATGAATAAACAGCGGGTAGCAATGGATAAACAGCAGGTAGCGATGAATAAACAGCGAGTAGCAACGAATAAATAGCAGGTAGCGACAAGTAAATAACAAACGGGAATGAATTCTACCGACGTTTTGTTATATATTACTGGTTTTTACTAACAAATAAACATAAATATTTGATAAAATAGACGACAGATGATTGAAGAAAGATTGAAAGAATAGTTTTATTGTTAATTGTTTAATTGATGATAAGTTTTTAAGATTTCTTTTGCAGCAACAAATGAAGTTATATCATTATTAAAAACTTTATCTTGCACTTCTTTGAGTTGTTTTTTTATAATAGGATTGTTATAGAAGTCAGATTGTAATTGTTCATTAATTGTCTGAAAAAGCCAATATTTTGATTGCTCATTGCGGTGTTGGTAGAAATATTTATTGCTTTTAACATAATCACAATATTCCATTACTCTTTTCCATATAACATCAATATTGATATTTTCTGTTGCTGAGCAAGTCATTACTTTGGGTACCCACCCTGATTTTGTTTTTGGAAACATGTGCAGAGCGTTTTGTAGATATTGACCAGTGATGTTGGCTTTTTCTATGTTATTTCCGTCTGCTTTATTAATAACAATCATGTCAGCCATTTCCATTATACCTCTTTTTATTCCTTGTAATTCGTCTCCTCCACCAGAAAGTTGTATTAATAGAAAGAAATCTACCAAAGAGTGTACTGCTATTTCAGATTGTCCTACTCCTACTGTCTCTACAAAAATAGTATCAAATCCAGCCGCTTCACATAATATAATGCTTTCTCTTGATTTTCTTGCTACTCCTCCTAATGTTCCTGAGGTGGGAGAGGGGCGTATAAAAGCATTTTCGTGTACGGACAACTCTTCCATTCGTGTTTTGTCCCCTAAAATACTTCCTTTTGAGCGTTCGCTACTTGGGTCAATAGCCAATACAGCAAGTTTATTGCCTTGATTAGCAAGATACAAACCTAGTGTTTCAATAAGTGTACTTTTCCCTGCACCTGGAATTCCTGTTATCCCTAAACGAACAGATTGCCCAGAATAAGGCAATGATTTTTCTATTACCTCTTGAGCAATCTGTTGGTGCTTAGGAAGTGAACTTTCTATAAGAGTAATAGCACGACTTAAAATGCTTAAATCACCTTTGAGAATTCCTTCCATGTAATCTGAAACAGTAAGTTCTTTTTTACGTTTCAATTTGTTTTTATAAGGATTAGTTTTAGGCATTTCTTTAACGCCTTTGTTTACCTTTAATCCTTTGTAATGTTTTTGATTCTCAATATGATGATTACTCTGTTCACTCATTTAGATATTTCTTCCTATATAACTTGATATTTTACTTTGAAAATAATATTAGAGTTCATAGGGTCATTGGTAATCACTTTGAATGTTCTTTGGTAATTTCCTTTGGGCTGATTTTTTGTATCAACACTAATGATTACTTTTGCTTTTTTCCCTGTTTTAACAGTTTTTGTTTTAGATTGAACTGTTATATTGGGAGTTCCATTTTCTATTTTTCTTATTTTAAGTGGATTTTTACCTATGTTTTGAATATAAATCTTTTCTTTTACTTTCTTTCCTTGTTTTATTTTTCCAAGATTCAAAATTGAAGATTTAATTTGGCTAATAGGTGCATTTCTTTTTTCTTCTATTGTCCTGTTAGAAAAATCTTCTACTACTTTGGCTTTTAATGAAATCAGATTGTTCGGTTGTTGGTAAGCAACTCCGTTTATTTTTAGAACAATATGCTCTGAAATTGTTCCCCAATCCTCTGTTTTATTAGAATTAAAAGTAATTTTAATTTTGCTTTTTTGTTTTCCTTTTAGAACAATAGTAGGATTTTTAACCACGAAGAAACCTTTTGGTAAATTTTCTATAACAACTGTTGTTGTTTTTGATGAGTTATTAAAAACTTCAATATCTCTTGATTTTTTTTCGCCTTTTTTTACTACATTAAAATTAAGATTTTTATTTTTTAATCTTAAATCACCAATGCTCAAAGGATATTTCTCTTCTAATCTTGACTGCGTAAAAACTTTTCCTACAATTCTAAGTATAACACTTTCCTGTTTTGCATTAGAATAAACAGTAATTTTTTTATTAAAAGGATAAGGACGTCCACTAGGATTATAAGTTACTTTTACAGAACCTTTCATACCAGGTTCTACCGGTGTTCTTGTCCATTGAGGGCTTGTACATCCGCAAGAAGTACGCACGTGTTTAATAAGTAAAGCCGCATCTCCTGTGTTGGTAAATTCAAAAACATGGCTTACTCTTCCATTTTCTTCTATTACTGTTCCAAAATCATATCTGTCTTCTAGAAAAGAAATTTGGGGTTGTGCTTTTATAGTAGACACAAAAAGTGAAACCCCAAAAAATAAAATTGATAATAGATAAATTTTCTTTTTCATTGTTTATTATTTTTATAGATTAATATATTTTATTTTAATTTAATGACATCCACAGCATCCGCCTTCGTGATGATGATGTCCTTCCCCACAACAATTGTCGTCATGTTCGTGATGACAATCACAGTTACCACTACATCCGCAACCTCCTTGTAATACTTTTAAGTCTTCTTCTGTGGCTTCTCTTACTTCTAAGACTTTTCCTTTGAATGTTAATTTTTCACCAGCAAGAGGATGATTTAAGTCAATTGTAACATGCGTGTCTGTTACTTTATCAACCATTCCTTGTAAACGATTGCCTTCTGCATCCATCAAAGGAACAACATTGCCTTCAAAAACAATCGATTCATCTAATTTCCCATCAATTTCAAATACAGAACGCTCTAATTTTACAACTCTTTGGTCTTCGTATTCTCCATAAGCGTCTTCTTTTTCTAATACAAATTCAAAAGTATCATTGGCTGAAAGTCCAAATAAATTTGCTTCAAATTTAGGTAGCATCATTCCGACCCCATAAATAAAATTTAATGGATTTTCAGCAGTCGCTCTCTCCATTAATTCCAATTCATTTTTTTCAGTAGTAACAAATAATTCATATTCTACATTAACTACTTTGTTTGTTTCAATTTTCATTTTTATTTTTTTTATAGATAATTTATTTTAATTTATTTTATCAATTATAACTTAATACCAAGTAACATTGTTTATATAATTTCCTCTATTCCCTTGTTTTTCATACTTTAAATCACTTAACATACTAGAATTAACCCCAATACGGAAATTATAAGTTTTATAAGGTCCAAAAGGAACAAAACTACCAGTTAATGTCCAACAATGCAAATTACGTGTTACATTAAAACTTGTATAAGAGAATTTATGGGCTGTAAAATCATAAGAAGTTGTCCCACTAATATTCCAATTAGGTGTTAATTTTATACTTCCATTCATTCCTAAATTATGAGTAAATTTTCGTTTATAATCCATTTTTTTATAATCAAATTTACCACTATTTCCGAAACGAACCGAGTAATTAACTGATAAATTCCAAGGAATAGAGAATTCTTCATATCCATTCTTTTGTTTTCTTTTTCTTTTTGGAGACTGGCTCTGATTTTCCAAATTAGATTTACGATTAGGATTGTTAGGGTCTGCTTCGTAAGCAGATTGATTTTTTTCTAAATCATTGGTTTGATTTTTTTTGTTCTCTTTGCTTCTGCTAAAAGTTTCATTAGAAAAAGTATAACCATATGAAAAACTAGTTCCCAAAAAGCGTGGAAATTGTCCGTGCTCCCAACGAAGTTGATTAATTCTTTTTGGGGTTTTTCCATCACTTTCTAATCCGTATAGATAAGGGTCAAAAGCACCACTTAAATTTAAAGTATATCCTTTTATTCTAATTCTTAAATTAGCACTAAAATTGTTCCACTTCATAGAATCTGCCGCAAAGTTATATCCACTACTGATAGAAAAATTATCAATTAAACTTATAATTTTTGTTTTTTTCGCATTTTCTGTTGTGTCATTACTATTGTTCAATTTCATTTCTAAATTATTTCCCAAACTGAACGATAAATTTGCAACTTTTCCTCTTCCTGGTGAACCGTAAAGTGAATTTTCAAATTTAGAGTAATAAATTTGTTCTGAGATGGTTAAGTTTTTATTTTGAGGATCAGGAGTTGTTCTTGTATAAGAATCCCAATAGCCCCAAAATGGGTCTCCAAAATCTGGTCTATAACTAAATGATAACGAAGGATCAAGTTTATGTCTTAATGCTAATATTTTATCTCCAAAAATTTTTCGATTAGGAATATACATTCCATAAAGAGTAGTATTGGCTGAAACACCACCACTAAAATCGTACACACGCTTAAATCCACTCTCTTTTGTTATAACTTCTTTTTTCGTTTTACTATCCCAATCCTTTTTGATACTGTTTAGATACCAACGTTCTTTATAACTAAAAGAAGGTGTAATGGTAATGTAATTTAATAGATTAAAAGAAGCAGAGATAGGAATATTATGACTCATCCCGTTACGCCAATCATCTGCAAAAGAAGATTTTAGTAGTAAATTCTCTTTTGTAGTAATACTATTTGAGAAAGTACCAGAATAGGACATTGAAATCTTTTCATACCAACGACTTTTGCCAACCTTATTTTTTCTCTTAAAAGGATAAATACGGTTCATTGATATGGAAATATTGGGTAATGTTAAGTTAATTGTAGAGTCTTTTGTCCTTTGATTAATGTTCAAATTAGCAGTAATTGAAAAAGGATTGTTGGGAAAACGTTGTGAAAAAGAGATTGAAGAACTCTTTGTATTCTCAGCATTTACAGGTGTGTAATAACTATTGATATTACTTCTATTATATCCACTGGTAGAGAAATTAACACTTGCAGAAAAAGAGCGAAATGGATTGGCTTTTTGATTTTGCGTATGAGACCAACGAATACTTAAATTTTTTGCTTTTACATAATCGGGCATATCTTCCTCTCCTGTAACATCTTCCCTATAATTAATACTAAAACCTCCACTATATTTATAACGTTTGATATATTTAGAACTAGCATTTATTCCCCAAGTGCCTCGTGTATAAACATCTCCTGTAATATCTAAATCAGCATAATCACTTAAAGCGAAATAGTATCCGCCACCTATCAGTCCATATCCTCGTGTATAATCGGTATCAAAAGAAGGTACTTTAATTCCAGAAGAATAACTTTTATTAAAGGGAAAAAATCCATAAGGTAGTCCAATTGGAATAGGCACATCAAGTAGTACCATATGAGATGTACCAGCAACTATGTTTTTACCCGGTCTTACTTTGGCTTTTGATAAACTTAAATAAAAATGAGGATTGTCGTGTAAATCACAAGTTGTATATTTTCCGTTTGTCATATTAATTGTTGTTTTGTCAACAATTTTTGTGAATTTACTAATAACATATCCATCTCCTTGTTCAGTAACCGCTTGTTTAACAACTCCTTTTTTTGTTTTAAAATTGAAAACTATCTGATTAGAGACGTATTCTGCTCCACTATCTTTGAAAACAGGTTTTCCAACCATTACTCCTGTACTGTCTATTTTAGGATAAGCATAAATCAAAGCACTATCTAATTTTATGCGTACATGGTCAGCATTGGTAAGACTCATATCTTTATACTTTACATGAGTATCTCCATATAGCATTCCTGCTCCGTTTCCATAGAATACCATTGAATCCGAAGCAGAATAACTTATTTCAGCATCAAAGCCTTTTTCTTTACTAGTTTTAGCGTTTGAAATAGAATCAGGTTTAATTTTTTCTTTTTTTACTGTATTATCTACCACAATTGTTGAATCATTCAATGATGCAACAGTGTACTGTGGTAGTAGAAAAATAACTACCAAAATTCCAATCCAAATGTAATATGTATTAACCAGTAACTTATTCACAGAAAAGAATAAAATTATTTATAAAAGTAACCCAAATATGGGTTATCAAACAAATGTACAAAAGTAGTTAAAAAATGGTTGAAATTGGTTAGATTTATCATTTTTTTACAAATTTTATAAGTTTAGAGATATTACAAGAAAATATATAAAACAAGTAAGTCTTATATCATAAATCTTAAATTAATTTCATTACTCTAAAAACTTTGCATATCAACTAATTTTTTGTAATATCCATTTAATTCCATTAAATCATTATGTTTGCCTCTCTCCACAATTTTACCTTCATGTAAAACGCAAATTAAATCTGCTTTTTTGATAGTAGAAAGACGATGAGCCACTACGAGTGTTGTTCTATTTTCCATTAAATTATCTAATGCTTGTTGCACCATATGTTCTGATTCGGTATCCAACGCTGATGTTGCTTCGTCAAGAATAAGAATAGGTGGATTTTTCAAAATAGCACGTGCAATACTGATTCGTTGGCGTTGTCCTCCCGAAAGTTTGCTCCCTCTGTCTCCAATCATCGTTTGATATCCATCTTCGGTACTCATAATAAAATTATGAGCATTTGCTATTTTTGCGGCTTCTTCAACTTGCTGTTGACTTGCATTGCTTGTTCCAAAGGTGATATTATTATAAAATGTATCATTAAATAGAATTGCCTCTTGATTAACATTACCCATTAACGAACGTAACTCTCTTGTTTTTATCTCTTTAATGTTTGTGTTGTTTAACAAAATTTCTCCTTTGTTTACATCGTAAAATCTAGGTAATAAATCCAGTAGTGTTGATTTCCCCGAGCCAGATTGTCCAACAATTGCTATTGTTTGACCTTTGGGAATTGTTAAATCAATATCTTGTAAGACCCAATCCGTTTCATATTTGAAACTTATATTCTTGAATGAAATATTCTCAATGGTTTCAGGTAGTTTTTGAGGAGATTTAGATTCTTTTATATTGTTTTCAGCAAGTAATATTTTGTCAATTCTTTCTAATGATGCCAATCCACGTTGGATACTGTAAGAGGCTTTTGATAGTTCTTTTGCAGGATTTATTATACTATAAAAAATAATTAAGTAATAAATAAATTCAGCCGCTCCGAGTGAACTAGAACCATTTAGAATTAGATAACCTCCAAACCATAAAAGTATTGCAATAATCACTGTTCCCAAAAATTCACTGACAGGGTGTGCTAAATTAAAACGACGACCAATACGATACAGTGTGTAGCGAAGTTGGTTGTTCTTACTAGAAAATCGTTCATAAATTGTTTCTTCTGCATTGAAGGCTTTTACAATTCTCAATCCTCCTAATGTCTCTTCTATTTGAGATAAAAGTTCACTTGTTTGTTCCTGACCTTTTGTAGAACGTCTTTTCAGAGATTTCCCTATTTTGCCAATCAATCCTGCTCCAACAGGTAATAATATCAAAACGAAAAGTGTTAGTTGCCAACTCATTACAATAAGAACTATAAAATAGATAATAATCATGATAGGATTTTTCATTATCATTTCTAATGAACTAACAACAGAATTTTCTACTTCTTTCACATCGCTTGTCATTCTTGTCATGATATCTCCTTTGCGTTCATTGGTGAAAAAACCAATTGGTAAATAGAGAATTTTATCATAAAGTTTATTTCTTAAATCCCTTAATACGCCAGTACGAATAGGAATTACAAAATAAGCACCTAAATAGGCTGTTCCTACTTTGAAAAAAGTCATTACAACTAAAAAAATAGCAATATAAACCAAGGCGTTAACTGCTCCTATTTGTTGAATAGAATGTTCTATTCCATATGAAATGTTATTTTTTATTGCTTCAAAAATTTGTTTTATTCCATCATTCCATTCCCAATAGATATAGGTCATGTTTTCTGCTTTCTTAATACCAAATAAAATATTAAGAATAGGTACAATTGCCATAAAAGAGAACAAACTGAATATAGTTGTTAATAGATTAAACAATAAACTTAAAAAAGCATATCGTTTATAAGGTGGTAAGAAACGTTTGATTAATTCAATAAATCTAAACATAGAATTTGTTTTAAGTTTTAATATTAGAACAGCGTTATTTGTTCACTTTGTTTTGTTTTACCAAGATGTTTATAAGCCAAATCTGTAACTTCTCTACCTCGTGGTGTACGTTTTAAAAAACCCTCTTTTATCAAAAAAGGTTCATATACTTCTTCCAAGGTTCCAGCGTCTTCTCCCAAAGCAGTAGCAATGGTTGTTAATCCAACAGGACCACCTTGAAATTTATTAATAATTGTTAGTAATATTTTGTTATCAATCTCATCTAATCCATACTTATCAATATTTAATGCTTCAAGTGCATAAAGTGAAATATCAAAATCAATTTTTCCATCTCCTTTTACTTGTGCAAAGTCTCTAACACGTCTTAATAGAGCGTTGGCAATACGAGGAGTTCCTCTACTTCTACTTGCAATTTCAGCCGATGCTTTTTTTTCAATCGGTACATTGAGTAATTGAGAAGAACGCTCTATGATAGTTTTAATAACTTTATTATCATAATATTCAAAATGGCAGTTTATTCCAAATCTTGCTCGTAAAGGACTTGTTAATAAACCACTACGGGTTGTTGCTCCAATTAATGTGAAAGGATTTAATTCTAACTGAACAGAACGAGCACTAGGTCCTTTATCTATCATGATATCAATACGATAATCCTCCATTGCTGAATAAAGATATTCTTCAACAATAGGACTTAAACGATGAATTTCGTCTATAAATAATACATCGTTAGGCTCTAAACTAGTTAATAAACCTGCTAAATCTCCTGGTTTGTCTAATACAGGACCTGATGTTATTTTACAACCTACATTTAGTTCATTGGCTATGATTTGAGAAAGAGTTGTTTTTCCTAACCCCGGAGGTCCGTGTAGCAATACGTGATCTAAACTTTCTCCTCGTTGTCGTGCTGCTTGAACAAATACCCGTAAATTTTCAACAATGCTATATTGCCCATTAAAATCATCAAATTGAAGTGGTCTTAAAGCATTTTCAAATTCTCGTTCGGTACTCGTCGTATTTCTAATATCAAAATCTTGTTTCTCTTCCATAAACAGGGACAAAGTTAAACTTTTTTTGCAAAAATGACTAAATTAAAAAGAAATAACCAATATTTTTTACTCTTTTAACCAATTACTTTAATTTTATATATCTAGTTGTATCCAATTTATTAATTGCATTACGAATACTATCTTGACGATAAGGATTAAATTGCCTAATAAGTTTAACTTCCTTAATTTTACCTTTTACTTTGAATTTTTTCGTATCATAACGAAGTATATAACCACTAATTGATTTAATCTTTAATGGTAATCTTGCCTTGAATGTAAGTGTGTATCGTTTTTGTATTGTGTCGGAAGTTGGAAAAGCGACAATGCTATCTACTGCTCCCGAAAGGTAATTGATATACATCACGATATAGGGATTAACGATAGAATCAAAGGTTTTAAGATTTTCACAAAGAGAGAATTTATAAATATCTTGCGAAGTAAATAAAGTGTCAGATATTTCAAAAAATAAGTCTTTTTTAGTACGTTGAGAAGTCAAATTGTAATTTGATTTTCCTTTCCATATATTTTTTTCTTGTATAAAGTGTACAGAGTCTATTGGATGATATTTCCTTTGATAGACAGATTTTTTTAATGTGTCTATTCTTGTGTGAACTTTATTATAAATTCGATAGTATTCTTTTGGATGTTTAGTATACCAAACGACAGAAGAATCGTAATCTGCTACTGTAATATTGTGTTTATCTAGTAATTCTGAATAATAAAATTGTTGTTCTTTGGGTGTTTTGTATAATTGGTCGCTAGTTCTAAGGGAAGATTCTAATAAGTGCATATCAAATAAAAAATCTTCCATCTGTTTGGAATTCAAAACATTTTTAGGTCTGTTGTTACAACCTAAAAATAAGATTACAACAGTTAGTAAAAAAAAAATACGATTATTTTTATATATTTTCTTCATCTTTATTCTGAATTTCTTTTTTTTCTAAACTTTCATTTAAATCTTTTCTATAAAAAAGAAAAAGTAAAAAGGCTGAAATGGTAACACAAGAGTCTGCAACGTTAAAAATATAATTGAAGAAGAGAGTTGTACCATCACTTCTTTTTAGAATAGGAAAGAAGAACATATCTACTACTTTACCATGAAATATAGAAGTATAGCCTGTTCCAAAAGGAACTAGCGTGGCTACTTGTGTGAATGTACTTTCACTAAAAATTAACCCATAAAAAATAGAATCAACAATATTACCTAATGCTCCTGCTAATAATAATGAAATGGTGTAGATGTAACCCGATTTTGCTTTACGCATTATCAAACGATGTGTAAATATAGCCAAAACCACTACTGCTACGATACGAAATATGGTTAAAAATAGTTTTCCTACCACTTTTAATCCGAATGCAGCCCCTTCATTCTCAATAAAAGAGATTTTGAACCAAGAAAAAACGTCAATACTTTCTCCAATTGTAAAATTTAATTTCACATAGATTTTACTAATTTGGTCTATAAGCAAGAGAATAATTATTAATAAAATTGCTTTTTTTCGTACAGACATTTTTTGATTGTTAATCAATTGATTTTTAGTGTTAAATAATAAAATCGACCATGAAGCAATAGACTACATTGTCGATTTATATTATTGTAAGTTTATTTACTTTTGAGATCTTTTTGCTTCAATACTTAATGTCGCATGTGGTACAGCACGAAGTCTCTCTTTTTTTATCAATTTTCCTGTTTCACGACAAATACCATAAGTTTTGTTTTCAATACGTATTAAAGCACCTTTTAAGTGATTGATAAATTTCATTTGACGTTGTGCTAACTGGCCAGACTCTTCTTTTGATAATGTAGAGGCTCCTTCTTCTAATACTTTAAAAGTTGGAGAAGTATCCGAAGTGTCATTTCCACTTTTATTAGTCATTCCATCAACCAATAATTCATAGTCACGCTCTGCTTTTTCTAATTTCTCTAAAATTATCTGACGGAATTCTTCTAATTCTTCGTCATTATATCTTGTCTTTTCTGTTTGTTCCATCTTTTTCAAATTTAACAAATTTTATATTTTGAGTGCGAAGATACAAATATTAATTTAAATACGTATTCTTATTTACTGAAAAAAAACATATTTATATGAAAAAAGGTTAATAAAAGGAACTTTTCACTTTTTCTCTTTAATATTTCACCTTATAGAATGTATTATTCGACTAAAAAAACTATCTTTGTACTCAAAAAGTTATTTTTTGAGTGTTTATTAGGAAATAAATGTTAAAACAAGGATTACAACAAAAACTTCAACAAAAACTTTCACCATCTCAAATTCAAGTTATAAAAATACTTGAAATCCCAACTCTTGAGATGGAAGAACGTATTCGCCAAGAGGTTGAAGAAAATCCTGCCTTAGAAGTTGATTTTGATAAAGATGAACAATCCTTAGATAATGAAACTACTGATGAAGATAGTCAGTATAATTCAGAAGAAGAGTTTGATTTTCAAGACTATTTGAATGATGAAGATGATATTCCTGATTATAAATTAATAGCAAATAATAAGTCGAAAGATGAAAAATATCAACACATTCCATTTACTGTCTCTTCAACACTTCGTGAATATTTATTGGAGCAAATAGGACTACTGTCGTTAAATCAAGAAGATACAGAACTTGCCGAATATATTATAGATAATATTGACGAAGAGGGCTATATCAGGAGGGATTCAGAGGCTATTGCTGATGATTTAATTTTTCAATCTAATATTGAAACAACAGAAGAAGAAATTGAAAAGTTAATTGGAATAATTCAAAAATTAGAACCTGCTGGAATTGGAGCAAGAGACCTACAAGAATGCCTTTATCTTCAATTACAACGGAAAGATAAAACAAAAGAGATAGAATTAGCAATAAAAATAATAGAGGAATATTTTGAAGAATTTTCAAGAAAACATTATTCAAGTATAATAAGAGGACTTAAAATTACTGACGATGAATTGAAATTATTAATAGATGAGATTACAAAACTTAATCCAAAACCCGGAAGTAGTTTTGGAGGAACAAAATTAGAAGATACCTTATCTACTATTATTCCTGATTTTTTAGTTGAAAATAATAATGGTAATTTAACTGTATCTCTAAATAATTCAAATGTACCTTATCTTCGCATTAATGCTTCTTACAATAACATGATTGAAGATTATATTGGTAACAAAAAGAATCAAAGTAAGGAGATGAAAGATGCGGTTACTTTTGCAAAGCAGAAAATAGACAATGCACGTTGGTTCATAGATGCTATAAGACAACGACAACGAACACTGCTCGCTACAATGAGTGCCATTGTTAATTTCCAACGAGAGTTTTTTTTAGAAGGAGATGAAACCTTTTTAAGACCAATGGTCTTAAAAGATATTGCTGATATAACTGGGTATGATATTTCTACTATTTCAAGAGTTAGTAATAGCAAGTACGTACAGACTTCTTTTGGAGTTTTTCAGATTAAATATTTCTTTTCTGAATCTTTAATAAAACATTCAGGAGAAGAAATATCTACTCATGAGATAAAAAAAATAATGTTGGAATGTATTGAAGAAGAAGATAAACAAAACCCAATGTCTGATGAGAGATTGGTGAAAAAATTAAAAGAAAAAGGATATAAAATAGCCAGAAGAACTGTTGCTAAATATCGCGAACAATTAAATATTCCAGTAGCAAGATTACGTAAATCAATATAAATCATGAAAAAACAAATAAATTTTTTTTTGACAATAATAACCCACATTTTTCATCCAATGTTAATGCCGGTTATTAGTGTTTTTTTTATCCTTCGTTTACCTTTTTTTGATTATAGTCCACCATATTATCATTTTAATTTAATTGCTTCTACATTATTTTTGACTTTTATTGTTCCTGCATTTTCTGTTTTTCTTCTACAAAAAAAAGGAAAAATAGATGATTGGTTTATCTCTCGTAAAGAGCAAAGAACAATTCCTTATGTAGTAGCAATAGTAACTTATGTTCTATGGATTGTACTTCTGTATCAATATTTTAATTTTCCTATTGAGTTTACAGTAATAGCGGCTGGAACAGTTTTATCTATTTTAGGTTTAATGGTTATTAATGTAAAGTGGAAAATTAGTGCACATTCAGCAGGTGTCGGAGGACTTTTAGCAGGTGTTTTATCAGTATCATATATTACTTTAATAAATCCAGTTCTTTTAATAATGGTAATAATTGTTATTTCAGGATTGGTCATTATTTCAAGAATAGTATTAAAGGCACATACCCCTTGGCAAGTAATAATAGGATTTATTTGGGGAGGAATGTGTTTTATAATACCACTCTTTTTTTTAGAACTATTTAGCCATTGGTTACAACATCAACCAATATTTGATTAGAAAAAATATTAAAGAATTAATTAACAAATAAAAATATATACAATGAAAGTTTATAATTTATCAGAGCAAAATTCAATTTTACATCACTACATCAAAGAGATGCGTTCCGTAACAATTCAAAAAGATTCAATGCGTTTTAGACAAAATATGATTCGTTTGGGTGAGATAATGGCATATGAGATAAGTAAAACATTGAATTATAAAGATGAAGAAGTACAAACTCCTCTTGGTATTGCTAATACAAAAGGAATAGAAGATAAAGTAGTGGTTTCTACAATATTACGTGCAGGATTACCTTTTAATCAGGGATTTATAAATTATTTTGATCATGCAGAGAATGCTTTTGTTTCTGCTTATCGTAAGTATAAAGATGCATTGAAATTTGATATTCATGTTGAATATATTGCTACTCCTAATCTAAAAGGTAAAACACTAATCATTACTGACCCAATGTTGGCAACAGGTAGTTCTATGGAGTTGGCTTATGGGGCGTTATTAACCAAAGGAAAACCTAAAAGAGTGATTTTGTCATCAATTATTGCAAGTCAAGATGCGATTGATTATTTGAAAGAAAAGTTAGATGATAATATAGATCTTTGGGTAGCAACTGTAGATGCAGAATTAAATGACCATTCTTATATCGTACCAGGTTTAGGAGACGCGGGAGACCTTGCTTTTGGTCCTAAAATTTAAGAAAAAATACAAAAAATTAAAGGCATACAATTTTTTGTATGCCTTTTTATTTTTTAGATGTATTTATTACTTCATCTCTTCAACTTCTTTTTGTGTATAACTAAAAGGAACAAAGAATGTAATCAGAAGCGATGGAATAATCATTATCAGTACAAAAATAAAGTAGTTTTTGTATCCAATGGAATCACTGATTTTTCCACTTATCATACCCGGTAACATTACTCCTAAATTCATTATTCCACTAGCAATAGCATAATATGCC
>PDWI01006470.1_pt1 | contig 14658 bp, 14 predicted proteins | sample 1430891 | NCBI WGS metagenome assembly PDWI01 (sample SAMN01162508, study PRJNA174530) | Oral metagenome, whole genome shotgun sequencing project. | biome: Marine environment; feature: Marine mammal; material: Swab sample of the gingival sulcus; isolation source: swab sample of gingival sulcus... | reverse complement strand
ATCAAGAAGTTTCGGCAGTTCAAGGTAATGAATAGCCAGATGGTCAGTCAAAAAAAGTTCAGGGTCTTCAATATCTCTAAGCATAAAACAGAGATGACATCGGTTCTGTTCTGAAAAAAGTTTGAAATCCAAAATGTTAATGCAGATATATGCTTTTATTGACACACTCGATCGATGCTGATACTGTAAAACAGAAAGTTAACGATAGAGGAGGATGGCATGCAAACGGTTACTGTTTCCCCAAAATTTCAAATTGTTATACCAAAACAAATTCGTGAAATATTACAATTGAAACCTGGGCAAAAAATGCGTGTTATTGAGTATGATGGCCGCATTGAATTAATACCCGACCGAGCGATTTCAGAATTAAAAGGCTTTGTTAAAGGAATCAATGTAGATTTTTCCCGTGAAGGTGATCGTATATGAACATTATTGACTCCTCTGCATGGCTTGAATACTTCTCGGACGGGCCAAATGCTGAAAAGTTCTCGAGTGCAATTGAAGATGAAAAATTGCTGATTGTTCCTGTTATTACAATATACGAGGTCTTTAAGGTAATTTTACGAGAGAGTAGTCAGAACAAAGCGTTACAAGCTATTGCAGCAATGCAAAAGGGTTGTGTCATTGAGCTGACGGTGGATTTATCCATAGAAGCATCAAAACTCAGCCTACGGTATAATTTACCAATGGCAGACAGCATAATTTTAGCCACAGGACAGAAATATAACAGCACAATATGGACACAGGATTCGGATTTTAAAGGAATCGAAAACGTAAACTATTTCCCCAAAATAAAAAATTAGCATAACAAGTCGTTTCAAGGGATGGCGGAAGACTCGCGATATTTTTAACTTCAAGGTCTGTAATCAATGGCAAACCACAATTTTTCTGGGTGGCGTTGATAAAGTCTCTGGGCAGGAAGCTGTCCTCTTCCATGCCAAAAAGATATTTAATGAAAATATCAGAGATCGGACGAATATATTTCATTTATATGCCTCCTCTTTAAGGCAAGATACAGGTTCTCCTGATAACAGGGCAACCAGAGAATTTATAAATTTCAATACCCATCCTTACCGGGCAGCAATATACGGCTGCCTCCCGCCTGCTTATGACAGCCAGGAGTAACACCAAAGACTCTTTTATAGTAGCGGATAAAGTGGCTGACATTGGAATAGCCCACAGTAAAGGCGGCCTCGGTGACATCAACCTGCCGATCCAAAATCAACTCTCTGGCATAAGACATGCGGTGCTGCAGAAGAAACTGACCAATGGTGACACCAAAAATTTGCTTGAATCCCTTTTGCAGTTTGGCGGTGTTCACCCCAACTTCCACAGCCATGGCAGAGATGGTTGGTGGAGATGCCATCTGCCGTAGAAGAATATCCCCGGCCATGCGAATCCGTTCTTCATCTGCCCGGCAGAGAGATTTTCCACAGTGCATATTGTGCCGGGAAAGCTGGTCTATCTGCAAGGCCAGAAGTTCCAGCCCGCAGGATTCCAGATGCAGGCGGGAAGCAGTACCATGATATGGGTGGTGAAAGGCACGAGCCGCCACATTATACATCTCACTGGTCATAGGCAGGGATAAAACCAGGCTATCCTGCTGCAAAAGAGTGCGGCAATCCTTTGGCATTTCGCCCACTTCCTCGGCAATCAGCTCTGCGAACGATGGATAATCCGTATAAACAATAACTGATTTCAATATTTCACGGGATAGATGCTGGCTATAGCCCTTTGCTCTATGCAGATAAAATATGGAAGCATCTCCACGCTGATGCACGGTGACTCCAATCTCTTGCCCCCCGCTCCCATCTGTCGGGTGCATTCCAGTTTACCGCTTAAATGAAAGGCAAACCCTATAACAGGCACCGCATCCATATCAAAATTGTAGCGGGGTGTAATCTCTGGATTGGCCTGACAGGCGGCAACATACATCCCCGGCCGGATGGCTGCAAAGCGTAAGGAGTTTTTATCGGAACAGAGATTACCATCATCATCGAAGCGAAGAGATTTTTCAAAGCTTTCCTTATCTGCAAAATCTTTGGCCTTCCAGGTAAAATTATGGACTGGTTGCTGAGGTAGGTTCATTTTTTATGTTTTTTCGTTTTCCTTTTTTATTTTTCGCCTCCCTAAAAATTCATATACTATTATTATTTACAGTTGGCAAGCCCCGGAGGGGAATGCAGGACTATTTCATTTTGCTAATTTACCATTAACAGAAAAAAACAAGACTCTATGGCCGAAGAAAAAAAATGACGGCCATAGAGTCTTCTCTTAAAAAAAAATCAGAACCGGTAGGTCAGCTTCAGCCCGATTTCACGAGGTTCGCTATACATAGTGAAAAATCCGCCAAAGTAGCCATCGGTACTATATTCCTTATCAAGGATATTCTTTCCATAGAGATAAACATCCCAGTTTTCTCCCTCATAGCCAAGCTTGGCATTGACCAGTTGATAGGCTTTTCGCGGAAACTGATTGGCCTTGTCCAGAAACATCTTGCCATAGCCCAGAAAATCAATGCCCGCATATATACCGTTCTCCATACGGTACTGCCCGCCAATGGAAAAGGTATATTCCGGGGCATAGGGAGTTTTATTGCCTTTATAATCTCCCAGCGCATCAGCAAATTCATCAAATTCAATATGGGTATAGCCAAAACCTCCTGTCAGAGTAAAACCGTTGCCAATTCGAGCAGACATATCAACTTCCGCGCCATAGGCTTTAGCCTTGGCCGCATTTGTGGTAACAATGTATACTGGCGTTACCGCTTCATCAACCTGCATCTGATCAAGATTCATATAGAAGAGTGCGCCATTTATCAGCAGGCGGTTGTCAAGCCACTGGGTTTTGCTGCCAACTTCATAGGACCATAACTCTTCCCCATCAAAGGTTCTGTGTTGTGGCAGCATCGCATAAATATTGAAACCACCGGAGCGAAACCCTTTAGCCACACTGGCATAGCTCGTGATTTCAGGAGAAAACCGGTAATCAACGGAAATCTTCGGAGAGAGGCTGTCCCAGGAAGCCTCATAGCGGGCATTGGTTAAAAAGTCGGCAAATTCTCCTTCCTGCTTTTCATAGCGCAGACCACCCGTAATGCCCAAAATAGAGGTCAGGGCATAGCGGAGCTGACCAAAGATTGCATAGCTGGTGTTGGTAACATTTCTATCGGTTCTCACATTCATCATCGGTACATCAGAAGACAGATAAGAGTTGAAATCATTGTCATCCTTATCGTAATAGACACCGGTTATCCACCTGAGTTGCTCTGTTTCAGAAGATAAACGAAGTTCCTGGGAAAATTTCTGGTACAGACCGTCCATCTCTACAAGGTGCATGAATCTTACCGGATTATAATCGTAATCCTCGGTCGATACATCATTGTATTGGCGATGAGTTGTGATCGAACTCAATTTGAGCCGGTCACTAAAATCATAATCCATTTTCAGAGCCAGAGATCGGGTTTCTCCTTCATTGGTTCCAGCAAAATCAGGATATACCAGCCTGTTTCCCGATGGCTGCAACCCATAGGCGGCGGCCCCTCGTACCGATAATCCGAGATCCTGTCCACCTTCATCACGTTTCAGAATCTCCGCCGAAAGCTGAATGGCAAGCGCATCAACAGGATTCCAATACAGAGCGGCCTTGCCGTACCAGTTTCTTTTATCATTCGCCGGCTTGCCGGTATTACCATTGATAATAAAGCCGTCCTTGTCGTAAAACTGCCCGGAAACATTAAAAAACAGTCTATCCTGAACAATGGGGCCGCTCATAGTAACAGAAAATTCTTTTTTCCTGTCCTCTCCGCCATCTGCGGAGATCTTTCCCCGAAAAGTATTACCTGGCTTGCGGGTTATGATATTAATGGCTCCAGCTTCGGCGTTTTTCCCGTACAGGGTTCCCTGGGGCCCGTGAAGCACCTCAATCCGTTCAATATTGAGCAGCGAGGTTTCAAAGCCCTGCTGCGGTGACAACACCGGAATACCGTCGATAAACATCCCTGTTGAGACCGAAAACGTAGACGGAGAGCTATACACACCCCGCATAGAGGGGGAGTTCAGCCCAGATAATCCATTTCCAGAAATCATAAAGTTTGGAATAAAATCAGCAATTTCCACAATAGAAGTAATGTTTTTGTCCTCAATGGCAACATCTCCAAAAACGCTGACGCTGATCGGCACATCCTGAATATTTTCTTCCTGCTTGTTAGCCGTGACGGTAATGGTTTCCAGGGTATTTGTCTGGTACGAAGGATTTTCCCCGGCTGCTGCCGGGGTTGGTATCCCGTTACAAATGGCCAGGGCAAAAGCTGTGAAAAAAATTGTATTGTACTTTTTTACAATGGGTTGTCGCATCTGTTTCTCCTTTTTTTGTAAATAAACACTGTAAAATATGGGGTAAAAGATTTTTGCCGCTGCTGCCGCAAAATCTGACGGAGAATACTTCCCGGCAAAATACAGCACAATACCCCGATCAGGAAAAGAGCCGATCCGATTATAAAAAGTTCCATTTCGACTAAAAACAAAAGGGAAGACTGACTTTAGGAAGATAAGGGGGCTGACAGGTTCTCCAGATGGAGAAGAGCATTAAACAGGGAACGGTCTGGCGTTACTGGTTACTTTATGCCGGACAGCAGTATCCGGCTCCTTCTTGTCTGCTTATCGTTACCCGGAGTAACACCAAAGGTTTTCTTATAGTTGCGGATAAAATGGCTGACATTGGCATAACCAACAGAAAAGGCGGCCTGGGTTACATCGGCTTCCCGACTGAGGAGGAGTTTTCTGGCACAGGCCATACGATGTTGCAGAAGAAATTGCCCAATGGTGGTGCCAAAAATCTGCTTAAACCCCCTTTTTAATTTGGCGCTATTAACTCCCACCTGCAATGCCAGAGCAGATATGGTTGGCGGGTTTACCATATGCCTGACAAGAATATCTCCGGCCATGCGAATTCTCTCCTCATCAATCCGGCATAAGACTTTCTCCCGACATATATCTTGTCTGGTAAGGCTGGCAATCTGTAGAGATAGCAATTCCAGACCGCAGGCCTCCAGATGCAGCCGGGAAACAGCACCATGATATGGCTGATAAAAGGCACTGGCGGCCACCGTAAACATCTTTTCAGTCATTGGCCGGGAGCAAGAAGGTCTGTGTTGCCTCAAAAGATGGCGACAGTCCGTTGAGATTTCGCCCAGTTCCTCGGCAATAAGGTCTGCAAACATCTCTCTATCAATATAGATGATAACCGCATTCAGAATCTCGCGGGACAGATACTGGCTATGCCCCTTTGTCCCATACGGAAAAAACAACGAATTATCTCCGCGCTGATGCAGGGTAGACACCGATTTTTTACCTTGTCCCCGATCCTGGGTGCATTCCATTTTCCCGCTTAGCAGAAAGCCAAACCCCACAGGATTATCTTCCATATCAAAATCATAACGGGGCATTATTACTGGATCAACCCGATAGATAACAATATGCAGCCCTGGCCGGATGGTAACAAACTGCAAGAAGTCCTTATTCGCACAGGAATTACCATTATCATCAAAACGAAGAGAATTTTCGAAGTTCTTTTCATCTGCAAAGCTCTTGCCCTTCCAGGTAAAACTATGGGTTGATTCCTGCTGCAGGTTCATTGTTGTTTTTTCGTTTGTTGCTGCCATGATGATATATGCCCTGTTTCTGAGGAGGTAGCAATCTGAAAACTACGATAGGATTTTCTTCCCCTGAAAAGTACCAGAATAGTTCTCTATGTTAAATATTTTTTTGAGGAGCCTAGAAAATGAATTTTTCTGGTCAAAATATATATCAAGATATATACTGTGTTCTATCCAGAGATAACTTAAGACTTAAAGGAGGGCTTGATGGAAACAGCAAAAATTTTTCATAATGGACAAAGCCAGGCAGTACGACTGCCAAAGGAATTTCGGTTCAAAAGCAAAGAGGTTTTTATTTCTCGAGAAGGGTCAAAGGTTATCTTGTCAGAAAAACCGGATTCATGGGAAGATTTTTTCCTTTCTGCCGAAAGACCTACCTCTGATTTTATGCAGGATCGAAAGGCCTAAAATTCAAACCCTTCCAGCGTCTTCCCTTCCCGCAGCATCTGCCGCATCGATTGCATCTTAAAATCCAGTGCTTCAATGCCGGATAAAATCGCCCTCTCCTCTTCGCTGGTTTCAATAATTGTATCGATTCCACCGGAATAAATAACAAGGATTGACAGTTATTGTTACTGGCGATACTCTGGAAATAAAAAATATACCTCAACACAAAGGTGCAAAATGAATGTTTCACTCACACCGGAACTTGACAACCTTGTAAAAAATAAGGTCGAAAGCGGGTTATACAACTCTGCAAGTGAAGTAATCCGCGAAGCTTTGCTGCGGCTTCTTAAATCACGGGACGATTTCAATGAAAGCCGGATTTTTACGCCCTTAACGCCGGTATTCAAAAAGGGGTAGCCTCTCTGGATAAAGGCAAAGGGGTCGAAATGACGGAAGAACTCTTCACTTCCATTAAAACAGAAGGGCGACAAAAAATGGGTACAGGAAACAGCCGCGAATAACCTCCCTAAAACTCAAACCCCTCCAACGTCTTCCCTTCCCGCAGCATCTGCCGCATCGACTGCACCTTAAAATCCAGTGCCTCAATGCCGGATAAAATCGCCCTTTCCTCTTCGCTGGTTTCAATAATTTTATTGATTCCGCCGTTTTTGATGACAATGCGGCGGTCACCCATTAAGGCCAGCATTGGGTCATGGGTTGCCATCAGCACAATTTTTTCTTCATGAAGCAGTAAGGCCAACGCCTTTTTGCGGTCGATTCCGGCATTTTCTATCTCATCAATCAGCACAATCGGGGAGCGGCTAAGGATGGCGGTATCGGCAATCATCAGCGCACGGGACTGACCACCGGAAAGTGAGGTGATGGGGGTAGCTGGCATAAACTGCTCTCCGGCAAGGGTATTTGCCTCATGGATAATATTTTCCACCACTTCGTCCACATTGTTGACCATACGGCTTTCGGCATGGAGGCGGATAAACTCCTCCACGCTTAAATCCATCACAAAATTCATATTCTGCGAGAGTTGGGCAACCAGTTTATCCGATGAACTAAAGCGCCATTTAGGGTCGGGTGTTTTGCCATTAACCAGCAATTTTCTATTGGTGGGCGTATCTTCCTGCGCCATCCACTCAATATCGGCAAGCAAACGGCTTTTGCCAGAGCCGGTGGGACCAACAATGCAAACGATTTCTCCTCGTCGGATGGTAAGCTCTGAAAAACACTCCGCTACACCGCTTTTATCAGTGCCGGGATAGAGCGATATTTCCGCCACCTGCCGATCTTCCCCATCGCCCAGAAATTGCAGCATCTGCTCAATACAGGCAATGGCTCCGGTGAGAATGGTTTCGGCATCAATGGCCTTATCCTCAATCTCCTGAAAATCAAGGGCAGCAAGCAAAGCCGGAAGTGTTGTCTGCTCGCTGCCGTTCAGCTCAATCCCCTGCCCTGCCATATAACTGTCCAGAAAGGGATAATACCCCAAAAGCCCACGGATACTTTCTGTTTCAACCTGTTGTCGTATCGTTTTCATGCCTCTTTTTTACCCTTGCTTATCAAGATTGATTTTACGCACATTTCCCATTTGATATTCATCACCAATACGAGTTTCACCCAGACAATAGGAACAGAGCGCCGAAGGCATCGGGAAACGCAGAGAATGCCCCTTTACGCTTTCCACTTCTTTCTCCTTGCTATGGAGCAGCGTTCCCAATTCATAAGCGCCCTGCCCGGTCAAGCCGTTTACATGCATAATCATCGCCCTGGGATTGACCGAATTGACCCGGCTGGCAAAAACTTCCCGCTCCGCCTGAGAGACAATATCGCCTTTGGTAATCACCACAATATCGGCACTTTTTAGCATTGGCCCAATTTTTTTTGGAGTGTTGATGCCGCTGAGATTATCAATAACGCAAACCGCCCCAATCTCCTTGATATAGGGAGAGCAGCGATTGCACAACCCTGCCGATTCGCTAATCAGCAGATCAAAGCCTTCAGCAATTCCCCACTGTACCACCTCCTCAATATTGGAGACAAAATAGTGATCGGGACAGAGTGAGCCGGAAAGCCCCTTGCGTACCGGGATCCCCGCTTTTTCATAGAGCAGATTATCATCTGTTGTCAGACAGTCAAACTTGACAACCCCCACCTTTACCCCGTTTCTTATCAGCGTGTCGGCGGTTTTTAAAATAACGGCAGTCTTCCCGGAAGAGGGCGGTCCGGAAACGGTTACAAAATTCATAAAATGTTTCCTTTTACTGTGGAATTAAACAGTTGCTCGCATTCGGCGATCTGCGTTGAAAGATCGGTTCGTAAAATAGTATCCCAGCCAAGCCACATCATTGGTGTATCCTCCGGCAGCCTGTTATCCACTTCCGGGTGCAGGGAAGGAAAAAGCCCTTGATGCGCCAAGATTTCTCCCACCGATTTTGACGCAAAGAAATTAACAATTGGCTGCAATTCCGCAGCTCTTTCTTTCTTTGCCAGCATAAAGATCGGGCTGATAATGGCACCGTCTTCCGGCCAGATTGCTGTAGTATGGCTCCCCTCTTTTACCGTTTTTGTAAAGAAGTAGGGCATAATGGTTATCGCAGGTCGGTTCTGTTTTAGCTGAACGCTTTTAATCATCTGCGCTGGGTGCATTGAAGTAAGCATTGCCTTACTTAACTTTGCCAGACCTTCTTTCCCATAATTTTTATGGATATTTAGCAGAATAGCATTAAACAGATCAAAATCACCCACCGGAAGAGAGATGGAGCGCTCCCACTCCGGTTTCAATAAATCTGCCCATGAGCGAGGGACGTCCCGTCCGTTAAGCTCTTCGGTGTTGACCAGAAAAATCGCTGGAACTACCGAGATAATGGCGTAGTTCCCCGACGGATCCTTCAATCCTCTCCCGGCAAAAAGCGGATTTTCCTTGGTAAAATTTACAAGATCGGCAAAAACACCCTGCTTGCGGAAACCGCCGATTTTTTGCTGATCGAAGAAAAGATCAAATCCTGCCGACATAAAAAGATCCGGCAGTTGTTCTGCACTACTGATACCGGAAAGATTTTTTGTTACCCACTCAGTGCCAACACTGGCAGCTTTTAACTCGGTATTTATTCCGGTTAATCCCGTTTCTTTGGTAAATTGTGAATACTCCTCCAAAAGCGGCAAGCGTACCGGACAAGGCAGCAGTCCAACCACATTTAAACCATTTTCATCTTTTGCTTGCGCTTTTGCCAGAGTGGCATCTGAGCTGCTTTTCTCTCCCTCAATAACCGTATCAAGCAGAGATATAAAGGATTGCTGATTCAGATTTTTCATTTTCAGTGCTGCATCAAGCGTTATCATCCTGCCAAACTGCGCACGCATTGCCGCATCTTCCATTTGCGGAAAACCGTTACTTGCAAAAACGGCGATGGTTTCAGGATATTGCTCTGTAATTGCATGCAGGGTGTCGGTTATCTGAAAATATGTTGTCATTATCTGCTCCTGTTAAATTTTCCGATACGATGCAGCCGGGATTTTATTTCTCCTGCCCGCCTCCTATATGAAACAGTTTATCAGAATATGTAATTATGCAATTGATTTGTATCAAAAAGGAAAATTATTTTATCAAACAACAGGTTTTATCCTCTCCTAACAATATATAGCAAAAAAAGTTAGGAAATTGATTTAGGTCAAAGAACCTTTCTCTCCCTCTTTATATACTATCCTCAACATCAGGGCGGGGATCAATCATAACCCGCCCCTGGAGTCAGCAAATATAAAAGGAGAAATCAAATGAGTATGTTCTGTTTTCAATGTCAGGAAACCGCAAAAGGTACTGGTTGTACGGTAAAAGGTGTATGCGGCAAGGAGGCCTCAACATCAAATCTTCAGGATTTGCTTATCTATAACCTAAAAGGAATTGCCGTACTGGCAAAAAGGCTGAAACAGGCTGGGGTAAAGGTTGACAAGGCTACCGGGCTGTTTCTTTCTCAAGGGTTATTTACCACCATCACCAATGCCAACTTTGATGATACCAGTCTGGAAGGCTGGGTTGAACGCTCCCAGGAAGTAAAAAGTATGTTGAAAAAACAGCTTGATGCAATGCACCTGAAAGCAGACGATCAGGTTCTGCACCACTCTGCGCTATGGACATTCGATAATATTTCCACCTTTGCCGAAAAAGCCAAAACTGTTGGCGTATTGGCAACAGAAAATGAAGATGTTCGCTCCCTGCGAGAGCTGCTTATTCTCGGCCTCAAGGGAATTGGTGCCTATACCGAACACGCTGCGATGCTTGGCGTGGAAAATGAGGAGGTGTATGACTTTATCGTTGAAGGGCTGGCTTCCACAACTGAAAATCTCTCCATTAATGAGATGGTCACCATGGTGCTGAAAGCCGGAGAGTGCGCAGTTAATGCCATGGCATCACTGGATAGTGCCAACACCACCGCCTATGGGCACCCGGAAATCACCGAGGTAAACCTTGGTGTTGGTCAGAATCCGGGTATACTGGTCAGCGGCCATGATCTCAAGGATCTGGAGGAGCTGCTTATCCAGACCAAAGGCACTGGTGTGGATGTCTATACCCACGGTGAAATGTTGCCGGCGCATTCCTACCCTGCATTTAAACAATATGATAATCTGAAAGGGAATTATGGCAGTTCATGGTGGCATCAAAATAAGGATTTTGAAACCTTTAATGGCCCCATTTTAATGACTACCAACTGTATTGTGCCGATCAAAAAGTCCAATTCCTATAAGGAGAGGATGTACACCACCGCCATGGCTAGCTATCCGGGAACAACCCATATCCCGGAAAGGGTCAATGGTGACATGAAAGATTTTTCTGCGATTATCGAGCAGGCAAAAAGCTGTAAGGCACCACAGGAAATTGAATCTGGCAAAATTGTCGCCGGATTTGCCCATAATCAGGTACTTACGCTGGCAGATAAGGTAGTGGAAGCGGTAAAATCCGGCGCAATCAAGCGCTTTGTGGTAATGGGCGGCTGTGATGGCAGACAAAAGGGGCGTGACTATTTCTCTGAAGTTGCGCAAAATCTGCCACAGGATGCGGTGATTCTTACTGCCGGATGTGCCAAATATCGCTATAACAAACTTGATCTGGGCGATATTGGCGGCATTCCCAGAGTGCTTGATGCCGGACAGTGTAATGACAGTTATTCACTGGCAGTTATTGCCCTGAAACTCAAAGAAGTTTTTGAGCTGGATGATATTAACGATCTGCCAATCTCCTTTGATCTTGGCTGGTATGAACAAAAGGCCGTAGCAGTACTGCTGGCACTGCTTCATCTTGGCGTCAAAGGCATTCGCCTGGGGCCTTCGCTGCCGGCATTTATCTCCCCTGCCGTGCTTGGTGTGCTGGTAGAAAATTTTGATATTAAGCCGATCGGAAGCGTTGAAGAGGATATTGCCGCAATGATGGCAGGAAATTAGGAAAACAAGAGGATTTCAGGGCGTTGTCAAACTACTCTGAAATCCTCTTTATATATTTTTATTCACGAACTCAAGCAACATTTCGGCAATATTCTTAAGAAACCGGGAACTCACTACCGGTTTCCCGTTCGTTTTTATGCAATTCGGCAGCAATAGCGAAAGCCTTGTCAAACTCATAAGCGTCAATAAACGTCGACAATTCCTCAATGGCAGATGCAGGGTAGATTTCGTCCAGCGCGTCAATAGCCATGAGCTTTTTCATTGCTTTAACAGAATCAACTGGTCGGTGAAGACGTAAGGCTTCCAAAAGTTCACCCATAGATTCAACAGTCTTTTTCTTTTGGACATGGGGTGGTTGCTTGTCCTTGCCCTCTTTTTTCTCATTTTTCACCACCTTCTGCACTTGATCGGTAAACTCCTCCATGGCCTTAGCCAATTGATCAATATCACGATCTATTTCTTCAATCTTTTCTTCGACAATGCTCTCTTCCAGAAAAGCAGCAGCAGTAAAAACACGCTCCGCACCAATATTACCCATCACCCCACGCACGGTATGGACAAGAAGGCGGGCTTTTTCCTTTTGCTCCTGAGCAAGAAAACCGGTTATCTCTTCAGCACAGTGCAGATAACTATCAACCACATCAACAAGTGCCTTATAATAAAGCTCTTTTTTGCCAGCAAACCTGGGTAACGCATCTTTGGTGTTCAATACCATCTGTGATGAAGTTTCAGCGATAAGTTGTAAATGCTCCTGGCCTGCTCCCTCTTCAAAAGGAAGCCATTTTTTCAACAAGGCAATCATCTTTTGCACTTCAACAGGCTTTGCTAAGTGATCGTTCATTCCCGAAGTAACCACTTCTGAGCGTTCCTGACTTGTTGCATAGGCAGTCATCGCAATAATCGGTAAATCTTTCCACTGCGGCTGCAGCCGTATCTGACGAGTTGCTTCAAAACCATCAAGCACAGGCATCTGAATATCCATAAACACCAGATCAAAGGTTTTCTTTTCAAGGAGATCCAGCGCCTCCTGACCATTGTTAGCCAGAGAAACATCCAATCCTGTCTCTTCAAGTAACGCCTGAGCGACCTGTTGATTCACCACATTGTCTTCCACCAGTAAAATATGCGCAGGCGCAAATTTTACTTTCTCAATATTTTCGTCCTTATCCACCGCCCCCTTTAACAACAACTGCAAAAGCTGAGTCAGGGACTGAAATCCAAGCGGTTTGGACAGTACCACATCCCTGCCTTCGACAAAATCTGACGCATCACGAATTTTCCCCTGCGGCGTCATAAAAATAGTGGGGCCGGCAAATTTTTGCTGAACAACACGGCCAAACATATCTGGCAAATTTTTGGCAACAATCAGCAGATCAAAATCTTCCTTCTCCAACAGTTCAACTGCCCTGGTTCCATTATTGGCCACAACCGGCCTTGCCCCAAGGGAGACAAGATATTCAACTAACACTTCACAAGTGTTAGCCTGCGAGTCAACAATAAGAATACGGTATCCGTCAATCTCGACAACCGATTTTTTGCACTGCCCCAATCCAAAAGGAACAGTAAAGAAAAAAGTACTACCCACACCTTCATCACTTCTCGCATCCAGAGAACCACCCATCAGTTCAATCAGACGATTGGAAATACTCAAACCCAGCCCGGTACCACCAAAGCGTCTGGTGGTGGAAGCATCTGCCTGTACAAAGGGCTGGAAAAGTTGATCCAATTTCTCGGGTTTCATCCCTACCCCGGTATCTTCAACGGCAAAAGTGAGTTTTACCTCATCTCCATAAGACTCAACAGCACTGACCCAGATTTTGATATAGCCCTGTTCGGTGAATTTTGCGGCATTTCCTGTCAGATTGATAAGCACCTGCTCCAACCGCAGGGGATCACCTTTCAGATGCCTTGGCACCTCTCTATGCGCCCCTGCGGTAAGCTCCACATCCTTGCCATAAACTTTCATTTCGGTAACATAGAGAACATTATCAAGGATATCGCAAAGATCGAAATCAATATTCTCCAGTTCCATCTTCCCAGCCTCGACCTTCGAGAAATCCAGGATATCATTAATAATACCAAGCAGGGAGCGGGCGGCACGGTAGGATTTGGTAAGATAATCCCGCTGTAACTCGGTCAGCTCGGTATTCAGCGTCAGATGGGTCATACCAAGAATAGCATTCATCGGCGTACGGATTTCATGGCTCATATTGGCCAGAAAATCACTCTTGGCCCGATTCGCCTTTACCATTGCCTCTTCAGCCTGTTTACGCAGGGATATATCAATAAAACATTCAAGCAGCTTGCTCTTTCCCTTTATCATCACCTTGCGTACCGTTTTCAGCACCGGCACGGGTTTACTCCCCGAACGCAGCACTATCCGGTCGGAGCTGTCAATAACCTGGCCAAAATCGGAAATCGGACAGCCATTAACATCTGCCGGGCAGATAAATTCATGACAGATATTGCCGACAATCTCATCTGCCGGAATAGCCAGTACAGTTTCTGCGGTGGGGTTTACATGCTCTATTCTTTTGCTCTCTTCATCAATAATCACCATCGCAACCGGCATACTGCTCATCAATGTACGCTGCACATACTCACTCTCACGCAGCTGTTCTTCCATTTTCTTGCGTTGACTCACATCATGAAAGGCAACAACAGCTCCGGTCGGTCTTCCATCAACAAGCATACTGCGGCAGCTTACGCTTACCTGAACAAGATGCCGGTCTTTGGTCTGAAAAACATCTTCTCCGTCATACTCTCCACCACAGGCAATAGCCTGCATGATAGGACATTTCCCCAATCTGTTTTCGCCATGATAATGGAACAGGTTATGGGCCATCTGACCAATCATTTCCTCTTTTGTATACCCCAGCATCTGGCAGGTCGCATCATTGACCTGTACAATTTTCCCCTTTAGGTTCTGAACATAAACCCCTTCTGACAATGTGTTATTAATGGTGATAAGGTTTTCTTTTTCAAACATCAGGATTTTTCCCTGAATACGCAGTTTGAGCAAGAGAAAGAAGCAGGCCGTCAACATCGAGAGTGCGATCAGATACCAGAGTAGATACTCCCGCAAATTTTCCTGGGGGAAAGAGTCCTTCGAATACGAAATAAGATAACCGGTAAACAGGCCATGAATATCTGCCAGAGACAGAAAGCAA
>PDWI01006469.1_pt1 | contig 14661 bp, 13 predicted proteins | sample 1430891 | NCBI WGS metagenome assembly PDWI01 (sample SAMN01162508, study PRJNA174530) | Oral metagenome, whole genome shotgun sequencing project. | biome: Marine environment; feature: Marine mammal; material: Swab sample of the gingival sulcus; isolation source: swab sample of gingival sulcus... | reverse complement strand
TAAAGCTATTGTCGACTGTGCCAAAATCATTTTGATGCTTACTGTACTGTATATCGCCTACTTTAACTTCTGTAATGCTGTTTAAATAAGCCGCCAGCGCTTCGCGCTCTGCTGCAACGGTATCATCGAGTTCAAAACTTACCTCTACCCAATGGTAGTTGCCAAACGCATCTGATTGCTTTTCTGCTGCCTTAATAGTTGGCGTCGTACCAACTGGCGGATCAACATCATCATCTTTTAAAATAGTAACCGCAATTGTTTGGTCTGGATAATAATCAGCACTTAATGTGATCGCATAATCTTTGATTTCACTAAATAAAGCGCCTTTAATGTGAACTTGCTTGTTGTCTTTATCGACATAATACCAGTCCGCGCTTTCGCCATAGGCGATTTTTTCGTACAATTTAGTACCATCTAACTTGGCGCCATTGATATTGTTAATAAAGTCTGCGCTCGATACATTGATAATAACTTCATCACCTTGCTTGTATTCAGCACTGTCAAGCGATAACGTAACAGAATCTAATACTTTATCGCATTTGACATTAAGTAGATTATCTTTATAACCAGTTGCGCTAATGATAATTGAATTATCACCTAAATTGATTTTGTCTTTCGAAATCGTCAATAAATTGCCAGCGACTGTATAGTCATCTGCTGTCAGAGCGGGATACTGATTATTGACACGAATACTTTCTATTTTAGCTAAGTAGTCATTGTCATCACATATAAATACCGCATCTTCATTTTCCATAACGCTAGTTTTATCATCAGCCAAGTGCAATTGTGGTGGCGTTAGTCCCTTATTACTATCGCCATATTGCGTTGCACCTAATAGACCGTCTTCTAAAATTTCCTTTACGGCGTAAGGTCTATTTTGAGTGGTCTCAGCGCTACCCGATGTAACATAATCGGCAAACGGTAAATATTGACCATTTAATCGGGCCGCTTGATGGGCATTGAAATAACCCGACCATGTGTAAAACGGCTCACCGCTCTCTTGGTAGGCATAATCAGCACCGGCAATATCGTTATCCCAACGTTCGGCAATTGACTTAGCCGCCTGATTGGCGTTGCCCAGTTTTACTAAAATTTTAGCATTGGCTAATAAATCGGCATTAAAGATCAAATTTGCCGATATCATTGAGCCACTACCTGAACCCGAGCCAGAGCCGCCACCGGGCGAACCGCTTGATGCCGCACCAAGTGTGTCAATTCGCAAATGCATAGCGGCAGAGCGAACCGGTTTAATCGGCTGTGTTGCGTTGGTAGTAGCCGCTTCATTGACGATAAACGACTTATCAAATGATTTGAAGCCAACCGCTTCAATATGCAATTTATATTCGCCAAGTAACGGAATATTATTGCGGCCATTTTCTGACGTTACATCATTATATAAGACAAATGTATCGCCAATCAGGTACCAGTCGCTGATTTTGCGCAATTCTGTCACTTGACCATTGGGGTCTTCTAATGTGACAAATTCAATTGGCACCGTCACACCATAAACCATATCCTTGACCTTAAAGTGAATATTTTTACCGGATTTTATCGCACCGGTTTCGTTTAATTCTAACGAAGGTTGTTGTTCATTGACGACGTGTACGTTGACCAACACAACCTCGTCGCCACGAACGCGAATTTGATAGCGGGTATTATTGTAAAAGTTAACCTGTGGAATAGCCACTTTTAACTCGCCAACCATATGCTGGCCATGCGGCACAACCTGCTTGCTATACGTTAAATTATCATTGAGTACCTGATGGCGCTCATCATAGGCCAATAAGGCCAAAGCACCATTGTCGGCAATGGCATCAAAAAATGCCTTGTCGTCATCGGTTTGATAATTAAACATAATGGTGACTTCGCCACTGACGCCGTATAAATTGCTGGTATCCTCACTAAGTACGCCCTCAGGGCAATAGTATTTGTGTTTGTTAACCGGTTCATCAAGCGCAAAAGTAGTCTTTTGAGGACTAATGCGCAAATTGCCGGCAGCGTCGTAATTTGGCAAGTGATAGTCGTAAACTGAAACCGGTCCATGCGCCATAATTTGATAGGGTAGCGTCATGTCAGTACGTACCGTTGGTGCCGTCGGGGCGGCATTATCACTCAGTTTAACCGCTTCACTAGCAGCACTGTCAGTCTTGCTTTGCGCCACCAATTTTGCCGGTTCTAAATGGCTGATTTCCCACTTGGCAATGGTCTTATCATCGACGACCGGCGTCAATGCTGCCGAAATGTCAACGCCGTCGACCATCACTTTACAGTTATCCATATTATAGCCTTCAGAAAAACTGACGACGACGAACTGGGCAAAGCCCAAGTCTACTAACTTGGTCTGCGCCTCATTGACGATGTCATAGCTGATAGTTTCTTCTGTTGTACCATTATCATCTGTACCGCTGTTATCATCTGTACCGGTATTGTTATCTGTACCAGTGTTATTACCCGTTCCACTATTGTTATCTGTGCCGGTGTTATTGCCCGTACCGCTATTGTTATCTGTGCCGGTGTTATTACCCGTACCGCTATTGTTATCTGTGTCAGTATTATCACCAGTACCAGTATTGTTATCTGTGCCAGTGTCATCACCCGTACCAGTATTGTTATCTGTATCAGTGTTATTATCTGTAGTGGTATTATTATTGCCGGTTGACTGATCTACCACGACAACCGTTTGCGTATTGTCCGGCTTAATTGGATCGGCTGGCCGCGTTGTATCAGTTGTGTCTGTCGTGTTGGCTTGCACCAGCACCTGCTCAATATTGCTCAGCATTCTACTCAATAACACAACTGCCTCTGCCCGACTCAGTGTACGCTGCGGATACAACTTGCCTGCATCACCCTTTATAAAGTTTTGTTTGACAAGCGCATTGATAAATTCTAATGCATAGGGTGATATGCTCGCTCTGTCCTCAAAATGGGCGACGTTTTCGTCATTATAATTGTTCAATTTGGCTAGACGCCCCAAAATCGTAAAAGCCTGTTCACGCGTAATTGGCAGATTAGGCGACAACGTCGTCGCTGATGTACCTTTGATATAACCGGCATAAAGCGCTTTTGCCATATCTTGATAATACCAATCAGCTACGCTAACATCACTAAAATTGGCAATCGTCGGGCTAGTTTTGCTAAACTTGGCCACGCGATTGACCAAGGCGACAAACTCGGCGCGCGTAATACTGTTATCAAGCGCATAATTGCCTTGTCCATCACCATTTAAATAGCCACGATTAATAAAATCTGTTAATTCTTGGTTTGCCCAGTGATCACTGATGCTGTCAGCTAGTATATAATTTGGTATCAACAGCAAAAGCAAACTGAGAATCAGTAATAAGCTACCCTTCCTTTTTATCATCATTATGGAAAAACCTCCTTAAAATAGAATATAGCCAACCGACATTAGTTGGCTACTAGTATCAATTGTAATTGATAATCGTTTGTTTGTCAATCAAAATGACCAAATCGGCCAAGTCATATTGTATAATGGGCTATGTTACGCTATAATACTATTCGAGAATATTACATATTTTTTGAAAAAAGGGGGATAATAATGACACATTTCTGGTACTATCTTGCTGCTTCACCAAATTATTTTTACTTGGGAGTGGCGGCCATTTTTGCCTTGCTGTCGCTTGGCTGTATACTTGGATGGCGTTGGCTACTGACGCCAATTTCTCCAAAGCAAAGATGGTTTCATGACTTAATCGGACCATCAAACTATCGTATTTTTTCAATTGTCGTCTTCTTTATTATTGCACTTTTGGCAGCTTTTGCTTCATTATCGGGTTATTATAATTAAAAGTTTTCAATCATTTAGCTAATTTAGCTAACTAAAAAACCAGTCTTATGCTGGTTTTTTTGTGTTAAATCCGTGGTTTAATTCATTAATATTAAGTTGCGTAGCACTTAATTTTACGCTATAATACTATTCGGACAAAAAATGTCCAGTAAAGTAAAGGTGAAAACAGTGGAAAAAATCAAAAATTTCTTCGTCGAAAACCCAGAGTATCTCCTTTGGGCCATCGCCGTAATTTTTGCACTTATTTCAATTAGTGCTTTTAGTGGCCGCGGTTGGGGGGCTAAGCCATCTGGCAGACGCGACAAATGGCTATACAGCAAACTCGGACCAATTGGCTATCGCATTTTTAACGGCGTAATATTTATGATTTTAGCGGCTCTGTTTGCCTGGTTCGGCACGCTGAATCCAACTTGGTAAGCCGTTCATTAATTTTTCTGCTTTACTGAGTAACTGCAACTTTTGTGACCTAAAGAAAGGAAACCAAAATGGAACAAATATCTAACTTTGTTGCCGAAAACCCAAGATACGTCTTTTTTTTCTTCGCTGCTGTAACGACAATATTTGCAATCGGCAGCTTTTTGGGCTGGGGCTGGGCAACGTCGCCAAGCGGATCACGCGGTAGATGGCTTTATAATTTATTGGGCCCGACCGGCTATCGCATCGTAACCGGTGTCGCCTTTTTATTTTTAGCCGGCGTGCTGGCATGGCTTGGCATGAATAATGGCCAATGGCAATAATAAACTAAGTGAGGATTAATCGTGGACAAAATCGATTATAAAATTCTGGAAATCATGCAATCTAATGGCCGCATTTCAATGAAAGACCTCGGCAGCAGTGTCGGTTTAACGGCACCGGCAGTTTCAGAACGCGTCAAAAAAATGGAAGAAAGTGGCATTATCAGCGGTTACCAAGCCCAGCTTAACTACGCAAAATTGGGCAAAAACATCAGCGCATTTATCGGCCTGAATATGGCGCCGGAAAAATATAATAATTTTCTAAAATTTGCCAACGGCGAAACCGCCATTGTCGAATGTCACCATATTACAGGTGGCGACAGCTTAATTGTCAAAGTCTTAGTCGATGACATCGCTGCACTGGAAACCATTATCGATAAAATAAAGTTCTACGCTAAAACCAACACTTCTATTATTTTGTCAAGCCCAATTTTAAAACAAACCATTGATATTAACTAAAAAAGGGGCTGTTGCAAAATGACATCTCATCTTGCAACAGCCCTTTTTTATTTGTGATTTATTGTGATTTTACATCTTTGGCAATTTCTGCAGCTGATGCCACCAGTGATGCGACATTCTGCAATTCTGATGGAATAATCAACTTAGTTGACTGACCATCGGCAACTTTAGCCAAGGCATCAAAGCTCTTCAATGTCAAGACGCTCTGATCAGGTGCAGCCTGCTTGATGAAGACAATACCTTGAGCAGTAGCTCTTTGAATGTTGACAATGGCTTCGGCTTTACCTTCGGCAATGCGAATAGCAGCTTCTTTTTCACCTTCGGCAGCCAAGATAGCTGACTCTTTTTCACCTTGTGCACGCAAGATGCGCGACTCTCTTTCACCTTCAGCCTTAAGAATTTGCGAACGCTTTTCACCTTCGGCCTCAAGTATGGCGCGACGTCTTTCACGCTCAGCGCGCATTTGTTTTTCCATCGCCTCTTGAATATCACGTGGTGGCACGATGTTTTTAACTTCGACGCGGTTGACTTTAATGCCCCATGGGTCAGTCGCTTCGTCCAAAATTGAACGCATTTGACTGTTGATGATATCGCGCGATGTCAATGACTCGTCCAGCTCTAACTGACCGATGATATTACGCAATGTCGTTGCCGTCAAGTTTTCAATGGCAACCATCGGCTGTCTAACACCATAAGTGTACAGTTTTGGATCGGTAATTTGATAGTAGACAACCGTATCAATTTGCATCATAACGTTGTCTTTAGTGATAACCGGTTGTGGCGGAAAGTCGACCACCTGTTCTTTGAGCGAAACTTTTGAGCGAATCGTATCGATGAATGGAATCTTAATATGTAAACCAACACCCCATGTACCTAAATAACCACCCAAACGCTCCAATACAAAAGCATTGGCTTGTGGCACAATGCGAATATTGGTAATCAACAACCCAATAATAAATACAGTAATAACAACAAAAGCAATAAATCCTGAAATGTTATCCATTCGTTCCTCCTTTTTTGGCTACGACTAGCTTAACGCCCTCGACACTGATGACTGTTACTTCTTCTCCTGATAAAATGGTTTGATTGGTTTGCGATTTTGCGGTCCAAATTTGGCTGGCCAATTTAACTTGACCATATCTGTGCTCTTTAATATCCTTTAATACGACACAAGATTTACCAATTAGATCATCGACATTTGTTTTTACTTGCTTAACCTTTAAAAACTTTTTGACAATCGGGCGCGTCAGCACCAGCAAGATAAACGATGAAGCTAAGAAAATGCTTATTTGCACGTAATAGGAAAAACCCAGCATAGCAAAAACCATGCTAATCAAAGCCCCGGCTGCAAACCAAATTGTCGTCAACCCTACAGTGACAGCCTCAATAACCGCCATAATAATTGCAACGACAACCCATATAACTGGCCAATTCATAAACCACCTCCTGTTTCCATTATATTTTACACCTTTTTAGATAAATATTGAAGTAAAATCTATAAAAATATCTTTTTTTTAAAAGGCTGTTTTTTCTGCTCTGTTTTTGATATTGTGGTATAATAATTTTTGTTAACAGCAAGTACGAATAAAACGGGGAGGACACCATGACTTATTGGGATCTGTCAACCATTTACCCTGCATTTGAAAGCGATGCCTTTCAAGCAGATTTAACCAAATTAAAAGCGTCGATCGCTGAACTGGATACGCTGCAGTTGGCTGAAAATTTTGAAACTGGCGCGACCGATTATATCAAAAAAATGAGCGCTACCCTCAAGTTGTTGCACCCGCTGTCAGCCTATGCACAGCTCACCTTTGCGGTTGATTCCAGCAATCAAACGGCGATTAAATACATCGATATACTCGGTGCAATCTATGCACAGCTGGCGGCGCCAATGGTCAAATTTCAAAAATGGGTGGCCGCTTTTGACGACGACACCATTGCCAATGTCAGCGGTGATTTACTCAAAGAACACCATTTTTTCTTACATGAAATAAAGCAAAATGCCAATTATCTATTAACTGAAAAAGAAGAAGTGCTATTGGCCAAATTACGCCAAGTCGGTGCAACTGCCTGGGGCGATTTAATGGCCAAACTAACCGGCGACTTACAAGCCGAAATCGAACTAGACGGCAAAAAACAGACGCTGACCCTGTCGATGTTGCGCAATCTGGCGATGCACCCCGATGCCGCTGTGCGCAAGCGCGCCTACCAAACCGAGCTGGCCGCCTATCAAAAAATAGAAGACAGTATCGCCGCCGCACTAAACAATATCAAAGGCGATGTCAATATCACTGCTAAAATGCGCGGTTTTGATTGCGCTTTAGCAGAGGCCATTCACAACTCGCGTTTGGATCAAGCCACAGTAGACGCCATGATTAGCGCCATTAAAGATAAATTACCAACCTTTAGAAACTACTTAAAACGCAAGGCCAAACTGCTCGGTCACAGTGATGGCCTACCCTTTTACGATCTGTTTGCACCAATTGGAAAAAGCAAAAGATACAGTTATGACGAAGCTAAGCAATTTGTGCTCGACAACTTTGCCAGTTTTTCAGACGAGTTGCGCGCCAGCGCCAAACAGGCTTTTGACAACAACTGGATAGATGTCGAGCCGCGCAAGGGCAAACGCGGTGGTGCTTTTTGTGCTCCGATTATCGGTCGATCAGAAAGCCGTGTAATGCTTAATTTTGAAGGCAGTTTTGACGGTGTCCGAACACTGGCGCACGAGCTGGGTCACGCCTATCATAACCGTCAACTGTTTGATGAGCATATTTTAATGGCCGATTACCCAATGCCACTAGCCGAAACCGCCAGTATCTTTTGCGAAACCATCGTCAGCAACGCCGCTACCGCCAAAGCCGATAAAGACGAGGCCACCTTTATACTGGAGCAGTCAATTGCCACAGCAACGCAAATTATCGTCGATATTCTGTCGCGCTTTATCTTTGAAAAAGCCGTCTTTGAAAACCGACAAAACGGCCCCTTGTCGGTTGAGCAATTAAAAGCACTGATGCTCGACGCCCAAGCCCAAAGCTATGGCGATGGTCTCGATCAAAACTATCGCCACCCCTATATGTGGGCATGCAAACCGCACTACTATTCTGTTGACTATAATTATTATAATTATCCCTATGCCTTTGGCATGCTGTTTGCCCTGGGGCTATATGCCGAATATCAAAAAGGTCGCCCCAATTTTATTGCCGACTACAATCAGCTACTTAAAAACACCACTCGCATGAATGTCAAGGCGGTTGCCGCCAGCATGGATATCGACATTACCAAAAAAGATTTTTGGTTGGCATCACTCGGCATTATCGAAAAGCAAATTGAGCAATTTATTGAACTGACCTGATTTTGGCCCTTATTGGTGTCATTTCGAGTGTAGCACTACGCAGTGGTGCGTAGTCGAAAAATCTCGCATAAAAACTCCCTTAGCAAAAACTGCCAAGGGAGTTATTTTGTTTTTTTATTTTGCTTTGGCTTTCCGCTTTTCACTGCCTTTATGTCATTTTGAGTGAAGGCGGAGCCGGAATCGAAAAATCTCGGTTCTAAAGGCGAGAGCTCTCCACTTCGGTCGAGATGACAGGCCGCTCTTTCGCATAAGGTTTTTTGTTTTTCCTTTCCACTTTCCACTTTCAGCTTTCCACTTAATAACGATGCCACAAAATACGCAAGGCATTAAGCACCGCCAGCAGTGTAACGCCAACATCGGCAAAGACCGCTAGCCACATATTGGCAATGCCAAATATACCCAATATCATAACCAATATCTTGACACCTAAAGCAAATGAGATATTTTGATAGATAATGCGCATTGTCCTTTGGGCAATCTTGATCACCTTAGGAATCGCCAATAAATCATCTTCCATAACCATCATATCGGCTGCCTCTAGTGCCACATCGGTGCCAACACCACCCATTGCCATGCCGACATCAGCAGCCGCCAAGACCGGTGCATCGTTGCTGCCATCGCCGACAAACATCAGCGCGTCATCAGCTGCCTTGCGCTGATACTGCTCGACAACGCGCATTTTATCAGCCGGCATGCAGCCGCCGTAAGCCGCTTTAATGCCAACCTGCTCGCCCACTGCTGTCGCAACTGCTGTAGCGTCACCACTGATTAACACGGTTTCAATGCCGCTGAGCGCCTCAACCATCGGTTTGGCCTCTGCCTTTATTTCATCGGCCAAGCAAATATTACCTAAATACTGATTGTTTTTAGCGATGTGCACCACTGTAAAATGTGGCTCAACTGCGGCATGGCTCACAGCCAGTTCCTGCATCAATTTAGCACTGCCCAGCGCATAAACATCGCCATTGCTAACCAGTTTGATGCCGCGACCGGATAACTCACTAAAACTGTCAACCGTTAAATCTGCCGGCGCAACGCTGGCATCATCGACAATCGCCTTGCCAATCGGGTGACTGCTGTGCTGTTCACAGGCCACCGCCAGTGCCAATAGCTGTTCTTTCGAATAATCGGCCGCCGGCGTTATCTGAGCAATTTTAAAATTGCCCTTGGTGAGCGTACCGGTTTTATCAAATACAATCGTCTTTAGATTGACCAACTGTTCCAAATAGTTGCCGCCCTTGATAACGACACCAACGCGCGCCGTAGCGCCAAGGCCGGCGAAAAAACCGAGTGGAATCGATAACACTAAAGCACAAGGACAACTAACAACCAAAAAGATTAAGCTGCGATAAATCCATAACGGAAACGGATCACCGATAATAAGCGGCGGCAAAATCGCCACAAGCACCGCCAAGACGACGACAATCGGCGTATAATATTTGGCAAAACGCGTAATAAAGCGTTCGACTTTAGCCTTTTTAGAAGAAGCGCGCTCGACCAATTCAATAATTTTAGAAACGGTCGAATCTTCATAAGCAGCCGTTACCTCAACCATTAATTCGGTTTCGCCGTTGATAAAACCGCTAAGCACTTCATCGCCGACCGTCACCTGTTTTGGTCGTGATTCGCCGGTAATGCTGGCCGTTTTCATAAACGATTGACCACTCTTAACAACGCCGTCTAAAGCCAGTTTTTCATTGGGCTGTACGATGATAACATCGCCAACTGCAACGTCTTCCGGTAGGCATTCGCGATAGCCATCGGCTGTCGCCAACCGAACCGTTTCGACGCGCAAATCCATTTTTTCGGCAATCGAACGACGCGATTTGTCAACCGCCATCTCTTGCAAAAACTCACCGATTTGATAAAAAATCATAACGGCGACACCTTCGTCAAACTGACCAATCGCAAATGCGCCAATTGTCGCCACACTCATCAAAAAGTTTTCATCGAAAAAATTGCCCCTTGTGACATTTTTGATGGAATAATAAAGCACATCATAGGCGATGACAATATAGGCAATTAATAGCATGACGCGAGCATAAGGGCTGTCATGCCCCACCAGCAAAGCGCTAAAAAACAAAACTAAGGCGACGATAATACGACCGAGCATTTTTTTGTTGGCGACCAAATAGGCGCGCACCGTCTGACCAAAACCAGTGCCACCATGATCGTGATTGTGACCATGACCGTGGTCGTGATCGTGGTCATGGCCGTGCTCATGGGCATGGTTGTGATCGTGAGCGGCGGCGTCCGCCTGTTGCCGATGATCGGTCTGTCGATGACTATGATCGTGGCCATGCGAATGATCGTGATCGTGATCGTGATCAGCGCAATCATGCTTGACGACATCAAGTTGCACGCGCTGAGCGGCAATCGCCGCTTGGCGTTCGGCCTTTTGCTGTGCCTTTAACTGTTTTTTATCGATAACTAAAATACCGGCCTCAATTTTAGCAATTTCATCTGAGACAGTGGCGACATCGACTGCGGCATCGCTTTCAAAATAAAGCACTTTACGCGAAAAATCGAGCACCACTTCTTTATAGCTGGGATCCTTGCTAAAATGCGCTTCAATCTTAGACGCGCAATGGGCACAAGTTAAGTTTTCAAGCGTATATTGATATTTCATCGGTGACATAGGTGATCAACTGCAATATCTAGTAGCTGTTCGACATGTGCATCGTCCAGCGTGTAGTTGATCGCCTTTCCCTCCCTTCTGAATCTGACAACGCGCTGTTGGCGAAACGTACCCAACTGATGTGAAATGCTGGAATGGCTCATTTGTAGTTTTTCGGCTATTTCTGAGACATTAAATTCACCCTCGCGCAGTAGCATTAATATTTTAAGGCGCGTCGGATCGCCAAACATCTTAAAAAACTCACTTAAATCAATTTGCAATTTTTCGTCTATCATAGCGCCTCCTTTATTTTCATATGTTCATATATTCATATGTTCAATTGTATTTTAGCAGAATCACCTCTATAAATCAAGTAAAAAGGCAATAAAAATTGACTAATAACTGTTATAATGCTATATTTTAAATGTGGTTGTTGATAAACTCATTAAAGAGAAGGTATCATGGCAAATAAAATTTTATTAAAAGTATTACTTGGACAAAGTGATAAGAATATAAAATTTAGCGAATTAAAATCTTTACTAGAACATTTGGGTTTTAAATGCCGCATTAAAGGAGATCACTTTATTTACTATAGAGAAGGTATTTTAGAAATCATTAATATACAGCCAAAAGGGAAAATGGCAAAGGCTTATCAAGTTAAACAAATAAGAAATATTATTACAAAATATCATTTAGGAGGAAATTAATATGTACAATTATGAAATAATACTATATTGGAGCGAAGAAGATAATGCATTTATTGCAGAAATTCCCGAACTTTCTGGTGCAATGGCAGACGGCAAAACAAGGCAAGAAGCGCTGTTAAATGCCGAGGTGGTAATTGATGAATGGATTGAAACAGCTCAATTGCTGGGTAAAGAAGTGCCGTTGCCAAAAGGTCGCCTACACTATGCATAACACTTTATCTAATTCTCATCCACCGAAAACCCAAAATGACGCGCCGTCAATAGAGCGCGTTTTTTATTTGCAGATTTGGCAATATTTAATAGCGCACGGGCCTCTGCCACAAAGTGATTAACCAACGTATACTTACCTTCACCAGGCACCGAATTAGTCAAAACGTCAGGGTCAATTTCTTTTAATAGCCCTGCGACGCCCAACAGCTGTTCGGCACTGCCAACCGTTAGCACGCGATAAGACGCCGTGCAAATGCCGGAAAACCAGTGTACCAAAAATTGATTGGCTAGATAAGAATCAATTTTGCCGCTTGGCACCACCAACAACTGAGCCTGTCGGTGATTTTGAATAGCATCGGCCACCACCAAACTGTAGCCACCGCGCAATGTTTCAACGACGCCGCGCTGATCGGCAATGCGATGCACCTGATAGCCGATATGGCCGGCAAAGGCATCTGCCACCAAATAGTCAATCGCCGCCATACCTTGGTAGGCATAGAGCACACAATGTTTGCCGGCAGCCGGTTTTTTGAGTGCTTTAAAATAGCGATTGCTGTATTTGTCATTTTCTTTACTCAATTTGCGGGCTAACCGCTCATCGCTTATTTTCTCGACCAAATCAGCGATTGCATAATAGCTTTTGATGTCATCTAAAACCGCACGGTCAAACAAGGCTTCAATCGCCAGCAATGTCGCTCTAAAAACTTCACCATGACTGTTTAAGGTCATGATGTGTTGATCTTTGACAAGGCTTTGATAAAGCGGCGTAAGCTGCTCTAATTTGTACTTCTTTTGGCCTTCTTTATTAAGTGACAACGATTTTTTGCGCGCCAGTCCGGCGTCGATTAAATAATTAACGCCATTACACACCGCCACACAAAGCAGCGCATTTTGCCCCTTAATATTAAACCAGTTGAGCATCGCATCATCGACGCTACTTTCTGATATACCACCACAAATCCACAACAGATCGACATCGCCAACTGCATCTAATTTGTTTCTAAAATTGATATTTAGACCGGTCGACGTGGTGATAAAGCCCCTCTTGCTAGAAACCAGCTGCACCTCAGCGCCAGCCTGTGAAAACATTTCATAAGGGATTGCAAAATCCAATGGATAAACATCTTTTTCTACATAAATTACAACTTTCATCATGACCTCTTTTGTTTTACTCACAACCTTTTTTAGTAACCCTAAGCAACCGTTTATAGTTAATGCGTTAAAAAATCGATAATATTAAGGTGCTTAATACCATCTCGGCTAAAATCAATTTCGTCCATTGATAGCACGACTTTTGGATACAAATCATTAACCTTTTTAAGATTGTTAAATTCTCTGGCAATCGTCTCTGGACTTGCCAATAAATAACAAACCTGCACATAGAGCTTTTCGCCATGTCTTTCGCAGACAAAATCGATTTCCGAATTGCCAATGCGGCCAATACTAATACTGTAGCCTTTTTTAACAAGTGCATTATAAACAATGTTTTCTAGCACCAAGCCAATATCGCGTTGATTATTTTTAAAAAGCGCCTGCCGCACGCCGTGATCAACTAAATAATACTTGTTGTAAATTGTCAACAGCTGCTTGCCATTTAAATCATTTAGCGCTACATTTTTTAGCAAAAATGCGTTTTCACAAGCGTGCACAAAGTTCAAAATAGTCTCTGGTGCGGCCTTTCGGTTTTCACTTTTTAAAAACTTAGACAGGCGCGATGCACTAAACGGTTGACCTATTTGATTGATAAAGTAATTAATAAGTCTTTCTAATAAAGCGACGTTTCTGACATTGTTACGCAAGACGATATCCTTAATGATAACCGATTTAAAAATATCGTTTAAATACTGCTGTGAAGCCGCTTCGTCATAGTTGAGTTGCGACAAAAACGGCATGCCGCCAAAGTAAATATATTTCAGAAAAGCCTCTTTTTTTGATATGTCGGGATAGCTCTGACGATAGGCTTGATAAAATTCATTAAAATCAAAAGGCTGCACCTGAAACGCAATATAGCGGCCGGCAATATAGGTAGCAAGCTCCCCTGCCAGCAAATTAGCATTTGAACCAGTGATGTAAATATCACAGTCAAGGCTGGCACGCCAAGAATTAATAATTCGTTGCCAGTCATCTAAATCCTGTATCTCATCAATAAAAATATAAAGACGACGCGCTATCTTTTTTTGCCGCTCAACTACTTCATCGTGCAACCTGTAATCAACCAATAAATGGCGATTGGCCATATCTTCCAAATTATAGTATAAAATCTGGTCAGCAGCAATACCTCTTTTATAAAGTAGATTTTGAATTTGTTTTAGCAAAACAGACTTGCCACAACGCCTTAATCCGGTGATAACCTTAATTAAGTCTTTGTCAATAAATGGCTCTATTTGATTTAAATAATCTTGTCGAATAACCATACTAGCCTCCAAAGACATTTTATCAGTTATAACTGATAAAATCAATAAAAATTATAGATTTATAAGTTATATCTGATAGATTTCGGTGTCAGGCAGCGACTCGCAAACAGCTGCGCTGTTGTTCACTTGTGCCTGACACCATCTATGTCATTTCGAGCGTAGCACTAAGAAGTAGTGCGTAGTCGAGAAATCTCTGTTTTAAAAGTGAGAGTTCTCCACTTCGGTCGAGATGACGTGATGTTGCGCATTGTGACTGAACAAGTTACCAAAATTTTTAATTTGGACTGGTTTTGTTAGCTGTCTACTGATAAACTATAGTTGGAGGGGTACTATGAAACTTAAAAAATTTTATAAATCAGACCT
>PDWI01006468.1_pt1 | contig 14663 bp, 10 predicted proteins | sample 1430891 | NCBI WGS metagenome assembly PDWI01 (sample SAMN01162508, study PRJNA174530) | Oral metagenome, whole genome shotgun sequencing project. | biome: Marine environment; feature: Marine mammal; material: Swab sample of the gingival sulcus; isolation source: swab sample of gingival sulcus... | reverse complement strand
CCGGATCAATATCGCCAAGATGAACGTTGACGAAAACCCGGCAACTCCAGGAAAATTTGGCATCCGCTCTATCCCGACCCTGATTCTGTTCAAAAATGGGGAAACCGTTGACCAGGTTATCGGTGCTGTCGGCAAAGCACAACTCACACAACTCCTTGACAAAGCGCTATAAAACTTTTTTCACAAACGCTGTCTTGCTGTCACAAAAAAACATTCTCAAGGCAGCGTTTTCTTTTTGACCTTAAAGACTATTCATCATGAAAAAACAACATTACGAACTCGTTATTCTTGGAGGCGGACCAGCGGGACTCTCCGCCGGACTTTACGCAGCCCGGGCACGAATAGACCATGTCCTTATTGAAAAAGGAAACCCTGGCGGCCAGGTATTAAGCACCGACTGGGTAGATAATTATCCAGGATTTCCCGAAGGTATTTCAGGCTTTGAACTCGCTGAAAAAATGCGCAGCCATGCGGAACGCTTTGACGTTAATATTGAAACCAATGAGGTGAAAAAAGTTGATGTCAGCGACCCCGCTAACAAAAAATTAACCCTCGCTGATGGAGAGACCATAGGCTTTGACACCCTAATTCTCTGCACAGGAGCCAGCCCCAACTCTTTAGGCATCCCTGGCGAAGCAGAAATGCGAGGCCGAGGCGTCAGTTACTGTGGCACCTGTGATGCTCCATTTTATCGGGATATGCACGTCGCAGTTGTTGGTGGTGGAGATACTGCAATAGAAGAGGCCTGTTATCTCACCCGATTCGCCTCAAAGGTAACCATCATTCATCGCCGCGATGAACTCCGCGCCACCAAGATTCTCCAAGAAATGGCCTTTGCCAATGATAAAATTGAATTCTGCTGGAACTCGATTCCCACTGCTATTGAAGGAGGCCAGGAAGTAGAACGAATACTCCTCAAAGATAAAGAAGGAAATACCTCCTCGCTTGAGGTTGAAGGTGTTTTTATTTTTATAGGAATCACTCCCAACAACAGCGGCCTGCCCCTTGAGGAACTCAACGCAGACAAATGGGGATTTATTCCCACCGATACAGAATGTTGTACCGCAGTTCCCGGAGTTTTTGCCGCTGGCGATATTCGCGTCAAAAAGACACGCCAGGTAGTCAATGCCGCTGGCGAGGGTGCTGTAGCAGTACTTGCCGCCGAAGCCTATCTCAATAATATGAAAGAAAAATAGGTTGATCATGTACAAACAACCACTTGCCCTCATCCTGTTAGGGGTCTTATTCCTTGGTGGATGCCGTATCAACTTCCCGAATCTTCCCAGCTTCTTAGGTGGCAGCGAGACAAATCTTCAGACTTCTTCGCAAAATCTGGCAACTAAAGCCATGGACGATTATAATGTCGGTAAGTATTTCACTGCCCTTGAATATTTCGAAGAAATCCTCAACAAATACCCATTCAGCAGTGAAGCAATTCTTGCAGAACTCAAGGCCGCCGACTGCAATTATTATATGGGCCACTACCCCGAAGCCCTGATCCAATATCGTACCTTTGAAGAACGACATCCAACCAACGAGGCAATCCCCTACGTGCTCTTCCAACAGGGAATGGCACATTACCAAGGAATTGACAGGATTGACAGAGACACCAGCGGAGCAGAAGAGGCTATCAAGTTGTTTAGCAGGCTGCTACGCAGTTATCCCCAGTCGCCCTATACAACCGAAGCCCACGCCCGTATCCGAGCCGCCAAGGAATTTCTTGCCAATCATGAGTTTTTTGTGGCCCAATATTATATCCGCACCAAAAAACTTTCTGAAGCAACAGCACGATTAAAATACCTGCTTGCCATGTACCCTGAGGCAGAGATTGCCCCCCAGGCCACCGATATTCTGGCACGTATTGAATCAGACAATCCTCCACCGGCCGGATGGTCAGCATGGTTCAAGCAGCTCTCACTTCCAGACTGGGCAAAATTTGGAAAAAAAGAAAAAACAGCGGCTCCTGCAAAGCCCTAAGGTTTTCCCAACGGGATTTTCAAAGCCACTCTTACAAAAAATGCCCGGCACAAAAATCCATTCTACAAAAGTCGTCATCACAGCTCTTAGATACTGTGATGACGGCTGAAACATTCCAATTTGGTTTTCCACCTTCACCGCTCATGTATTGCAATAATATATTTTTTATCGGTAAACTCTGAATTATTCCACCCTAAACCTTGCAAGAATCAGACATTCCGTTATACTCCCGAAGTTCATGTTCTGCTCCAGCGCAACTAGAGGATGCTATTCATGGACTCTTTTTGTCAGAAACACATCAAGGCATTTTGAATACTCCTGTATTTTCTTCTATTCAAAGTGTCCATTATAAGACATTACGACAATCTACAACAAGCAATGACGACATCACTAAAACTCAAACTGGGTCTGCTTATCACGCTGGTAACAATGTCCATCATTACCATCGTGCCATCATTTTATTCTTCAACACCCAACTGGTGGAAAAAATACCTGGCTCCCGAAGGGTTACGACTCGGCCTTGACCTCCAGGGCGGGATGCATCTGGTATTGAAGGTTAATCTTGAAAAAGCCCAGGAAAACACCCTCGCCTTTGCGGCAAATGACATCAAGGATACCCTTACCGAACAGGGAATCAGCGCAGTACAAACTCCTTCAGCCAAAAAGGATATGGTGATTTTCACCCTCCCCAACAGCAATGCTCTGGGCAAGGTGCAAACACTGGTCAGCGAAGACTTCCCGGATATAGATCTTAAAGTTGAAAGTAAAGAAGGCAGCTTTCCTCGGATCTTCATCCAGCTCAAACAGAACAAAATAGATTTCATCAAAACCCATGCAGTCGATCAATCTTTAGAAATTATCCGTAACAGGATTGACCAATTTGGTGTTGCTGAACCAATTATCATTCGCCAGGGGGCTGATGAAATTGTCGTCCAATTGCCTGGAGTAAAAGATCCCGAGCGAGCGATGAAACTGCTCGGAGATACCGCCCAGCTAGAATTTAAAATGGTCAACGACACCCAGGCAATTGATCTGAACGGCTTGATACAACAAGCGAAAGAAGCTGGCCAATGGCAAGATGACGGAAACATAAACGATCTCAATGCAGCCCTTGCCCCACTCCTTCCTGAAGGCACCCGGGTCTATTTTGAAAAAGAACAGGACAAGACCACTGGAGCAACAACTCTGCAACCTCTTCTCCTGGAAAACAAGGTATTGATGACCGGAGATATGGTCAAAGATGCCAGCGTACGGATTGGCGGCACATTCAACGAGCCTTATGTCAGCCTTGATCTCACCGGCCATGGCGGCAAGGTCTTTGCCCATATCACCGAAAAGAATGTTGGTCGCAGGATGGCCATTGTTCTTGATAATGTAGTACGTTCTGCCCCGGTAATTCGAGAACGTATTCTAGGTGGCTCCGCCCAGATCAGTGGCAGCTTTACCCACGAAGAGGCCTCTGACCTCGCCATTGTTCTTCGAGTCGGTGCCTTACCCGCTCCGGTGGACATTATCAGTAATCTGACCGTTGGCGCAAGCCTGGGTCAGGATTCCATCAACAAAGGGCTGATATCCGGTATCTTTGGGGCAATCATGGTACTTGGTTTCATGCTCATCTATTACCGGCTTTCCGGTCTTATCGCCAATGCCGCCCTGGTATTAAACATCCTGTTTCTCTTTACCGGTCTCGCCATACTCAATGCGACGCTCACCCTGCCGGGTATTGCCGGTATTATTCTTTCGATAGGTATGGCGGTGGATGCCAATGTCCTGATCTTCGAGCGGATGCGTGAAGAATACAAGCTCGGCAAGTCAACCCGTTCTTCGATTGATGCCGGTTTTGCAAAAGCCTTCTGGACCATCGTGGACTCCCAGGTAACAACGCTTATTACCGCAACAGCACTGTTCATGTTTGGTACTGGACCGATCAAGGGCTTTGCGGTAACCCTTTCCCTGGGTATCATTTTCAACCTTTTTACAGCATTGTTCTTTTCACGGCTGATGTTCGACTTGCGCAATGCAAAGACGACAATAAAGCGTCTTACCTTCATGCAGCTGGTGAAAAACCCCCAGATTGATTTTATGAAAGTAAAGAAGATCACCTTTACAATCTCTGCCGTTTTGGTCGTCGTAGGTCTCTTTGCCTTCATGCAAATAGCTCGAGGTACCGCCAATCTTGGTGTCGATTTTTCTGGTGGTTCATTGCTACAATACAAGGCAGAACAACCGTTTACCATGAAAGAGGTTCGGGAGGCCTTTGCCAAAGGAAAACTCGAAGGTATCAACCTTCAGGAAGTTGAAAACGAAAACCGGCTCATCGTCAAAATCAAAAAATCGGCAAAAGTAGTTGCCAACCTCAACGATGAAGTCAGTGCGATCTTTGCCGCCGAACTTCCAGAGAAAAAATTTATGCTTGAAAGTCAATCCGAAATTGGCTCTTCGGTGAGTGCAGTTCTCAGAAACAAGGCCATCCAAGCTATTTTTATCTCGCTTGCCGGGGTCATTTTATATCTGGCAATGCGCTTTGATATCCGCTTTGGTCTGGCTGCAGCGGCAGCTACCTTTCACGATGTCATCGTGGTCTTAGGGATATGCTATTTGCTCAATGTTGAGATTACTCTGCTCATCGTCACCGCATTACTGACCCTTGCCGGATATTCCCTGAACGACTCTGTGGTTGTTTTTGACCGAATTCGTGAGAATATGCATAAAACAGAAGAGCATAGCCTAGCTGCTCCGGTCATCAATAATAGTGTCAATCAGGTTATCAGCCGTACCGTGGTCACTTCGCTGACCTCAGCTCTGGTGCTGCTTGCTCTGTTTCTCTGGGGTGGTTCGGTTATCCATGATTTCTCATTTGCGCTTCTTACCGGTGTTATTGTCGGAACCTACTCATCAATATTCATTGCCAGCCCGATATTAACGCTCTGGACCCCAAAGAAAGCATAAAAGTACAGATGCTCTTGAATCTGGTCGGCATTGTAAGCCGAAAAATTACGATGCCGACCATCTCATAAAAACATACCATGACCCAAAGGCCCAGTTTCCCGGAATCAGTTGAGAAGATCGCACCGGAACAGGCCTTTTGTTTTTCCTGCCATCCCGGTCTCGTCTGTTTTACAGAATGCTGTCGCATGCTGGAATTGCCGCTCACCCCGTACGATGTTTTGCGTTTACGGCACGCCACAGGATTGGGTTCTCAACAGCTCCACGACCAGTACATCATCGAAGAACAAGAAAAAGAAGACCTTTTTCCTCGTTACTACCTCACCATGATAGACGATGGCCGAGCCAGTTGTGTCTTTGTTAATCCCGAAAAAGGCTGCCAGGTTTACCCCCACCGTCCCGGAGCCTGTCGCGCCTACCCTTTAGGTCGTGCTGCGATACGCCACAACAATGGCTCAATAGAAGAACATCATGTGCAAATCAAAGAGTCCCACTGCCATGGTTTTTCAGAAAAAAAGAGCCAAACCGTCGTCGAATATCATCATGAACAAGGGCTTGAAGACTACAACCGTTTCAACGATGCCTTACTACCGCTTACCCAGCATAAGAACATCAGAAACGGCAGTTTTACTCCAACGACCAGACAGCAACAACTTTACAAACTGGTTCTCTATAATATTGATAGATTCCGAGCCATTTTGAAAAAAGAAACCCCAGGACTGCCCAGTTGCCCGCCAGACATTATTGACAATGATGAGCGGCTATTACTTTTTGGCATTGATCTGCTCATTGACCGCTTTTTTTAATCTGCAAACAACGGGAAACCATAATGCTGAAAACATTGATCTTTGACTGCGACGGAGTAATGTTCCAATCCAAAAACGCCAACAAGGCCTATTATAACAACCTGCTTGAGGCCTTTGGCCATCCGCCAATGGACAAAGACGAACTGGAATTTGTTCACGTCCATAAAGTCGCTGATTCCATTACCCATATCTTCAGAAATCACCCTGATACTTCACTTGAAGAAGTTCGTCTCTTTTGTAAAACAACGAGTTATACCCCTTTTTTAAAATACATGGAGATAGAGCCAGATCTCATTCCTTTTCTTGAAACAGCACAATCACGCTATAATCTCGCCATTGCCACCAACCGAACCAACACCATGCACGATCTGCTCAGCACCTTTTCTCTCAACAACTATTTTGGTAAGGTGATGACAGCAGCCAACTCAAAAAAGACCAAACCCGCCCCCGACCCTTTACTTGAAATTATTGCTTATTTTAACTGCGAAATCACAGAAGCCGTGTTTATCGGTGATTCCACCATAGATGAAGAGACCGCAAAAAACTGCGGCATGCGATTTTTCGCCTTTAGAAACAAAACTCTTTGTGCAGATCTTCACATAGATAATTTTATGGAATTACAAAAGCATCTCCCCTCTTTTGATATATGAGAGCGAAAAAGACAACCATTAAAAATTGCTCAATTAATTGCAACTAAGTGCCGAATAGAAAAGTATTCTCATAATTACTCTTCGTAAAAGATAAAAACAAACAGAACGCACAAGAAAAACAGCTTTCTAAAATTTTTATCTTGGAGTACCCTAGCAAAGTTGCTACATTTGCTAAACCTTTTTCTAAAGATTATCACAGCATAACGAAAGGGATTATGAACACAGAAACCGAAAGATTTGGGGCGATTTATGCTGAAATTCAGAAAGAATTTACCAATGACCCTAACATCACAATCAAACCATCTGCCGGCGACCCTCCTAACCAATATGAGGTGACATACGCTATACCTTCCACCATCAAGGATCCTGAAGGAAATGTCATCATAGGAAACCAGCACACCATCTCCATAATCATTCCTTTTGGTTTTCCACATTTTTCCCCAAGCTGTAAACCTCTATCACCAATCTTTCATCCAGACGTGGACAGTGCTGCGATCTGCCTGGGCAACTACTGGAATCGGGAACGCTCCTTTCCAGACTTGATTCGTTACATCAAAAAAATGCTCGCTGGAGAAATTTTCTCAACCGAAAACGCCTTCAACCAAGAAGCGGCCTCCTGGTTCAAAGATCATCAAGAGGAGCTGCCTTTTTATAAAACAGAAGACGAAACAAATGAGCAAATCCCCAGTACCCTCGAAGAGAGCGATGAAGAGATACCACAAGAAATATTCTCCGAACCAAAAAATCTCGAAGATTTTGACGCAATACCATTGTTGCAGCTCTTTGAACAGAAACAACTTTGGCAGCTTGATACAACACTCAGCCAACTGGAGGCGGCTTCGATAACTTTCCCAGAAAAAGAAGAATTGGCTAGCAATGTATTAAAAATACTTAATAAAGCCAATAAACTTTTTCTCCATGCTGAACAATGTGAAGAAAACGGCAATTCTCAGGAAGCCATGAAAAGCTTTCTTGAAATACAACAAATGGTCGCTGATTATCCGAGAATTGATGACCATATCGAACGAACAAAACTTTCAGCAGAAATACTGCAAAGTATCAACGACGATATTGCCGAAAAGACCAAACAGTCTGAATACAAAGAAACGCCTCCTGAACCACCGCCTTTTGAAGAGACCTCCCCAGAAAAAGACAACACTCTCTTTTTTCTAAAAAAACTACAAAAGAAGTTTTTTTCTAAAGAAGAACCCTCGAAAAAGCAAGCCCATGTATTTGAAGAAAAACCTCAAAAATCTTTTAATATTCTTCCTTTGCTCACTTTGGGCAGCATCTGCTGCATAGGCGGTATCCTGGTATTCTATTATTCCTCACTCTCCGGGAAATTAACTATAGCACAACAGCTCTATACAGATTGCACAGCACAATTCTCCCAAAAAGACTTCCATGCCGCTGAAAAATCGTGCTTAAATTCCCTGGAAATCACTTCTTCAATATTTTTATTCCATAGAACAGAAAAAAATCTTCTCCAAGCCTCAATCCGTAAAATTCTTAACTCTGAAGAACTCCAACAGGGTCTCTTAGGTAACGTACTCTACAAAGGACATTATATCTCAAACTCCTTCCTTGAGGCTCATAAGTCTTTTTTTGTTTCCAAAGAAAATGGTGATAATTTTTTCGCACAGCAGCAGTGGGAAAAAGCTATATCCAATTACCGAAAGGCTCTTCAAATTGCCAACAACACTGAGGATATTCCTGCAACTGAAATAGTCGCAATTGAAAGAAACATTGAAAATGCAGCTATTCAAATCACACTCAAAAACGTAGAAACAGCCATTGAGAAACACCAATGGAACCAAGCCATTAAGATACTCAGCAGCCTCGAAGAAAAACTATCAACCCTCGAAGCAAAGGACAGTAGCCCAGAACTACAGAAGAAAATAAGAAAATTACTTGCGGAAGGACAGTTCGTAAAGTTAAAAAAACAAGCAGATATCTTGTTCTCTCAATCCGATTGGGACGGGGCTTTTGAAATGTTTCAACAAGCCATTGCCGCAGGCCACGCACTCTCAGGAATGAACCAGAAAGAAACCATTGACTCCCTTCAGCAAAATGCGGCAAGAGCAGAACTCTACGCAACCATCAATACCGGCAACACGGCCTTTACTACCGGAAAATGGGATAATGCCATAACTCATTACCAAAAGGCCAAAAAGCTCCTCACCACAAATCCTATACTCAAGAAACTTGAGGACAGCCCAAACCGCCAACACCAGCTTGCCCGAATCATTCTACAGGCGGCACTACTCCGGGAACGACAGTCTGCAGATCAATATAAACAGAACGGAGACTACAAAGCAGCACTAAGAAACATACAAAATATGATACATCTCATTGCATACAGCAACTTTAATAATGATCCAGAATTTATAAAAATACGCAAACAAATTGAGCACACTCAAAAAACACTGCGCAATGAGATATTTATCACAAAATTAAAGCAATACCTCACAGACAACTATATTTCCTTGTTTATTGAGAACTATCCTGCGGCGAGTCCCAATACCCTCATCACCCCTGAAGCCATTTTCATAAAACGGCTTAAAGACAAATATCTCTTCAAACTACAATGTACAGAAACAGGAAGAGGACGGCCATTAACCCTCATTATGTTTTACACATACGATCCTGCAAATAATAACTGGCAGTTTTACAGCACGAAAGAATAGCAATTGGCGACGTTACCCAAAATAAAATTTTCGTTGTGGGCATACATTGTGGATAGATTTTTCTGAGATATCAATGCAATATACAAAAAAGGAAACTCTCAAGCCTCATCAAAAACGCCCCCGCCGCAAAAGCGGCGGAGACGAATAACTCCGAAACTTCCGTATACAAGATGTGAATTTCACACCTTGAATTTTCCTACCATCTTCTCGAGCTTATCAGCAATCCGAGAAAGATCTTCAGCCATGTCTTTTACCTCATTACTGCTTGCAGTCATCTCCTTGGCTCGAATGCTAACCTCTGAAATATCTGTAGCAATCCCATCGGATACCGATGAATTCTGGGCTACATTTTGATTCACTTCAGAGATACCTTCAGAAACCTGGGTAATATTGTTTACAATTTCAGCGGTAGTTGCTGATTGTTCCTCGACCGCAGCGGCAATAGTAGTAACAACCTGATCAACTTCAGAGATAACAACACTGATATCATTAATTTCTTTAACAGTGATACCTGTTGTTCTTTGAATCTCCTGGATTTTTTCTTGAATATCAAGGGTTGCCCTGGCCGTTTGTCCAGCAAGATCCTTAATCTCATTCGCCACAACAGCAAAACCTTTTCCAGCCTCTCCAGCCCGGGCTGCCTCGATAGTAGCATTTAAAGCAAGGAGATTTGTCTGTTCAGATATCTCGGTAATAGCTTCAGTAACCTTATTGATCTCATCGGCTGCTCGCCCAAGTTCATCCACCCGTTTCGAAGCCCCTTGAGACTTTTCTACAGCCTGGGTAGTTATCTGCTTGGCTCGGCCAGAGTTCTCTGAAATCTCATTGATCGTCGCCTGCATCTCACCAGTGGCAGTGGCAACCATACTACCATTCACTGCAGCTTGCTCCATGGCCGCAGCCGCAGAATTTTGGCTAAGCCGCATTTGTTCGGATGCTCCAGCCACCTGACTGGAACGATTTGCCGTATCCTCAGCACCCGAAGTCATCTGTCTTGATATCTCGGCAAGCTCATTTGATGATTGATTTACCAGACCAACCTCCTGGCTGATATCAGTCAACATCTGGCGCAAATGTATTGCCATATCATTTAATGATTTACCAAGTACCCCAATTTCATCATTCTGATCAACGGTAAGAGTCCTGGTCATATCACCAGCGGCCATGCTCTCTGCCAGCTCAACACCTTTTGCCAAGCGCTGAGTTATCATTGTCGTCAACAACACCCCAAATAACAGAGCCAACACTGTCCCCGTACCCATACAAATAAGAGCAATAGTCTTTCCCTTCGCTGCAGTTGTTCGAGCCTTCTCCGTAGCATCTTGAGCATAGAGTCTTGCTTTAGCAACCATATCATCCAAGTCAGCAAAAGTCGCATCCTGATACTGGATTGCTTCTTTAAGCAAGAGAGTGCTTAACTGTGCAAATTTGTCATGGTATTTTCCAGAAACCACAGCCACTTTTTTTGCAATAATAAAAAGTTGTTCAGAAAGGGGCAGCAACTGGCTCTCAAACATCACTTTGGCCTCTTGCATTTTCCCAGCAGCAACCAATTGTTTGATAAGCACCACCTGTTCATGAAATCTTTTGTGTACAGGACGAATCCGTTCTATCTCTGCGACAATTTCAGGATTAGAAGTCGGCATATGGACAAGCCAGTCGCCCAAAACACATGCTGTAGGATCCTCGCCGCCAGCAAAATCAATATGCAGAAAAACCAGGTCAGCCATTTTATTGAGCACAGTTTTATGCGCAATCTCAATATCCTGCATATCCTTCACAAATTGTTCAGGGTTTGCAATATCTGCGGCAACAAGCTCATTTGAAATGGCAACAGCTTTATTGTTTGCAGCAACCCATCTCTTAAGATTGGCAAGATAGCTTTCCCACTCCTGCTCGACTGTGTGAGAAAACGGGAGGGTCCTGAAATGATCTTTTACCGCCATAGCCTTCTTGCGAAGAGGCTCTATCTTTTCAGGAATAGCGGCTCTTTCTACTACAGTAAGATAAGGAGAGAGAAGAGAGCGCACATAAAAAGCCGCATTTCCTGATATATCTTTCAAACTCAGGATATCATTAACTCCGGCAAGGGCATCTGTTTCCAACACCCGCGTTGCATTGGTAAGTTTTTTTTGCTGTGTTATAGAAACAAAACCAATAACAATAATAAGAATTGCCGTGAAACTAAAACCACCAATCATCTTTACGCCAAGTTTGATATTCTTCATACCCTTTCCTTTAATCATATTCTTCCCTTTCCTTCTTCATCAAGAACCATCAACAAGGTACCCCTGGTAAATTTTACATGACATATTGTATCAATAAAGAAGTTGCTCACCCCATGGCCAGTACCTCTCCCAAGGGTGATTTTATTGGCCGAATAGCGAAGCCCTGATACAGTAAAATTTACGACGCTCTCATAAAGAGGCAAAAAAGAAACTCGCTGACCCACGAATCCGTTAAAACAATATTCTCCAGGCTGCAGAGCTTGAATTGTTTCTTGATCGCCATGAATAATAATTGGATTCTCGCAGATATTTTTTTTGCCAAATAAAAATATCGTCGCCAGGCTCATATCCCAACGGCCACCTAAGCCGCCGAAGATATGAACCGTAGCCTCTGGCTGCATTCTGATCTGAGAGTGGTTAAGGGCAAGTTCAAGATCGGTAACATCCTTATGCACCGGAAACCGCTCCATCCTCACACCCTGCTCATGGAACTTTTTACCCACCTCCTGGGGAAGAGAATCCATATCGCCAATAACGACATCTGGAAAGATTTGCAACTGATGACAGTGTGCCGCCCCTCCATCGGCACATATAATAAATGAAGCATCCCGAGAGAAATTCCGGGCTTTATCCCTATTTTTTATAGGCCCATTTGCGAAAATAATGATTTTTGATTTCATCATCCTGCGACATTCACATAAAGAAAAGGTCGCAGTTATTATACCACTACGACCTTTTGAAAAATTCCCTATTTCACAGGTCTTACCCAAGAAGCCTGAGGGCCTTTATCTCCAATGGTTTCTCCATAAAAGACACTATCACCCTCTTTAAGTTCATCCATGCTAATATTTTTCAGGGCGTTCTCATGAAAATAAACATCTCTGTCATCAACGGAAGTAATAAAACCATACGACTCAAACGGTGAAAGTTTTCGGATTATGCCGACCTTATCTGATTCGCCTCCTCCAGGGGCTTTGATATTCTTTCTCTTTTTTCGTGATTTTTCTTTCAGCTGCAAGGCCAGCACATCAAAGGCCTCGGTAAGCAAGGGTCGAACCCCCTCTCCTTTTCGGGCAACAACAACGGTATCATTTGGAATACTTGCCACCAACTTGATCTCAAACCCTCCTTCTTTATGATGAGCTGTCCCTTCAATGACCACACGAAGATGAAGAACCTGACCAGCATAATGCCGTACAAGTTTATTCTTCTCATCCTCAATCTTGTCTTGCCAATTTTTACGTAACTCAACATTCCGGGTTTCGATCTTCAGTTCCATACGCATCCTCCGTATATTGCTTCGGCAACACGTCATATCATGACCCATTACCGCCTTATGTATCGCATCTCGGCGATACACTCATCGAAAAGCCGACACGAACCAGTAAAACAAAAGAGCAACTTTCTGAATCTTCTGTTTTTTTGGCCATAAATTGCCGTCTTCTCTTTCTATTATATTGATAATGCGATGAGAATCAAGGGCAAGTGAAATAATTTTCTCAACGCAAGAAAAAAGAAACTTCTTTTCCAAGAAAAAGGTATCTATTCAGGACATAATACAATATAGTGAGCAGGTTAAAAGTAGAACAACACAGCCCTTACCACCTCCCATGCAAAAAAAATCTATTGGTATCATATTATTACAAATAGGCGGCCCGGACAGTCTTGATGATGTGGCCCCTTTTCTCTACAACCTTTTCGCTGATCGTGACATCATCCAACTTGGCCCGGCCTTTTTGCAAAAACCCCTGGCCTGGTTCATTGCACGACGACGTGCCCCTAAAAGCCAAAAGAACTATGCCAAAATTGGCGGCGGCTCCCCTTTAAAACGCATAACAACAGCCCAGAAAAAAGCCCTCGAACAAGCACTCCAGAATGACGGTGATATCCATATCGCCATCGCAATGCGTTACTGGCCGCCCTCTGCCGAGGATGCGATACGAACCCTGCTGGCTCATAACGTAAAACACATTATCGCCTTACCACTTTACCCCCATTACACCAAGGCAACCACAGGCTCATCACTTAAAGATTTACGCCGTGTCCATACACTGTTGGCTCCTGATATCCCTCTTCAGGAAATTACCTCATGGCCAGATCATCCCCAATACATCAAAGCCCTGGCACACCGCATAGAGGAAGGCTCTAAACAATTTACAGATCAATCATTCACCCTGGTATACAGTGCTCATAGCCTGCCAGTATCGTTCATCAACGAAGGAGATCCATACGTACAAGAGCTTGAGAAAACCATCACGGCCCTGGAAAAATGTACTGGAATCAAAGGAATACTCTGCTATCAAAGCAGAAGCGGCCCCGTAGAATGGCTGGCACCATCAACACCAGAAACCATTGAGAAACTTGCGAACGAAGGATGCAAAAACATCCTGATGATGCCCATCAGCTTTGTCTCTGACCACATAGAGACTCTCTACGAGATAGATATGGAATTCAAGGAAATGGCCGAAGAACAGGGAATGCGGCTGGTATCAACAGCGCCGCTCAATGACGATCCAGATTTCGTAGAAGGCCTGGCCGCCCTGCTTCGTAGCCGCCTCACCCTTTTATAAAAGGTTAACTTTGCTCCGCTTTCCCGGTAACAAAACGCCGCATTCGAACATTCATTAAAATACCAAGTGCCAGCATGGTGGTAAGTAACGAAGACCCACCATAAGAAACCAGGGGCAGCGGAATACCAACCACAGGCAAGAATCCCAGAATCATCAATAGATTGATAACAGCCTGCCAAAAAATAAGCACCACAACTCCATAGGCAAGCAGAACACCAAACCTGTCACGGGCATGCATTGCCACATGAAGCCCCCAGAGCAAGAGAAGGAAATAACAACCCAAAAAAATTAAACTTCCGACAAACCCCCATTCTTCACCCCAGACAGAAAAAGCAAAATCAGTATGTCGCTCTGGCAAAAACCGAAGATGTCCTTGGGTACCTTCCAAATACCCCTTCCCAAATTGACCACCACTACCAACAGCAATTTTCGATTGTACCAATTGATAGCCGTCTCCTGCCAAATCTGCTTCAGGATTTAAAAAGCTCTGAATACGCTTCTTCTGGTATGGCCTTAAGATTTTCTCCCAACCATAAACAACACCAACCAAGCCAACGCTTCCCAGAGTCATGAGCGAAGAAAACTTTAATTTCACAAAAAGCGTCATTGAGACAAAAAGAATCCCAAGCATCAGAGCTGTACCTAAATCAGGCTGTATCAAAATCAAGACAAAGGGAATCCCTGTCAAAAACAGAGGTGCGATAAGTTGTTTTAAGGTATAGCCTTCTATTTGTTCTTTTCGTGAATAATAACTGGCAAGACAAACCACCAACATCAACTTGGCTGGCTCAGAAGGTTG
>PDWI01010540.1_pt1 | contig 14664 bp, 6 predicted proteins | sample 1430891 | NCBI WGS metagenome assembly PDWI01 (sample SAMN01162508, study PRJNA174530) | Oral metagenome, whole genome shotgun sequencing project. | biome: Marine environment; feature: Marine mammal; material: Swab sample of the gingival sulcus; isolation source: swab sample of gingival sulcus... | reverse complement strand
TTACTCTGCTATAGTTACCAGTGCAGATGAAAAAGGAATTAAACACATGCTTGCTAAGTAAAAAAAATTAAAGTGATTAACTGTTGTTTTAGCCTATTTTAAAAAGATTCAAATATATATGAACGCTAAAACAAGAAAAAAGAAAAGAGAATGCCAAGATCAGTAAACGCAGTAGCGTCAAGAACAAGACGCAAGAAGGTAATGAGCCGAGTTAAAGGACAATTCGGTCGTAGAAAAAATGTATGGACAGTAGCTAAGAATGCTTACGAAAGAGGTTTGCAGTATGCTTACAGAGACAGAAAAGCCAAAAAAGCGCAATTCCGTCAGTTGTGGATACAGCGTATCAATGCCGCCGCTCGCGAGCACGGTATGTCTTACTCTGTTTTTATGGGTAAAATCCATAAAAAAGGTATAGAATTGAATAGAAAAGCATTGGCAGATTTAGCCATGAACAACCCTAAAGCATTTAAAGCAATTGTAGATGCTATAAAATAAGTTGTTTGTTGAGGTGTTGATACGTTGAGCTGTTTATTTGTTGATACGTTGAATTGTTGAGGTAACAAACAACTAAACAAATCGACAACTAAACGATTAAACAACTAAACAAATCAACAATTAAACACCTAAACAATTAAACAAACAATTACAAAACCGTCATTCAGCATACTGTTGATTGGCGGTTTTTAGTCATTAGAGAGTAGATTATTAAAAAGGTAAAAGGTGAAAAGTTCTGTTCGTATTGTTCTGGCATATCTGTTGGTTTTTTGTGTGGCAGGTTTGTCTGCCTGGGCGCAAACCATTAGTGTGTTGGATGCAGAAACCAAGCAACCCATAGCAGGTGTAAGTGTGCAACAAAACGATGTGCATTTGCTTACAGATGCACAGGGGAGGGTAGAAATAGGTATGTTTGACCAACAGTCTATGGTTTTGTTTCGGCATGCAGCCTACAAAAATCAATTGTTGCCACCCGTCACCATAGCCAAGGCTGCATTTGTTGTGCAGTTGTTTCCGGGTGTGTTCGATTTGCAAGAAATAGTGGTGTCTGCCACCAAGTGGGAACAGAATACCAGTGAGGTGCCTAATAAAATAAGCACTATTCAACAAAAAGAGATTGCTTTTTACAACCCTCAAACTGCTGCCGACCTTATTGCCGGTAGCGATGATGTGTTTGTGCAAAAAAGCCAAATGGGTGGAGGAAGCCCTATCATACGTGGTTTTGCAAGCAATAGGGTGCTGTTGGTGGTAGACGGTGTAAGGATGAACAACGCCATCTTTAGAAGTGGCAATTTGCAAAATGTAATCTCTTTGGATGCCAACACCATACAAAATGCTGAGATTGTATTTGGTCCGGGCTCTGTAATGTATGGTAGCGACGCTATTGGAGGGGTTATGGATTTTCACAGCCTTCGTCCTCGTTTCTCGTCCGATGAAGACCTGTTTACAAGTGGGGCGGCTATGGGTAGATATTCGAGTGCCAACCGTGAAAAGACAGGCCATTTTCATTTTAATGGACTATACGCGCCCCGAATATGTAGATATTATAAATGGTGTAGACTCTATAGTGCAAAATAGAGATGCTAATGTGCAGAAACATAGCGGCTATAGCCAAGTAAATATGATGCAAAAATTTAGTTTTAAAGCTACGCAGCACCTTCGTTTCAATTATGCATTCCATTATTCCAAAACCTCTGATGTGCCCCGCTACGACCGCCTGATACAATACAAAAAGGGTAAACCCAAGAGTGCAGAATGGTATTATGGTCCTCAAAAGTGGATGTTGCATAGCCTAAGCACTATTTTGCTTGGAAAAACACGCCTGTTTGACCAAATGAAACTGATTGCCGCTTATCAACAATATGAAGAAAGCCGACACGACAGAAAACTAAACGCCTCTAAAATGAGAGAGCGTACCGAAACATTAGATATTTTCTCCAAAACAACAACCTGTTTTATGGTGCAGAGTGGACACACAATTTGGTGGGGTCTAAAGCTGTTAAACGAAATATATTAGACAATACTACGGAAAATATAGCCAGTAGGTACCCCAATGGTGCTACCTATAGCTCGGCCGCTGTGTATGCCAACTACAAATACCAACCTTCTAACAAATGGACATTCCTGGCCGGAGCGCGTTTTAGCCATATCCAAATGGCAGCCAATTTTGATACCACCTATTATAAGTTCCCTTTTCAAAGCATAGACTTGCAAAACCAATCGGTAAATGCAAGCGTGGGAGGGGTATACCAGCCCGCCAACCATTGGGAATTTCACTTTAACGCTTCTACAGGCTTTCGTGCGCCCAATGTAGATGATGTGAGCAAAGTGTTTGACTCGGAGCCGGGAAATGTAGTGGTGCCCAATCCCAATTTGAAGCCCGAATACGCTTACAATGGGGAGGTGAGCATAGTAAAGCGTTTTGCAGATGTGGCCCAAATAAGTGTTACGGGCTTTTATACCTTTTTACAAGATGCCATGGTGCGTCGTCCTTTTAGCTTCAATGGGCAAGATTCTATTGTTTACGATGGGCAGATGAGCCGGGTGCAAGCGCTTACAAATGCAGACGAAGCACAGGTGTACGGCATACAGGCAGGATTGCGAGCCAAGTTGTCTCGTTATATTGCTTTCTCGTCTAAACTAAATTATACCAAAGGGCAAGATAAGGACAAAAAACCCATGCGACATGTAGCGCCATTCTTTGGTAGTGCGCACATTATTTACGACAAGGGGGTAAAAATAGACGTATATGCCAACTATAATGGCCAAATAGCACACAAAAATTTGGCAGATAGCGAAAAAAGCAAACCGCATATATACGCCACCGACAAAGACGGCAACCCTTATGCCCCTTCTTGGTTTACGCTGAATGCCATGTTGAGTTGGCCCTTTGACCAACAATGGGAAATGACTGCCGGTGTAGAAAACATATTAGATGTAAGGTATAGGCCTTACTCATCGGGTATTGTAGCGCCGGGGCGCAATTTTATTATTAGTTTCCGCGCCAATTTTTAGCACCTTATTTTACCAGTCATTCTTGTGTAAAAGCAATAGAAAAATAATATACATTTGCGCCGTTTTATAGCAATAGATAAAAGGGTTCTGTAATTGTTGTTGCGGTTGCAGTCTTTACTATTACCGACTTCATACGCGCAACAAGGTTTTTCATTTTCGTACAATGAAAGCCAAACTAATAATGTAAAGTCTCTCCGAGAAGACGAAGTGATAAATGTAGGAGATGCTTCTTCTCCTTATGGATCGTACAATTTTCCCGTAGATTTTTACGGAAAAACATCTTTGTCGCAGTGTATTTACACACAAGAGGAGATTAACCACGCGCCTTTTGTTATCACACAATTGCAGTATACTTACAAAACGGTAAATCCTAATATTACTCAAGACCCTATAGAGGGTGAGGAATTTAGAGTATGGTTGTGCAACACTACCCAGTCTTCTTTGGCCGAAGAAGCCGGATGGTGGGTGCCTTACGAGGAGTTTACATTGGTATTTGAAGGCCCTTTGTCGTTACCTGCAGGTGTAGGTCAACACATGACTTTTGCCCTTTCTAGCCCTTATGTGTACAATGGTGGTAACCTATGTATAATGGTAGAAAGAAAATTGAGCGCAAACGAATATCCCAACCATTTTAATTTTATAGCTTCTTCTACAGATGAAAACGACAAAAGAGGTAGGGTATACTGGAGTTTAGATACGCCTATCGATTTGGAAAACATGATAACAGACCCCAACTATCATGGTATGACATTAGGACACATAGCCGATGTTGAACTCTTTATAAACAACACAACAGGAACAAGCCTTTCAGGTACTGTAACTGTAGCCTCTACTTCAGCCCCCTTAGAAGGTGCACAAGTAGAAATGTTGAATACAGACCTGGTAACTTATACCAATGCGCAGGGACAGTATGATTTCCCTGTATTGAACCCCGGTAATCAAACTGTAAAAGTATCTGCTTTTGGTTATATTTCACAAGAGGTGGCATTAGATCTCAACGGAGACATGACACAAGATTTTGCTATGGAACTTTTGCCACATGCTACTGTAAGCGGCAAAGTGGTTGATAAAGACAATAATCCGTTAGACAATGCCAACATTATTATTACAGGTTACGAGAGCTATTCTGCAGTGACCGATGCTAATGGTATGTTTACGGTTGCCGATGTTTTGTTTGCAGATAATTATACTATAGTTACCTCCAGACATCATTATTTAAACGATACTACTATATTCAATGTAACTGAAGCCAACACCGTATTAGATGATATTGTATTGGCAGATTTTATTAGAGGTGCTTCTTTGGTGAAGGCCGAAGTTGGTGCAGACAACAATGTTTGTAATTTGTCTTGGTTGTCTCCTTACGATATAGTAGACTATAAAATTGATGGTGGCGACTGTTGGAATGGCATAGGACACATCAATGGTGAAATAGCTGTAATGGGTAATGTATTTAGAGAGCCTGCTCAACTTTACAAGGCTTCTTGGTTCAGATATTCAAGCAAGAAAGACGCCCCTGCCGATTCTGTAAACCTGTTTGTATTCCCTTTGAATGCTCAACAAGAACCTATTAATCAGCCCGTTTTTATAAAGAAAGTATTCTCTGCTTACAACACCTGGACAGACTATGTATTTGAAGATACATTGGATATGGAAAACGGTTTTATGGTAGCGCTTAGTGGACTTCCTGTTGAATTGTCGCTTGGTGTGGATAGTGGTTTGAATCCTGATTATCCTTTCCTTCCAAATGTAAACTATGCTTCAGAAAATTATTTACTTGACGATGGAGCATTCTTCCCTATAGAAAATGTGCAACCACTTCCCGGCAACTTGATGGTAAGAGCCGAGGGGTACAACACCACAACAGGTAAACAATTGCGCAATGTAGTAGCAGATAATAGAACTATCAATAAATATAAAGTATATAGATTGGTAGAAGGTACTCAAAATGACCCTTCTCAGTGGACTTTATTAAATGATAATGTAACTGAATTGACTTATGCAGACAATGATTGGGCAGGTCTTGATAACGATTGGTATCGTTATGCTGTAAAAGCGGTGTATTCTGATGATCAAGAAGCAGAAGCGGCTTTCTCTAATTTGCTCGACAAAGGTTTGAAAACAGCAGTAACTATAGAAGTAACCACCAATACAACCGACAACAGTGAAGGTGCCAAAGTGATGTTGAGCAACACCTCTAACTATGATTATACTTATATAGGTTTTGTAAGCAACGCAGATGGTACAATAGTATTTGATGATGTAATGAAAGGTACTTATAATATTACTATTGAGCTGGAAGGTTATACTTCTATTTTTGATCAGGGTGTAGATTTTTCTACAGAAGATACCTATAGCAAAAGCTACGAGCTCATAGAAGCCCTTACAAAGCCTTCTAATTTAGAGGTAACTGTTGACGACGAAGTGGTTTTCTACTGGAATGTAACACAAACCATATCAGAAAGCTTTGAGTCTTATGGCAATTTTGCAATTAATCCGACAGGTCATGTTAACTGGACCTATTTAGACTTGGATGGTAACCCTACCACTACTTTTGGTGGTATCTATTTCCAAAACCAAGGTGAGCCATCTGCCTTTATGGTATTTACTCCCGAAGCTACACAACCACCTATCGATTTAACTCAGTTCCCCGGTATGTCTCCTCATAGTGGTAGCAGCTATTTGATGGGCTTCGGATATCCTAATAGCACTAACAACGACTTCATTATTTCTCCTGAACTCAATTTCAGCGACGATTTTACATTCTCTTTCTTTGCTAAGTCGTTCTCATTAGATAATTTGCCTACATTCCAAGTAGGTTACTCTACAACCGGAAATAATGCAGATGATTTTGAGTGGCTTACAGACAGTCCGGTATCTCCTATAGGCGGTATCGAATACACACGATATAGCTATACCGTGCCAAAAGATGCCAAATACGTATGTATCAATAATATATCTGAAGGTGAAAAGATATTGATGATAGACGATATTACCATTAGTGGCGGTAGCAAAACAAATAGAAGTCTTGAAAAATACAAAGTGTATTTAGATGGTGTTTTCTTAGCCGAAACTACAGACCTTAGTTACGTTTTCGATGTTATAGATACACAAACTACAGCTACTTACGAGGCAGGTGTAGAGGCTGTATATAGCACCGGAACATCAGAAAGAGCTACCATAACATTTACTATAAACGAAGGTGTAGAAGATATAAATGCGCAAGATATTGCTATATATCCTGTACCTGCCAATAATGTAGTACAAATAGCCGGCGCCGAGTTCAATACTTATTGTATCTACGATATTACCGGTAAGCTGGTAGCGACAAACAATTTGTTAGACGCTCAAATTGATGTAAGCCGTTTAGAGAATGGTATGTATACCATCAAGTTGATGAATAACGATAAAGTGGTAACACGAAAAATTATTGTTAAGCATTAATTTGAATGCTCAAATCAATACAAAAGCTGTCCCATTGGGGCAGCTTTTTTTTATGCGTGCCACCATGCTATGCTATATGTATTTATACGGGAAAAGCATAGAACGAGTTGGTCTATAGATGAATTGTTAGCCGAAGACAAGGGAGTATGTTGAGAGGTGTGGTCTGAAGGCAGTGAGCGGTAAATTCGTGAACGCATGAACAGAAACATAATACGGGTTAGTCTGCTTACATATAAATACATAGGAAGGTGTGAGAAGATGATGCAAATTGTTAACAAATTGTGTTTTTAGAACTTAGGTAGAAGTGTGAAAAAATAAAAAAATAAATATAAAAGTAATAAAAATAATTATTATATTTGTGCTTTAAAACCAATATAAATAGAAGATAGTATCTCTTGATATTTTCGATTTATATTTAAAATAAAATCATAATAACCTGTTTATAAGAGTTTTAATAGGAAATCCAGTTACGATTTTGATTAATATACAGGTAAATTTAAGTGTTATTTATAAGTGGTTTTGGATAATAATTGAGACATTAAACAATTATAAAAGGGGCAGATAATGAAAAAATACATTTTATTACTAATAGCCATACTAACTTTTGGTGTGCAAAAACTAGAGGCGCAGACCATATCTTTGGACAATACAAATTGGTTTAGCAATGGACCATATACTGCTTACGTAAGTTCTCTTGCTCTAGCGCCTTCCAATACAGATGTGCTGTATGCGGGTACCTATGCTGCGGGTGTTTACAAGACAATAAATGGAGGCAACACTTGGTCTTTGTGTGCAACAGACAATCTACCTGTTTACACAGATTCGTTAAACAACTCGCCAACGCTGCCATGTTGGTGGTTCGGTAAGTATTACCCTATTCAAGCCATTGCCGTGCATCCGCAAAATGAAAATAATCTTTGGATTGCTCCCCGAAAAAGAGGTTTGTACAAAAGTACAGATGGAGGACAAAGTTGGCAAAAAGCAAATGAAAGTTTACCTAATGCGCTTACTGTAAAGTTAATTCATATCAATCCCGAGAACCCTGATGATATTTTGTTGGGAACCAGTGGATACAACTCTGCAGATCCACCCCAAAATGGCGGCTTATACAGAAGTATAGATGGCGGCAATACATGGTTTTTGGTAGAAGAAGTACCAAATGGAGATTCTTATACTATTTCTGATATTACAAGAGCTCAAAACAATAATAACCATATATTGATTTCTATTAGTAGTGCTGGTGAGCCTGGATTTAGTTGGGGATTGATGGAAAGTTATGATAACGGCATCACATGGCGAGAATTGTCAACAAATATATGGGATTTTCACAATGTGAGCATCAATGTTGAAAACAACCAAAACCTATGGAGTAGTGTTTATACAGGTTATCAAGCTCACTGGTTGATGTGCTCCAATGACGGCGGTTTCAACTGGAATCTATACGAAGGCTTTGATGACCCTTATAAATGGGTAACCGGCCTTTTTACAGATACAGACTTTAATATGTATATAAAAAGAAGATCAGCAGAACCGGATTATTCATTCGATATGTTAAAGAGCACGGATAATGGCGCTTCTTGGACAGGTATGGATAAACTTATGGGTAAAACCTATTTGGGAATCGGTATTTTTAAAAACAATGTGCAAGCAAACCATGCAAATGCTAAACATATTTATTTTAGCAATTGTTATGGGATATATTATTCAGAAAATGGTGGACAAAACACACAGGTGCGCAACAAAAACTTGAGGAATGCTTATATAATGGATTTGGAAGCCAGGCCCAAAAATAAGGATATTGTGTATGCAGCGGGTTTGCAGGGCTTATGGAAAAGTACAGATGCAGGACAACATTGGGAAAATATTATTAGAGAAAAAATAAAAGTAGTAAAATGTGACCCCCAACATCCCGATACCCTTTATTTTGGGGGGAGAGATTTATGGAGAAGCTTTGATGGGGGACAAACATATCAAAAAATTGCTACACCCCTATATTCAACCCTTACCAGTATTGCTATTCATCCCCAAAAAACCAATATTGTGTATTATAAAATTGACTTTAATGGATCTGCCATCATTTACAAATCATTGGATTGTGGTAGTACTTGGGAATTGGTATTCTCTTGCTATGTGGATGATGCGTATAGAGAAATGATAATTGACCCCAATCATCCCGATACATTATACATGGGAATATATAGAAGCTTAAACGGTGGCGAGACATGGGAAAACACCTTTGATAAAAAAATATTGGCAGTACATCCTGCTAATTCAAACATTTTGTATGCTACTAAGGGTAATTACATATACAATACGGTGGAAGTCTCTTACGATTGGGGGGATACTTTTGAAACTTTATCGACCTATAACAACGGTCCCTTCCCCGGCGGCAATATATACTGTTTTAGATTTGACACGGACAATCCTGATTACTTATTTTACTCTACTCGGAATACCAATATTTACTATAGCCTGAATGCAGGAGACAGCTGGCAACAACTATCCGGCACATACAATAGGCGAGTAATGGATATTATCCCTTATGTAAACGACAACAAATTTTATTTGGCCACCCATGGTGGTGGTGTTTGGGTATATGACACTACCTATACTTCAGCTATTGAAGAATATCCAATAATGAATAAACATAAGGTTTTAAATGTGTCCCCCAATCCTTTTTCAAATAAACTCACTATCAATTTTAGCATTACTGCTCCAAGCAATACCAATATATCGGTCTATACCCTCAATGGCATATTGCTTACAACATTGACAGATGAATACACAACCACAGGTAAGCATACAATAATATGGAACGGTAAAGACAAATACGGAAAGGAGGTGCCAACAGGACTTTACTTTGTACGCCTAACTACAAATAAACAAATATATACTAGCAAAGTGGTTTTTGTGAAATAAATTAATAATCGGGTTGATTTTAGATTAAAAAAGGTTGATTATTATTGGTCAAAGCCAATAATTGCTCTTGGATAATGAAAACAACCAAAAAACTAAAAGTTATGCAATACAAAAAAATTTTATTTTCGGTATTGGCTGTATTATGGGTGTTGTGTTCATATGCACAAACACGGTCAATTAACAATATTACTTATAAAAAAGTGAATACAAAATGGTATCAACTTTATAATGGCAGACAATACGAAGTTAATGAATCGGTTGTAACCGTTAAGTTTGTTACCGGTTTAAGTGAAAACAAAAAAAAGACCATTGCTCAAAACAATAATTGCATTATTTTACGTTCCAATTCTTTGGGTTATTATGATCTTGAAATAACTACCAACAAAGCAGCTGTAGATGTAGTTGAAGATTTATTGGCAAATGTTAATATCCAATTTGCAGAACCTAATACTATTGGTGTATTTGCTGCTCATGCTAATGACACCTATTACTGGAGTCAATGGTATCTGCATCATCCTACTGCCGGTATTAACGCTTACAAAGCATGGAACAAAGAAAATGGAGACCCTAATGTTGTGATTGGTATTCTTGACAGTGGTACTGATGTTTTACACGAAGATTTGAAAGGTAATATATGGGTAAACCCCGGCGAAGACCTTGACGGTGATGGTGAGGTATGGGACATGGACGATATAAATGGCATTGATGATGATGGTAATGGTTTTGTAGATGACATTGTGGGATGGGATTTTCACCACAACACTAACGATCCCTCTGGCACTTGGTACCATGGAACACATGTTGCAGGTGTTATAGGTGCGGAAACCAATGATGCAAAAGGTGTAGCTGGTATAGCTGGTGGTTGGGATTCTACAGATATGGGGTGCAAGATGCTAATTGCTAATATTGGTAACGCCCATCCAATTTCTGATGTTATTGACGATGCAATTCTTTATGTACGTAATAAAGGCGCCAAAGTGATTACAACGAGTTTTTATATAGGTTTCTCACAAGCTGTTGTTGATGCCATAAATGAGGTTTATAATGATGGCGTATTTCTGAATGCTTCATCAGGATACTATGAACCTGGAGAAGATTCTACAATAAGATTTCCTGCTAATGTAGAAAATTGTTTTGCTGTAGGAGCTAATACTATAGAGCAGTTAAGATGGGGGTTTTCTAGCTATGGTGAGGAGTTAATGGTGGTAGCCCCTGGTGTAGATATTAAGAGTACCCACGAAAATAACACTTATGGGTCTGCTAGTGGCACCTCTTTTTCTTCCCCTCAGGTTGCAGCTACAGCTGGTTTAATTCTTTCTCGTTATCCTGATTTTACTCCAAAAGATATTGAGGAAGTCATATGTTTAACTGCTGCTAAAATATCACCAGATAATATTTACACTTATACTGATGACAACGAATATGGTAACTGGAATAATGAAGTTGGCTATGGATTATTGAATGTTGATAGAGCACTTGGTATAAAAGAAGATATCAGTTCAGATATGATTTTAGAACAGGTTAATTATATTGCTGATGAAGTTCATGTATCTAATAATTCAACCCTTACTCTTGGAGCCGATTCTAAATTTTATCTATTGAAAACTGGCCAATTGATAGTGGATGCGGGAGCCACTTTGGTGATTGAAGATAACGTAAGCATAAATGGAAAAGCAGGTAATAAAATTATTGTAAATGGCAATATTCAAATAGGTGAGAATGTCAGTTTTAATAAATATGGGAACACAGGTTGTCTTAATGGTGTTGTGTTGAACAATAGCAACATGCAAACAACAATAAGCAATGTGACATTTAATGAGACTACGCTTAAAAACCATGGATCTGCATTAAATATTACACATTCCGAATTCAATAATTGTGAATGGATTTATTCTTATCATGGGTATGTAACTATTGATAGTTGTGATTTTACCAATACAGGACTGCATCTTGCAAATGAACAAAACGAACCAAATGTTGTAGCCTCTGTGCATAATTCGATTTTTAATAATACCCAAGCCTATGTTGGTATTGATATTCAAAATTACGATTACTATTCAATTAAGCACAATAATATAAATGCTCAATCTTGTGGTGTAAGAGTTGTTAATTGCGGTCATAACAACCATACTGCACAGCAATTGCGTAATAATACTATACATGATTGTGGACAAGTTGGGTTTTTAGCTTATAATACGAAAGGAGCGTTTTACAAAAACTATATATATGATAATCAAGTGGGCTTACAATTAATGAACACATCTGATATGGCATTGTCCGGTAATCCCGGAGCATTCACTAATTACGAAACAAATTTTATTACAAATAATGATAGCTATGAAATATACATGTCAAAATTCAGCTTTCCATGGTATTTGAAATATAATGTAATTATTGATGAAGATAACGCTGGTAATCCAAGTGACCCTATGTTATATTTTTCTAATTCTTCTGGTTTTGTGTTTGCCGAGAAAGATATTCGGTATAATTGTTGGGGTAATAATTTTAACCCTGATGAAGATTTTCAGGCTGCAAATGGGGCGGGGTTTAAATGGAGTCCAATTTGGTGTCCTGGAGCTCCGATAGGAACAATTAAGGCGGCAGAACAAATGTATGCTAACGGAAAAGAACAATTGGAAAATCAACAATACGCAGCAGCAAAAAACACGTTTATGCAGATCATTGATGCCTATTCTAAAACAAAATACGCTGTATCTGCTATGAAAGAACTTGTGGAGATTGAGCAATATGCTTCTAACGATTATCAGTCTTTAAAAGAATACTACCAAAGCAATAATGTAATACAAGCTGACACAACATTACAACAACTTTCTGTTTCTATGGCCAATGATTGTGATATTAAACTTAAGAAATGGCCTCGGGCAATAGATTATTATGAGGGCATCATTAATAATCCGCCATCTCTTGAAGATAGTGTGTTTGCTATTATAGACCTTGGTTATTTGTATTTCTTGATGGAAAATAGTGACGACAGATCAGCCTATACAGGTCAATTACTTCAGTTTAAACCTAAATCAAAAGAAACATTTATTGAACACAGGGATTATCTATTATCTCTACTGCCGGGTAAAGATTTAGATGAAACTATAAAAGGGCATATGGCAGCATTGAAAGAAGGTGAACTATTGCAAAATATCCCCAATCCAATCACCGCAGGCCACACACAAATTTGGTACAAACTAAACAATGAAGCCACTGTTCAATTGAATATTTACAATTACACAGGTCAATTGATAAGTTCTATCAATGAGGGAGCCAAGCCAGCAGGCACCCATCATATTGACTTTAATGCAACCGGACTTACAAATGGCGTGTATTTCTATTCTATAAACATTAACGGACAAACTACCGATACTAAGAAAATGACGATTGTAAAATAAGATCTGGAAACTCAGCAACAAAAATAGGTTGATATCCTGTTAAGAAGCTGTCCCATTGGGGCAGCTTTTTTTGTTTGCATTTTATCAAAAATATTATAACTTTGCGGATTGAAATTCAATAGGTTGGCAATAAGAAACAGGCAAAACACAAAACCTTAGTGCTTATCAAGGCTACAAGCCAACACCTAATACTCAATACCTAAATATAACCAGGCTATACGCCAACTAAAACCATAACATTATGAGAAAAAATTTATTATTAAAAACAGCTTTGTGGCTCGTGATTCTATCATGGGTAAGTACAACAAGTCTATTGGCGCAAAGCAAATCAGAAAAACAAGACATTATTGCTCAGACCAATGTAACATATCTGAGAGCGCAAAGTGATATGTTGCGGCAAGCAGCTGAGAAAGAAAAAAAATTGGCTGTAGAGAAAGCAAAGCAAAACAATTGGATTATTAGTAAGGATATAGAGGGAAAGGGTTATATGGAATTGCAAAGGCTGGGCGGAAGTGCAGGTTTGGATTTGGACGGTACAGGTATGATTGCAGGTGAATGGGACGGTGGCGATGTGCTCACAACCCATCAAGAATTTAATAATACCGGTACTAGTCGTATAGTTGATAAAGATGGTACGTCTTCCACACATTATCATTCTACTCATGTGGCAGGTACTATAGTGGCCGCAGGTGTGCAAGCCAACGCCAAAGGGATGGCTTATAATGCCACTCTGCATGCTTACGATTGGAACTCGGATAACGCCGAAATGGCTACGGCAGCATCAGACGGTCTTCTGTTGTCTAATCATTCTTATGGTTATGTGGCCGGTTGGGCTTGGAATGGTGTGTGGTGGGAATGGTATGGAGATCCAAGTGTTAGTACAGAAGAAGATTATCGTTTTGGGTTTTACGGATGGGCATGTGCAGAGTGGGATAACCTTGCTCGCAATGCACCTTACTATTTGATAGTAAAAGCAGCAGGTAACGATCGTGGAGATGGTGCAGGAGAGCCGGGGCATCCGCAAGATGGAGGTGCAGATGGCTATGATTGTATAGGGTATAGAGGCAATGCTAAAAATATATTAACAGTAGGGGCTGTAAGAGATGTGCCGGGCGGATATGCCAACCCTGCCGATGTGGAGATAACAAGTTTTTCCAGTTGGGGCCCTTCAGACGATGGGCGTATAAAGCCCGATATCTGTGGTAATGGATATAGACTTTATTCTACGGATGATGAATATGATGCAGCTTATTATTATTTAAGTGGTACTTCTATGGCTAGCCCCAATGTTACAGGATCTTTATTGTTGTTGCAAGAACATTATCAAGAAACCACCGGCAATTATATGAGAGCTGCAACGCTCAAAGCACTTGCCATTCATACAGCCGATGAGTGTGGGCCTAATGATGGGCCGGATTATATGTTTGGATGGGGATTGTTAAACACACGTAAGGCAGCTGATGTAATTACCAATAGAGAGGTGTCTACAATTATTAGTGAAGAAACTTTGGCAGATGCATCCGGAACAGAGCCCTTGGTAGCAACTATTGTGTGGGCAGACCCCGCAGGTACGCCTGCACCCGCACAGCTCGACCCAACAGATATTATGCTGGTAAATGATTTGGATATGAGAATAAGTGGCGGTAGTTCTACTTATTACCCCTATATGTTAGACGGGCAAAACCCTGCCAATGCAGCTACAACAGGCGATAATGATGTAGATAATGTAGAAAAGATAGTTATCGATAACCCTGGTGCAGGCCCTTATACCATAACAATAGAGCATGAAGGGGTGATAACAGGCGACGAACAAGCCTTTTCTTTAATAGTGAGCGGACTAGGTGCTGCAAATAATGTAGAAGTGGCATATTCAGATAATGAGATAGATGAC
>PDWI01006467.1_pt1 | contig 14664 bp, 16 predicted proteins | sample 1430891 | NCBI WGS metagenome assembly PDWI01 (sample SAMN01162508, study PRJNA174530) | Oral metagenome, whole genome shotgun sequencing project. | biome: Marine environment; feature: Marine mammal; material: Swab sample of the gingival sulcus; isolation source: swab sample of gingival sulcus... | reverse complement strand
TTTGCTATAATATTTTTGATTTTTAATATAATACCGTGGACCGGACAGGACTTGAACCCGCCACCTCCTCAGTGCAAATGAGGCGCTCTACCAGATGAGCTACCGGCCCATAAAATGTCAATGCACAAAAATCAACATAACAAAATCCATTATAGCAAACTTCAAAAATAATGCAAGCTTTGTGAGAATATACATAAAAATGCCACATTTTATTTAAAACGTCATGATGAGAATTCTTGTAGCAATACACACGCCTTTTGGATTTTTTCTGCACGATTACCTTTTACACTGTGTGTTTTGCAGTGTACGATATCCCACCCAGCAACGCCAATCATACGAAATGCAAATACATTTTGCACTTCTTCCACCTCATGTCCCTGCACATACATATGCATCCAACGCATAATATTTTCCATAATGCACTCTACATCCAAAGAAGAACGCAAAAAGAAGAAATCCAGTGCACGCAAAAAATCATAATACCCATTTCCACATCGTGGCACAACAGCAAGGTCAAGTAAATATGGTACAGCACCCTGTGCCACAATAATATGATCACCGATGATATTGCCATGTGCCAATCCCCACAAGTCATTACCCCTTTGTGCAATCAATGCATGAAAAGAATCTGTGATTTTTTGTAATGTGCGCGCATCAACAATGTCAGCATCCACAAGTGACGCACCCCACTGTGCGAGATGTGCCATGTGCCACTGCGCCACACCATCATAGATACCGTCGAGGTGATAATCGTTTTGCAATTGTGCGATTATTTTTTGATAATCGTCAGAAATTTGTTTTGTTATCGCGATACAACGCTCTGGTTCTGTGTCGTATAGTGCATTTAATAAGACACCATCAATATCTTCCATTACATACCATCCATCGCCACTATACACAATATCAGGCACACAAAAAGATAATGTGTGCTCCATATTTTTTGCAATACGCAAAAGTTCTATTTGCCATGGATCAATACATTCTGACTTGACAATCATATGACGCCCATGCACATCTTTAACACGCATCACATGGTCTTTATCTCGAAAGATGGCTCTATCTACAACTTCAAGATTATGCTGTGTAAGAATATCTTGTATATTCATTAATTATGCAAAATAATGGATAAAAAGAATAGTGCAAAAAAAACTTTTTTTACAAAGCAAGCACTTCTTTTTTGAACTGATTGCCGCGGTCAAATTCGTTGGCAAAAATACCAAAACTTGCTGCGCCTGGTGAAAGCAATACTACATCACCATCTTCTGCGCCACGCGATGCAATTTCTACAGCTTTGTCCATCGCATCCACCACCTCAAATGATATTTTTTCCATATCTCCGCCAAGTTCTTTTTTGATAAGTGATACAATTTTTTCTGTTGCTGTGCCTTTCAAAAAGACAACACCTTTTACTTTGCGTGCAATTTTAGTAGCAAATGCATTATACGTCAAATTTTTGTCCATACCACCAGCAATCAAAATAATTGGGCGTTCAAAAGAATCCAACGCAACACACGCAGAGTCAGGATTGGTCGCAGCTGTATCATTGTAGTAACGCACACCTTTTTTCTCGGCGACAAATTCCAAGCGATGCGCCACACCATTAAAGCTCTTCACTGCAGAAATAATCGTCTTTTGTGGTACACCATACGCAAACGCCGCACCCATTGCGCACATGACATTATTGATATTATGTGCGCCACGCAATGGACTATCTGCAACTTTTAGTGTTGCTGTGATGTCGATGCCATCATTGATAAATATTTCACCGTTTTCCGCAAAAACGCTACGACCATCAGAAACGTGCTCATCTGCAACACACAACACATTACTTTTTGCCTCAACACACAACTGCCCTACCGTTTCATCGCCTCTATTGCAGATAAACCAGTCTCGTGGTTTTTGATGGATGAAAATATTTTTTTTATCTTTCAAATATGCATCCATCGAGCGATAGTAATTCATGTGATCTGGAAAAAAGTTTGTAAACACAGCAATATGCGGGCTCATTCCACTTTTTGCCAGTGCCGACAAACGCCAACTAGATAATTCAAAAACAACCACAGAATTTTTTTTGAGCAGTCGCAAACGATCAAGTACTGGCGTTTGTCCAATGCCAACTTTGACTGGATTTTTCCCCGCCTTTTTGAGAATATGATAAATCAAATGTGATGTTGTTGTTTTCCCTTTTGTGCCAGTGATACCGATAATTGGTTTTTTGCACAACATAAAAAATAAACTTGAATCAACCTCGACAGGAATATTGTGTTTGCGTGCTAATTTAATGTGCTTATTGCTCCATGGCGCTTGTGGCGTCTTGACGACCATGTCTACTTTTGTGAAATCTTCTTGACGATGCTGTCCAAGGACATATTCCACGTTTTTGAGATCTTTCAATTGCTCAAGCGAATGTGCAAGCTTGTCTTTGCTTTTAATATCCGTCGCAATAACACGCGCACCATGTTCCACCAAAAACCGAATCGTACCCACACCGCCACCAAGCAGTCCGATGCCAAAAACCGTAACCCTTTTTCCCTTAAACCACTTTATATCCATAATTTATCCTCTAATAACAGTACCTGATCGTATACCTGTATATGTACCATACTTTATAGCAACTTGTCCATTAACGATTAACCATTTCACGCCTGTTGCATACTGATACGGTCGCTCTGGCGTCGCATGATCAGTAAATATCTCTGGATCAAAAATGACAATATCCGCGGCACGACCCTCCTCCAAAATACCCCGATCCGTGATGTGTAATTCTTGCGCAACTTTACCACTGGACTTATACACCATCTCCTCTACACTCAATTCTTTTTTATCGCGCACATGATGTGCAAAAATATGCGGAAATGCTCCAAATGACCGTGGATGCACCAACTGCTCATTGCGCTTTTGAATAGTATACCCAATGCCGTTCGAAGATATTACAGCATTTTTGCTCATGATGCCACGCATGATATTTTCCATGCTCACACTATCAAAGAAAATCATCACCTGACCTTCAGACGCCAACAGCACATCAATAATGGCATCGTTCACAGTTGTTTCTTGTGTGTGTGCAATATCCCCAAGGGTTTTTCCACAAAAATATTGTGATCGATGTGTGTGTGCCACAATAGCATGTGAAAGATCTGGCCCCTTTTCCATTTCATGCACAACCTGCGTGCGCAACTTTGTATTACGCAGTCGTTCTATCATCATTTGTCGACCACCTTCTGCTACCCAATCTGGCAAAAATGTATACAACACCGTCTCAGAAAATGTGTATGGATATATATCAAAAAGAATCTCTGTATTCTCAATTGCCTCAATCGCCTTTTTCATCAATGTCCAATTCTCCTTCATCATAGCCTTCAAGTGCGAAACATGCACTCGCGCTTTAGTCTGCTCGTGAATATCTATCACCTCTGTAAGAGAGTCAAGCATTTCTTCACCCTCATCGCGCAAATGTGCGACAAATAATCGGTTTTCTTTTGCGACAATGCGCCCGATAGTATACAATTCTTCTTTTGTGATATTTTTTTCATGTGAATACACCATGCCAGTCGACACACCCAGAGCTCCATTGTGCAGTGCATCTGCCAGATGTTTTTGTATAGATTGCTGCTCTTTTTCTGTAAGCTCTCGCGATTCATCACCAGTCAATCCACGACGCAGTGTCCCATAACCGACAAATGACCCAAAATTAACAGACAACCGATAATTTTCCACAACATCCAAAAACTCCTTCATTGTGTGCCAATTCACATTTACATGTGTAACATTTGCCCATTTTCGCATCGACTTGAACATATCATCACTATAAATTGGGGCAAGAGACGAGCCAGAATTTCCCCCAATAATTGTCGTCACACCTTGGTGCAACATGCTTTCCAATTGCGGATCATCAAATAACCGCCAGCGCGTATCTGATCGATTTGATATGTCAATAAATCCCGGTGATACATACAGTCCATTAGCGTCAATGCTCTCACGTGCATGATCGCCTGAGAGATCGCCAATGTCTGTAATATATCCATCATTTACAGCAATATCTGCCGAAAATGCTGCACTACCCGTACCATCACAAATGGTACCATTTTTGATTACAATATCATGCATAATTTTTTTTATTTTTTAAAAAGACGCGAGAAAAAAGATATTCCACAACGTCATCAATACAGACTGAAATGGCACCGAGAAAAAAGGGATCATGAGCAAAATAATAATCAGAAAGAATCCCCATTGTTCAAGCCAAAATTGTGTCTGTGGTTTTACACGGAAAAAAATATACAAGAGTTTTGACCCATCCAGCGGTGGTACAGGAATTAAATTAAATGTGCCCAGTAAAATATTCCAAAAAATGAGCATTACACAAATTGTATAAACAATTGCCATTGGTGAACCCACAACAGCATTCACCAACGCGCTCCATTCTGCCTGCATCAAATAACCGACGATGGCATGTTTTTGCGCAAGTGGCACAGTAATCAGAGATGCACACATCGCAGCGAGAAATGCCAAAAGATAATTTGTCACTGGACCAGCAAAAGCAACAAGCACCTCACCCCATTTTTGAATGCGTAAATTATACGGATTATACGGCACCGGTTTTGCCCAGCCAAACGCAAAACCCGTCGTAAGAATCATCACCAATGGCAATGCCACCGAACCAAACCAATCAATGTGACGTATTGGCTCAAGTGAAAGCCGGCCGGCATACTTTGCCGTTTTATCACCCAACCACAGCGCCACAACACCGTGTGACACTTCATGAAAAATAATACTATAAATGAGTGTGATTAAGTAAAAAGCAATAAGAAATATCTGTTCCATTAATACATTTTTAGATTTATATTATCTTCATTATATACCACATCACTCACATTTGTAAGAGCCTGTCTCACGATTCAGCATGATGTACCAATACAGTGTATAGACCACCATTCGCTACTTCTCTTTTTTTTGCACTCTCATCAACTCAACTGGTTCTGTAAATTGCATATTCTCCTCTGCAACAACAAGTGAACGATGCTGTGCACCTTTTGCGATAAATGCATCCACAATCTCTTGTACCTTTTGTTCTGGTGCACTTGCACCAGCACTAATACCAACACGCGTACACTGTGCCGTCCACTCATCTGCAATTTCCTCAACTGTATCAATCAAATATGCATCACACCCAGCATTTTTTGCCACTTCTACGAGACGATTAGAGTTAGATGATGTTTTTGAGCCAACCACACAAATAACATCTACTTCCTTTGCAAGCGCACGAATGGCTTCTTGACGATTTGTTGTCGCATAACAAATATCTTTTGCTGCTGGTTCTACAATATGCGGGAATTTTTCTTTCAATGCCCGTATAATTTTTTTTGTCTCATCTACGCTCAGTGTTGTCTGTGTCAAAAAGGCAATTTTGTCATTTGCATCACACGCCAGCGCACTCACATCTTCCACACTTTCCACTACAGGAATATCAACATCATATTTTTTTGCCTCACCAACGACACCTAAACCTTCCACATGCCCTTTATGCCCCACATAAATCACACGGTAACCTTTTTCTAAAAACTGCACCATTTCCATATGCACTTTTGTCACAAGTGGACACGTCGCATCAATCACGCGAATATTTTTTGCACGCGCTTGTGCAAAATGTTCTGGCGGTGACCCATGCGCACTAAATACCGCGACTGCACCATCTGGAATATCTGACACAGATTCCACTGTAATCGCGCCCTTCGATTCCAAATCAGCCACAACCGTTTTGTTGTGCACAATCGCATGTTTAATATACACTGGCGCACCAAAAATTTTTAAACAGTCCTCCACAACCTTAATCGAACGCGCAACACCAGCGCAAAACCCACGCGGCGCAACTGTTACAATTTCTTTTATTGCCATAAAAATATCAAAAATTACATAATTACATCGTCAATGCATTCACGCCCATTTCCCTCAATGCACAATAAATTTTATTCACAGGAAACGCCACAATAGAATAGAAATCACCAGAAAATGATTTCACCAAAACAGCACCACGCCGCATTGCACCGAAAGATCCCGCAAGAGACAGCGGTTCTCCTGTCGCAACATATTGTGCAATTTCCTCATCTGTCACATCACGAAAAAACACACTACCCTCACCATAATCACATACCATATCCCCTGTTTTTGTGTCAATGAGCGCAAAACCAGATATTGCTCTGACTTCTTTGCCAGAAAATGCGCGCAGTGTTTCTCGTGCATCTTTTGCATCACGTGGTTTACCGATACACTTCCCACCAAAAACGATAATTGTATCACCTGAAATGATAATCGCATCACGATATTGTTTTGCAACCACCTTTGCTTTTTCACACGCCAAAAACTGTACAAGGTCCACAGGATCTGCACATGCATTCATATCTTCTTCATAATCACTCACCACAACATCAAAATCTGTAATACCAATCTGTTCCAACAGCATCTTTCGATGAAATGACTGTGAGGCTAAAACAATATGGCGATTCATGTCATGTAGTTACAACATCCATTTATCATGTTTACACGTTAGTATACCTTCTTTTTCCAATTTTAACAATACATCTCGACACCATTCACCATCATTTTTTGCACAATAATCTTTTTTGACCGCGCGCCCAATCTCATCAATCGTACCCATCGTATTGTGTCGCAAAAATTCCACTATACGCCCACGATAAATGCGTCGTGGAATATGTTTTCCATTTTCTCTACGACCAACTTCTTTTTTCTTTGTCGTAATCGCATCCTGCGGTTGTGGATATGAAAGGCACCATTTTTTCAGCGGACACACTGTACATTGTGGCGCACGTTTTGTACAAATACCTGATGCAAAATCCATCAATGCATTGTGCCAGTCACGAGATTTTCCCTGTGGCAAAAATGTTTTACATAATTCTTCCACATGTGCATCACTGAGTGTTGCATCCCCGTGTATACGTCGCATGATGCGCATAATATTTACGTCCCACGTTGCGCTATCTGCATTGCACGCAAATATGAGAATTGATCGTGATGTATACGGACCAATCCCATACAAAGTCATCAATGTCTGTGCATCACGTGGAAAGACGCCATCATAATCATCGACAATACCTTGCGCCATTTTGTACACATACAGCGCACGTCGATTATAACCCAAACCCTGCCACATCATGATAACGTCTTTTTGTTCTGCAGCTGCTAGTGCCTCCACTGTCGGAAAGCGCGTGATAAATGCGCTAAATTTTTCAATCACTTTTGGCACATTTGTTTGTTGTAGCATAATCTCAGAAATAGCAATTTTGTACATATCCGTTGTTTTGCGCCACGGTAAATCATGCCTGCCATACATTTTATACCACGACAAAATTGCGTTTTGTATATCAATAATCTGTTTTTTTGTCATAATACCGCTCACTACTTATTACGCCACAAACCAATTTGTTCCTCTCGTGCTGCGCGTTCTGCACGTGTAAAATCTGCGACATGCGAAACATCAGGCGCGTATGTCACCAGTCGTGCAAATCCATCCCGAATCATTTTTTCATTAATCCACTGCTCATCAATATACACATGACGCAACAATCGCCCATAACGATCTCGTTCTGACACATCTTTAGCTAGGCGCACGTTTTTGCCATGTATTAATATCGTTAAATATTCCTTTGCTTCTTTGTAATACACGTCACCTCTCTCTGGTGTATCAATACCAATCATACGCACACGTTCACCACTATCAATATCAAACGTATCCCCATCGACAATATGCGTCACACGATACACACCATCAGCCACATCATTCACACCAGCTGATTTCTCTGTACTCTGCACATGCGCATCATCAAATACTGCAAGATAATCTTCCCCCGTAAGCACATAGAAAAAAGTAGCCACGGCAATAATCGTAGCTACCACCACATTTTTAGAATTTTTTACACGTGCCACTTTCACTTATTTTTTCACAACAATAATATTTTTCCGTGTTCCCTTTATCTCTTTTTTTACACCTGTCTCATAATCACGAATTGCATTATATAGTGTCGTGTCCTTGTACTTATACCCTCGTCCCACACGCGTGCCTGGATCATTTGTAATAAATTCTCGATTATCCTTGTTATATCCAATAATCACCAACATGTGTCGCTCTGGCCCACCATTTGTAAAATGTGGGTTACCCAGCATTTTCCCATTTGTTGGCGCAATGATCACATGTCCGCTGGCCAAAATATGGTACAAGTCCTCCATCGTCACATTTTCACGCACATGAGCATCATGCCCATAATACTCCGCAAAAAACCGCGCAGTATCTGCAACTGATGTGTCAATGACATCACCAAAATATTCTTTTTCTTTTGTAAATATATCTTCTAGCATTTTTTCTGCCGCATTTTTGGAAATATGCCGATCATTTTTGGCCCATCCATTTACCATAATCATAGACGCTTCTTCACATGCATCTTGATAACGCGCATCATCCCACTGCGCATGCGGCGCCTGCACGACAAATGGCACAGTATGTTTGATGGATTTTTTCATTTCTTCTTTTTGTATTTCTTTTTTTGGTTTTTCCTCTTGCTCAACTTCTGCCACTTTTTGCGCATTCTCTTTGATGACAACATGCTCTCTTTGTGCCATAGTGTCTATATGTGCATCAGAATATGACACAAAAAAACGGTCAGGGATGAGATACCACACAATGACAACTGCACAAAAAAGTGTTGCCATAATTGTTCGAATAATAAAACTCCACATAGTGCTTACGTACAAAATGATAATACAACCCGCCTCCCCAAAACAGATTGTGCATACTATTGTACCACCTTTTCGAATATGATAAAATAGCTCTATTGTCTTTTAATCAAAAATATGAGAAAAATTGTCCTTGACATTGAAACACAAAACACTTTTCAAGAAGTCGGCTCCAACGACCCGACAAAACTCGACATCTCACTTCTTGTTGTTTACGACTACAAAATAAAAGAATATCTCACATTCACCGAAGAAAACTTCAATGATCTCTGGCAAATTCTCGAAGAAACCGATCTCATCATCGGTTACAACTCCGATCACTTCGACATCCCGCTACTCAACAAATACTACCCCGGCGACCTCACCGTCGTCGGCAGCCTCGACCTTCTCACAGAAATCAAAAACGTCATTGGCCGTAGCATCCGCCTCGACAACATCGCCGAAGCAACGATCGGCGTCGGGAAAAGCGGTCATGGACTTCAAGCGATTGAATGGTGGAAAAACGGCGAAATCGAAAAAATCGAAAAATACTGTCGTGATGACGTCAAAGTCACAAAAGACGTCTACGAGTATGCTATGGAAAATGGCACGCTCAAATACAAAGACCTCCTCGACACTGTAGAATTTTCCATCAACACCAGCGAATGGGACAAAAAAACGTCCCAAGCCATCAACTACACTCTGCCATTATAATATAAATAATACACCACAGTAGAGACGCGATTCATCGCGTCTTTTATAAAATAGCGTTGAGCAATTAGCTTTTAGAAATTAGAAATATTTCTTCATGCCACTACACATCTCTGTCGGAATACTAATTTTTTTCATTTTACACAATCCCAAAGATTCAACCTGCAGACACTGAATACGAACCACAAATACAAGAAGTGTCATATTCCCACGGAGACGGGAATCCAGAATTTTTTGACTTATCACTTAAAAATTTATCACTTAAATTTAGTCTCTCCACTTTATTGTTCACTCTGATTAAAATGACACGAATTGAAAAGAATGCTACTCACATAGAGGCATAATACAAGCTCTTTATATGCCACAAATCTCATACTCTAATCATCATCAAAAAGACGCGATGAATCGCGTCTCTACTTGCTACTCACTATTTACTAACTGCTACAAAACTATCTCTCCAAATACCGTCGTACACCGATGTAGCTACTCACAAAGCCAAGTACAATACCGACAACAATCACAACACCCGATACAATGAGCATCGTTTGTCCATAAAATGCAGAAATGTCGATGTTATCAATAATCTTTTTTGCAAATGGGTCAGAAATGTAGATTGTCAAAATAAGGAAAAGTGATGACACCACGCCACTTGTGCATCCATAGAGCACACCTTCCACAAGTGTTGGCAATTTCACATAAAGATTTGACGCACCCACTAAACGCATAATTTCAAACTCTTTACGATGTGCATAGAGACTCATGCGAACTGTATTAAGCGTAATCAACACCGCAATGATGCCAAAAATAATACCCAATACAATACCTGTGTTGCGCACAAATGCAATTGAATCATGAATTTCATCAATGACTTTTTTATTCAGTTCCTGGTTTGTGCTCATGATGTATTCCTCGTATTCTTGATAGAGGAATTGATTGATTTTTTCATAATCTGCTGTGTCATGCGCGACAATCATGAGAGACGCTGGTAGTGGATTGTCATCAAGCATATCAATTGCCTGTTTCATTTCCTCGTTATTTCCTTCCTGTGCCAAAAAATCATCAAGTGCTTGCTTGCGTGAAATATATGTCACAGATTGAATCTGTCCAATAGATCTCTTTTCAATATCATCTTTGATCTCACGTATTTTATCTTCACTTACAGTAAAGTTAAAATACATACTAATATTTACACGACTTTCCACCGTATCGATAACGTGCAACACGCCAAGACCCAAAAAAACTGCAATGCCCACAAGGTACAGTGCCAATGACATAATCATTACAGTTGCTAGTGTAAGCCATTTGTCTCTATAGAAGTTTCGTACACCCTCACGCAATGCACGTGCAAGTTTGATTGATTTCATAAATATTTATCCGCTTATAATATATTTGCCATTTTCATCATCGCGCGCGATGCGACCACGATCCATCAATATCACACGCCGATTGAGTTTATCCACAATTGACTTATCATGTGTCGCCAGTATCACTGTCGTGCCAAAAGAATTGATTTTGAGAAGCAACTTTACAATATCGAGCGTCGAAATCGGATCGAGGTTTCCTGTCGGTTCATCAGCAATAAGCACACGTGGTCGATGAATAATCGCACGTGCCAATGAAACGCGCTGCTGTTCACCGCCGCTAATTTGATGTGGGTATTTATCTCCCTTGCTGCCCATACCCACAACCTGCAAAATATTACTCACTTCTCGTGTAATTTGCGCATCAGAACTGCCATGTACTTCTAGTGTGTACGCGACATTTTCAAACACTGTTTTTTGTGGTAAAAGTTTAAAATCTTGAAAAACCGTGCCAAAATTACGCCGAAAATATGGCAATAGTCGCCGTTTCGTCTCTGCAATATCACGCCCACCAAAAAACACAAAACCATCACTCGGCATCTCTTCAGCATAAATCATTTTGAGCAATGTTGATTTTCCTGCGCCAGATGCGCCCACAAGCGACACAAATTCTCCTTGATCAATTTCACAATTCACACCATCAAGCGCCACAAAACCATCCGAATATTCCTTTGTCACATTTTCCAATGTGATCAACTTCATGTTCATTGTATTTTTGTTTATGCAATCTAAATATTTCTATAATATAGTATACCACATATCTACAACTGCAGAAATGCCATAATAAATGCATCAATATCTCCATCCAAAACATCCTCCACATGCGATGTTTCCTGTTTTGTCCGATGATCTTTGACCATTTTGTACGGATGCAACACATATGAACGAATTTGATTGCCCCATCCAGCGTCTGCGATATCGCCACGCAGTGCATTTTTTTTCTGTTGTTGTTCGTCCAGGTGTTTTTTGTGCAATTTTGCTTTGAGCAATTTAAGAGCATTTTCTTTGTTTTGCATTTGTGAGCGTTCATTTTGACATTGCGCTTGAATACCTGTCGGCACATGTGTCACGCGCACCGCACTGTCTGTCGTATTGACACTTTGCCCACCAGCACCCGACGAACGATATGTATCCACACGCACATCATTCATATCCAGTGCAACTTCTGCTATCTCATCAATCACCGGCATCACATCCACACGCGCAAAAGACGTCTGTCGCAAATTGTCCGCATTAAACGGCGACAGCCGCACCAATCGATGCACACCCGTTTCAGCACGCAAATGTCCATACGCCATCCGTCCCGTCATTTCACACGTCGCACTTTTAATGCCTGCCTCTGCACCAGACACTTTATCCAAAATCGTCACAGTAAATCCTTTTGCCTCCGCCCATTTGAGATACATCGACAGAAGCATTGCCGTCCAATCCTGTGCATCCACACCACCGGCACCGGCAAACAGAGAAATAATCGCACTGTGCTCATCATATTCACCATCAAAAAGCGTCTGCATGTGTAATTTTTCTACAGACTGCTCCACTACGTGCAACTGTTTTTCCAATTCCGCATGCTCTGCGTCACTCGTAACCATCTCCGCAAGCGCACACAAATCCGCTAGTTCCGCATCCAACGCATCAAACCGCAGAACATCCTGATGACACGCATCACGCTGCTGCATCACCGACCGTGCTTTTTCTTGATTGTTCCAAAAACCAGCTTCTGCCGATTGCGCGTCTAGTGCCACAATCGTTTCACGTTTCTTGGCAATGTCAAAGAGAGTCCTGCAACTGCAGGAGCTTATCATGTAATGCTGTGCATGTAGCGATAAATTCTTTCATAAGACCATATATTATTTTTCACAACTGTGTTTTTTTCAATACAGCGCAGTGATAATCTCTAGATTCCCGCCTCCGCGGGAATGACAATGTTCTGAGATCATGTCATCCCCGCGAAGGCGGGGATCCAGAACTTTTGATTTATTATTTAAGACTTACCACTTATATTTGAGCCCACAACCGGGATTGAACCGATGGCCTGCACGTTACGAATGTGCTGCTCTACCAGCTGAGCTATGTGGGCTGAGATTGTAACGGACTTGTCCGCCTGTGGCGGGCCTGTTCACCTATGGCGGGAATGTGTTGCTCTACCTGCCTGAGCTAGGATGACACCACCCGTACAGTGTACAAAAAAAATCCATTTTTTGCAATTTTTATAATCAATAAAAATCAAAATAAAAAGGTCTCCACATACTACAGTTATAGTGTGAGACCTTTTTTTACAAAAGAATTTTCAGCTTTTTTACAATTGTGCGAATGCATCTTCGAGGAGTCGCACCAGCTCCATATTCCCGTGCACAACAAACGCAATACTCTCCAAAGACCTGTCACTAGATTGAAAATTGCGAACGCCTGCAGTTATTTCTTCAACCACTTCTTCAGTGCTACTCTCAACTAATCCAAGAGCACTGCCAAGGCGCATAGTCGGCAATGTTACAGTGCGAAAACCTGCATCAGCAGAGGCTTTTAATCCACTTGTTACAACATCTCGTAGTGGTCCCTGCAAATCATCAATCACAAAAACAACATTATCAAATTGTGCATTGTGACTGCCATTGCCATATGCAATAAAAGTATCGCATTGACTCAATGGTAGCGCAGCGGCAATTTAGCTATGGAAGTGCGCTCCAGCTGCTCTTTGAATCACAAAATCAATAGCGCCAGTCCAATTCCATTCTTCAGAATTAATCGCTGTAATTAATGCTTGTGACGGAATGCGTGCAATATCTCCATATAAAACTGAAATGTACATTGTAAATCCTCCATTTTTGTTTTTTTTGTTATATGTACCAATACAATACATTGCCTGATGTAACTACACATTCTAAACCAAAATTTGTATTATGTCAAACGATGCCATAAGTAAATATGTCATGGGTAAATATCTAAACACACTTTCCCCAATACCTTTTCCACAAAAAAATGTCATTCCCGCGGAGGCGGGATTCTAGGACATTTCACTTCTCACTTTTATTTTTCCAGCAAAAGTCCACTCCAATCAAAGCACGCAAAAGAGACGCGATTAATCGCGTCTCTACTATTTGTATATTCGTAACGATTTGTGCTTTCGTAGGACTATGATGACATCGCCTCCATCGGTGAAATGGCGGCGGCGCGCCGCGCCGGATAGACACCGAATACGACACCGATGACCATAGAAAAAATCAGTGCAATCCCCACAGCGTGCGTCGGCACATAAAATGTAATTTCATCAAAACCGAAAGCGCGCACCGCGGAAAAAATCAGCAGTAAAATACCAACCGTTATCACCACACCAATCAGTGCACCGACACATGCAATCATCACCGCTTCAATCAAAAATTGTTTCATCACATCACTTCTGCGCGCACCGAGTGCTTTGCGGAGCCCAATCTCTTTGCGCCGCTCTTCAATCGATACAATCATAATATTCATAATCCCAATCCCGCCGACAAAAAGCGAAATGGACGCTAATGCCAAAAGCAGAATATTCACGCCACCAAAAACCGTGTCAAACATGTCTTGCGCTTCGGTAATCGACATGACGGAAAAATCAGCTTCGTCAATATCATCAATATCATGCCGTGAAAGTAAAATGCGTTCAATGTCGGCAACGGTGTTGTCCATGCGCGTTGTGTCGTGCACTTTAACACTGATGTAACTGATATAATCGATATTCAGAAATTTTTTCTGCAATGTGGTGTAGGGCAAATACACCATATTATCAAACGACATTCCAAACATACTGCCCCGATCTTTGAGCACGCCCACAACACGGTATTTTTTATCGTTGAGTGTAATGCGCTGTCCGATAATCGTTTCATCCACGGTTGTA
>PDWI01006466.1_pt1 | contig 14664 bp, 9 predicted proteins | sample 1430891 | NCBI WGS metagenome assembly PDWI01 (sample SAMN01162508, study PRJNA174530) | Oral metagenome, whole genome shotgun sequencing project. | biome: Marine environment; feature: Marine mammal; material: Swab sample of the gingival sulcus; isolation source: swab sample of gingival sulcus... | reverse complement strand
CACGCTGCCGATCCGACCCACCCTGCATGACAACAGGATTCCAGGTCACCACCCCAACAGTGACCACGCCGCGCGGATTGTTCAGCACCCTCCTAGGGCCTGTTAGGTAAGTCGTTGGAGCCAGTGGTCGATGCTGGCGAAGTGGACGGCGAGCTTGTCGTAGCGGGTGGCGAAGGCGCGGTGGTGTTTGAGGTGGTTGAAGCCGCACTCGACGGCGTGGCGGTCCTTGTGAGTCTCGGGGTCGAACGCGGGTGGGCGGCCACCGGCGGTGCCTCGTCGCTGTCGGTGTCTGGCTTGGTCTCCCGGGACGGGGGTGTCGGCGCGGATGCCGTGGCGGCGTAGCCGGGCCCGGTTGGCGCGGAATTCGTAGGCCTTGTCGGCCAGCGCCCTGGTCGGTCTCGTGCAGGGCCGGCCCGGTCCAGGACGGGTCACCGCGATGGCGTCCAGGACGGGGATGAGCTGAGGGCTGTCGCCGTCCTGGCCGGGGGGCAGGATGAACGGCAGCACCCCGCGGCGCTGGTCGATGGCGGCGCGGGGCTTGGTGGAGGACCCGCCACGCGAGACCCCCAAGGCGTGGTGGTCGGGTTCTCCGGTGACCCGGTCCACGCTGTCGCGGCGGGCGCCCGCGGCATGGATGTGAGCCCGGGCCGTGGTGGAGTCCATCGAGACCTGCCAGTCGAGCATGCTTGCACGGTCGGCGCGGGCGCGCGGCGCGCACTCGACCCGCTCCCACACCCCCAGCACCTGCCAGGCCGCGAACAGCCTGTACACCCGCCACCACGATCCGTACCGGACCGGGACGTCCCGTCACGGACAGCCGACCCGCACCCGGTGGCGGACCCCGTCGACCAGGTCACGGACCCGGTAGCGACGCGGCCGCCTCAGGCGTGAGCGCGGCGAGGTCAACGGCTCGACAAACTCCCACTGAGCGTCGCTGAGGTCATGGCGAGACGCGGGATCTATGGTGGACACGAGGCCTGCTCTGAGGACGCCGCGACGAGTTGACACCACTTGCGTTACTCGGGAAGCCTCACCCACGCCCGTGACACGCTCAAGCCACGTCAATCACTTGCGTAACACGACCTAGGTCCTCCCACAAGTTGAGGTCGGCGTGCGCCGGTTTGGGTCCGCATCTACGAATGGACGCCTCGAATCCTGGCAAGGGGCTCGGGGTATCCCTGTGATGCAGGCGAGCACCCCCTTCCTTGTGCTCCAGCGTCCCTCGAACTGTTGCACGCGGACCCCGTCGACCTGAGGTCCCGGCACGAGCAGCCGCGAGGCGAAGGTGCCATGGACAGGATCAAGCGTGACGTGGGCCTGGTCGAATCCCAGCCAGGAGCAGGTGAGCGGGAACCAGGCCTTGTACGTGGCTTCCTTGACGCAGAACAGCAGGCGGTCCCACGCGGTGGCTGGGTGGGACCGCTGCAGGCTATGCAGGTGGGACCGTTCTTCGTCACCTGCGACGGTCGCTAGGACCCCGTCTGGCAGCAGCGCATCCGGTTCTGCGTCGATGCCCAGGCTTGCCCAGCGGACGGCAGGGCCGACGACGGCCGCGATGTAGCCGCCGCAGTGGGTGAGGCTGCCAGTGGCCCCGTCCGGCCAGACCGGCTCGCCTCGGGGGCCCTGTGGGATCGCCTGGGCGTGCCACCCTCCGGCTGCAAGCGCCTCGCGCGCTAGGCGCCGGGCGGTGATGAATTCTCGGCGTCGCAGGGGCACCGCATCTTGGATCGCAGCCGCCTCGACGGCGTGCAGAGGCTCCGCCTCGTCGAGGTCGCGGGCCTCCCGGACGACGATGCCGTCGGGCGCGAGCGTGCCGAGGGCGCCGTTACTCACGCTGCGGCCTCGCGCACGACGGTGGCCACGGCCTGGACGTGCTCTACGAGGTAGAAATGGCCGCCCGGGAAGGTGTGCACCGACACTGTGCCCGAGCTTGTGTGCTCCTGCCAGCGAGCGACGTCCGGGCCCGACGCGAGCGAATCTTGGTTCCCGACGCAGACCGTGATCGGGCAGGTGACCCGCGCGGCGGGATCGGGGGCCCAGCTCTCGATGACGGCGTAGTCGGCCCGGATGGCCGGTAGCGCGAGCTCAAGAAGCTCGGGGTTCTCCAGGGCCACCGGGTCGGTGCCCTCCATCCGGGCTAGCTCCGCGACCACGGTTGCATCGTCTCGTGTAGCGACGTCCCCAAGGAACGGAACGGACGGAGCCCCCCGACCGGAGGCGACGAGGTGGCGGACCCCTGACCCAGCCCGCTCGAGCAGGCGGGCCACCTCGAACGCGAGCAACGAGCCCATGCTGTGCCCGAAGAGGACGGGGCGGCGTTCCTCGGCTGCGATCATCAGGGCGGCCGCGACCGATCGCGCGAGTTCGTCCATGGTCCTCACCGGCGGCTCGTGGAAGCGGTCTTGACGGGCCGGGTACTGCACGGCCCACACTTCCACACCGCCTCCGATGTGCTCAGCGAGCGGCCGGTAGAACGTGGCCGCTCCTCCCGCGTGGGGCAGGCACACCACGAGCGGGCCACCGGGCTCCCCCGGCGCGTAGCGACGGATCCACGCGGCAGCGAGATCTCGGCGGAAACGGGTGGCGCGGTCAGTCATGAGGCGGCTCCGATCGAGTCGATGGATACGACGGGCTCATGGGCCTTAACGGCCTCCGGAGCGGCGGGCGGCAGCGCGAACGCGGCGGCCGCCGCAACGGCCAGGATGAGCGCGGACACCAGTAGCGTCACGGCGGCCGCCGACGTCAGGTCCCTCCCTCCATCGGCAAGGGCGAAGTAGAGGGTCCCTAGGGCGGCCACGCCCACCGCTCCCCCCAGTTGGACAACCGCGTTAACCACCCCGGAGCCCGCACCGTTGTGGTCCGCGGGGACCGACCCCAGGACGAGTGCGGTGAGCACCGGGCTGACCAGCCCCATGCCACCGCCGACGACGAGGAGCGCAACAAGGTAAGGCGCGGTAGACGATAGGTCACTCGCGAGCGCCGCGGCGAGCGAGAGGACCCCGGCGGCCATCAGGAGGCAGCCGAGCCCGACGAGCCGGCGCTCCCGGCTGGTGGCCGCGCGCCAGGCGAGCTGAAAGGTGAGCGCGATGCCCACCGGCCAGGCCGCGGTGACCGCTGCCGTGTGCAGGGGGCCCCAGCCGAGTCCGCCTTGGAAGGCGAAGCTGACGACGAGAAAGAGTGAGGTCACCGCCGCGTACACGATGAGGATGACGAGCAGGCCTCGGCCGAAGCCGCGCGCGGCGAAGAGGTCGGGGGGCACGAGCGGGAATCCGCCGGCGCGCTCGAGGCGTCGCTGGCCGCGCCAGAACAAGGCGCCAAGCGGGACCGAGGTGAGGACCGGAACGAGTGTCCAGGCTGGCCAGCCGAGTTCGCGCCCGTTGACGAGCGGGACGAGCAGCGCCGCGGCGACCACTGTCGAACCGATTACACCGCGCAGGTCGAGCCGCGGGGCTCCGCGGGCGGGCCGGTCGGGCACCAGGCGAGCCCCGAGGACGAAGGCCACAGCACAAGCCGGGACGTTGACGAGGAACGCGGCCCTCCAGCCGAGCCCGGCGAGGTCGGCGTGGGCGAGCAGCCCACCGACAAGGGGCCCGGAAACGCTTGCCAGGCTAAGCACCGCCCCGAACACGCCGAAGGCGACCGGCCAGCGCCGACGCGGGAAGAGCAGGGTCACGACTGCGGTGGCCTGCGGCACCATGAGGGCCGCACCCGAACCCTGGACAACCCGACTTAGCGCGAGCACCGGTCCAGTGCCGGCGAGTGCGCAAGCGAGGGACGCCGCCCCGAAAACCGCCGCGCCGGCGAGGAAGGTGCGCCGCTGGCCGAAGACGTCGCCACAGCGCCCGCCTGTCACGAGTAGGAGGGCGAAGGCCAGTAGGTACCCCGCGACAGCCCATTGGGCGACACTGTCGCTGGCGCCGAGGTCGGAGCGGATGGTCGGCAGGATGACGGTGAGCATCGTCGCGTCGAGGCTGTCAACGAAGACGCCGACGAGGACGACGGCGAGGACAGCCCACGCCCGGCGGCCGTCGGCGGCAGGAGTGGCTGGGGTGGGCTCGTGCTCACTCATGCAGGCCTCGGCCAGCGCGCGTCGAACTCGACGTGGTTGGGCAGCGGCACCGCGGGGCCAGCGTGTTCGAGTTCGAGTACGCCGCCCCGCTCCCCGATCTGGCGGAAGCCGCCGAACTTGTAGGTGACGAACATGGCCCGGTTGCGCTCGGTCGGGACAAAGTCGGCGCGCAGCGTGACCCCGGCCTCGCTGGCGCTGCGGGCGACGTGCTGGAGCATGACCGTGCCCACCCCGCGAGCCATGACGCGGCAGGACATCAGGAGCATCCGCAGGTGCCACGTCTCCGGCGCCCGCTCGACGAGGCAGAGCCCGATCGTGCCGTAGGAGCCGTACCGGTCATCGAGTGAGGCGACGAGCAGGTCGTGCGTCGGACTTGAGCGCAGCGTGTCGAGCTCCTCGTAGGAGTATGTGCGCCCGGTGGCATTCAACTGGTTGGTTCGCACCGTCAGCTCCTCGGCGCGGTGCAGGTCGGCCTCTGTCGCCGGGGCCACCGTCATCCGCATCCCGAGGGAGGCGAGGAACTCTGTTGAGGTCCCGGAGAAGTCCTCTTCCGCACGGTGCCGATGGGCCTCCGCGTGGTACATCTCGCGTCGGCGCCGCGAGTCGTCAGTGACGAACCGGGGCATCATCCGCTCCATACCCGCGATCATGGGCACGTCGTCGGCGGGAATGGTGAGCACCTCGGGGTGAGTATAGCCGACCTCGTCGCGCTCGAAGGGCTGGTCGTCGACGAAGGCGAGCGTGTCGATGCCGATGTTGAGGGCGGCGGCGATCGCGGCCACCGACGTGGACTTCGCGGCCCACCCGATCTGCGGTGCCACGACGAGATCGGCGAGGCCTAACTCCGCGAGCCGGGCCAGCGCCACCCTTTCGTCGTTGCGGCTCGCGACCGAGTTGAGGATGCCGCGCTCGTCGAGCAGGCGCATCGTCTCCGCCACGCCGGGGCGTAGGCGCACGTCGTCACCCTCTAGGAGGGTCCCTTCCCACACCGTGTCGTCAAGGTCCCAGACCACGCATTTGACTGTTGTCACCCGCTCGTCCTCCGCGTCGTCGCGTACTCGCGGACAGCGAAGTCCGCGAGCCGTACTTGGTGCAGCTGGGTCGACCCCTCAATGACCTCCATGACGGCAGCGTCGCCATGGAGACGCTGGAGGGAGTAGTCGGCGCTGCAGCCGTTGGCGCCGTGTAGTTGCACAGCATCAGCTGTCACCCGGGTCGCGACCCGGGCAGCGTGGTACTTGGCCATCGAGGTCACCTCAGGGGCTGTCGGGTCACCGGCTATGCGACGTCGGGCTGCGTCGAGGCAGAGCAGCCGCGCCGTCCGGTGGTCGGTCGCCATGTCGGTGAGCATCCGTCGGACTAGTTGGTGCTCCACGATGGGGACACCGAACTGGGTCCGCTCCCGCGAGTATGCGGCGCTGGCGCGGACGGCAGCCTCGACGAGGCCGACGCACCCCCACGCCACGGTGAAGCGGCCCAGGTCGAGGGCGGTCCCCGCGACCTGGAGCACCCCGCGGCCCCAGCGACCGAGGACCTGGTCAGCCGGGACCCGCACCTCGTCGAGGACCACCTCGGCGGTCATCGACGCCCGGATGCCGACGAGCCCCGGGATGGGAGTGACACGCACGCCCGGGCGGTTGCGCTCGACGAGCACCGCGACCGGGCCGTCCTCGGCGCACCCGATGACGAGTAGCACGTCGGCCCGCGTCCCGTAAGTGGTCCACGCCTTGACGCCCGTGAGCACCACCTCGTCGCGCTCGTGGCGGACTCGGGTCGCCACTGAGCAGGCGTCACTGCCGACGTCGGGCTCGGAGAGAGCGAAGGCTGCAACGAACTCGCCGGCGGCGAGCAATGGGAGCCATCGGTCACGCTGGGCCGGGGTGCCCCAGCAGGTCAGCACGTGGCAGACCATCGAGTGCACCGTCAGCAGACTGCGCACCGACGAGCAGCCGCGACCGAGCGACTCCGCCAGGAGCCCGAGCGTCAGGTCGTCGGCCCCGGCGCCGCCGTGCTCGACAGGGACGTTGAGGCCGAGCAGGCCTTCGTGGCCGAGCCGACGTACCAGGTCCTCCGGGGTGTGTTCCTCACGGTGCATCCAGGCGGCCCGCGGCACCACGTGCTCGTCGACGAACGCCGCGAAACGCCCACGCTGGGCGTCGTAGTCCACGGGCCCGTTCGTGCATGCGGCGGCCACCCAGCGGACACTGGTCATGCCGCACCGGTCTTGCGTTTGCCCTCGACGAACGCGGTGAGTGCGTCGACGGACCGGAAGTTGTCGAGCTCGAGGTCATCGTTCTCGACGCTGATGCCGAAGTGGTCCTCGACGAACGCGACGAGCTGCATAGCGAACATCGAGCTCACGAAGCCCTTGCTGAAGATATCGTCGTCGTCCCGCAGTTCCTGCATCGGCAGGAACCGCTCAAGGTGGGTGACGATTTCGGTACGCGTGGACATAGGTCTCCTTCATGGACGGTTCTGCGGTAAGGGTTGTGGCTCATCGGTAGTGGTGGAATCCTTGGCCCCTCTTGCGGCCGAGGTACCCGGCGTCGACCATCTGGCGGAGCAGGGGCGCTGGGCGGTACTTGTCGTCGCCGAAGGCGTCGTGTAGCACCTCGATCGACTTGAGGATGGTGTCGAGGCCGATCATGTCCGCCGTCTCCAGTGGGCCCATCCGGTGTTCCAAGCAGGTCCGGAAGATGCGGTCGACCTCGGCGGGCTCGGCCACGCGGTCCTGGACAAGGAAGATCGCCTCATTGATGGTCAACATGAGCACGCGGTTGGAGACAAAGCCCGGTGAGTCGTTGACGACAATTCCTTCCTTGCCGATCGAGGCAAGAAAGGCTTGGGCGGTCTCGATGGTCTGTTCGCTTGTGTGCACGCCGCGGATCAGTTCCACGACGGGCTTGGCGGGAACCGGGTTCATGAAGTGCATCCCGATGACCCGATCCGGGCGCGAGGTGACCGACCCGACGCGGGTGATCGGAATGGCCGAGGTGTTGACGGCGAAGACCACGTCGGGGCGGCAGACGGCGTCGAGGCGGGGGTAGACTTCCCGCTTAACCGCCCACTCCTCAGTGACGTTCTCGACGACGAAGTCGACGTCGGCCAAGGCCTCGACGTCGGTCACGAGGTCGACCCGGCTCATCGCCTGATCGGTGTCGCAGCGCTCGGCCCCGAACAGGGCCATGGCGCGCAGGTTGGTGCGCAGTACGGTTCGGGCGTTCGCGAGAATCTCGTCGGTGACGTCGAGCACGACGGCGCGGCGACCGGTCGCAGCGAGGTTCTGCGCGATGCCCGTACCCATAACCCCGGCACCGATGACGCCGACGGTCGGGAAAGGACGGTCGGGACGCAACGCGGTCGGCGAGTGCGTCGCGGGGGTGGCATTGCTCATTGGGGCTCCCGGGTTGCGTAGAGGTTGTGGATGTCGGTGCCGCGGTACAGCTCGTCTTGAACCACGGTGATGTGGAAGCCGCGGCGCTCCAGGTCGGTGCGTACCTGCGCTACGCGGCCGTCCACGCCGTCGTGCACCTCGGCGACGACCTGGCGGACGATCGGCCAATGCTCCTCGTCGAGGCCGGCGAGGACGGCCGCCTCGGCCTTCTGGACATCGACCTTGAGCAGGTCAACCCTGGCAATGCCCTCCTCGCGGATGACATCGCTGAGCCGGCGCAGCTGGACCTCGTGGACCTGTCCGGCGAAGCGGACGTCAAGCAGCTCATCTGTGACCTCGGCGAGCTCGGCGCCGGAGTGGTTCCCTGCCGCCTGCTGGTTGGCGATGATCGCGCGCAGGTTGCGCTTCTCCTCGTCGAGGTCGGGGTCGAGCGTCGACATGCCTGAGCTACGCGGGTAGAAGCCAAGGGATGCGGTGCCCTCGACGTCCGAGACCCCGACGGGGTGGACGGTGGCGTCTACGCCGTGGCGCGCGATGTTGCGTCGAAGGTGCTCAACCATCGGCGGGGCCGGCTCGAAGGTGTGGACCCGCACGTCTGGTGCTTCGTAGTGTGCGAAGAGGGTGAAAAGGCCGATGTTGCCGCCAACGTCGAGGACGGTCGCACCCCCCTGCACGGTGACGCCGAACCTGACATAGCCGCGATGCTCGAAGATGTCGTCGTAGAAATGCAGAGTCTCAGCCTCGTTCTGCTGCGAGACGATGAGCCCGTTCGGCAAGGTCAGGAGGTTGTCTACCGGGCTGGCTGTGCCCTCAGCGACGGTCGCTTCCTCGCCGCGCGCGAGGGCGGCCAGGGCCGCGACGGTCGGGTTCTCGTAGATCTGCCGGAGGGTCAGCGAGACCCCGAGCTCGCGCCTGAGCCGTAGGGCGAGCCGGGAGGCCAGTAGGGAGTTGCCACCTAGATCGAAGAAACTGACCGCGGTGGGTACCGGCTTCTCGCAGCGCAGCAGCCGCTGCCACACCGCCGCGACGGTGGCGACCGTCTCATCGACGTTGTCTTCGGCCGAAGGTGCAGGCGGGTTGACCTCGACGTCAAGCGCGACCTCCTCCGCGGGTAGGGCTGCCCAGTCGACGTCCGCGTTGGCGGTCCACAACCGTCCAAGGGCGCGTGTCGCGACGACGGCGTCGTCCTCGGTCTGGAAGGCGTGGCGCATCGATGCGACGACGTTGCTCGCGTCACCGCCGCGGATATCCGCGGCGATTGAGCTGAGTGACTGGCCGGGACCGACCTCGACGAGCACGTGGCTCGGGAGCGCGGCGACGCCTTCACCGAAGCGCACGGCGCTGCACAGGTGCCGGGCCCAGTAGCTGGGGTCCGCAGCATCGTCCGCCGTCATCCAGGTGCCCGTCACGTTCGACACGTACGGGGTGGCGGGCGCCTGGGTGGTGATGCCGGCGGCGACGGCGGTTAGTTGAGCGGACACCGGCTCCATGAGCGGGGTGTGGAAGGCGTGGTCCGACGCGACCGGTCGGGTGGTCAGGCCGAGGGCGGCGCAGCGCCCGGCCACCTCCTCGACTGCCCGCGGCTCACCGGCCACGACTGTCAGCCCGGGGCTGTTGTGCGCACTGGCCCAGGAACCGTCCCGGAGCTGCTCTTCGACGATGTCGCTCGAGGCGGCGACGGCGAGCATTGCGCCGGGTGGGGCGGCTTCGAGGGCCCGGGCGCGGGTGCCGATGAGCCGCAGCGCGTCGTCGAGGCCCAAGACACCGGAGATGGTGGCAGCCACGTACTCACCGAGGCTGTAGCCGACCATCGCGCTCGGGCGGACGCCCCAGGCCGCCCATAGCGTAGCGAGGGCATACTCGAGGACGAAGAGGGCCGGCTGGGCGAGGGCGTCGGGGACGGCGGACCCGGGTGCCGACGAATGCCCGGCCAGGGCCCGGAGATTCAGGCCGCGCGGCGCGCCACTCGCGGGGACGTCGTGGAGGACAGGGCCGACGTCGAGGTCGCATGTGCGGCGCAGCACGTCGGCGGAGTGCTCGACGGCCTCGGCGAAGACTGGGAAGGCCTCACACAGCCTCCGAGCCATCCCTGGGTGGTGGTCACCAAGCCCTGGGAGGAGGAAGGCCACCGGACTGGGTATGGCCTTGACGGCGCGGGGGGCACCGAGCGGGATGCCGGCGCAGCTCGCGGCCCGGACGGTGCCGCTGGAACGGGTCGCGCATCGCAACGTCGGGCCACCAGCGCTCCGGTGCTGGGTGGCTGCGAGGAGTTCGGCCGCCGCGTTGGAGTCGGCGGACACTAGGTCGAGGGCGGGGCCTCTCGCGGTGGTGGCAGCGTCGGGGTTGGTCAGGGTCACGTCGATCTCTCTTCATCGGTCGGGGCCATGCTCGGGTCGGGTGGCGCGGCAGCTGGGTCGGGGCTCACGGGCTGGGGGCCTCCGCAAGCACGCGGTCGATCTCGTCGTCGGTGAGGTCGGGCTGCTCCTGCACTGGCTCATGGCGTGCGGCCTCGACGAGGGCGAGCAGCTGTCGCAGCACCTCGCTTCCGTCGAGCACTTCAGCCGGTAGCCGGTCCAGCGCCCACCGGGCGGCCGCGACCGGGTCGCCCGGTGGCTCGTGCGGGCCAGCGACGATTGGAGGGGGTCCGGAGGGCACACCGAGCAGCTGGGATATCGCCTTAGCCATCTCCTCCGGCGTCGGGGCGTCGAAGGCGATGGTTGTCGGGAGAGCCAGACCCGTCTCGTGGGCAAGCCGGTTGCGCAGCTCAAGGGCCATGAGCGAGTCGAGGCCCACGCTGCGCATCGAGGTGCGCGGGTCCACCGAGGCCGGGCCGCCCGTACCGAGAACCCCGGCGACTTCGCGACGCACGAGCTCGACGAGAGCGGTGTGCCGCCCTTCGCCACCCAGCGCGCGTAGCCAGTCAGCGGTTGGGAATGCGGTGGCGTCGACAGCGGCAGGCCGTTGGGGTGGGACTGTGCCGAGACCCGTGAACAGCGGTGACGCCGACGGCTCGAGGACACGGCGGTCGAGACGTACAGGGAGGAGCTGGGCGGTGCCGAACCGGCGCGCTGCAGCGAGCACCGCGTCAGCTTCGCGGGGCTGGAGCGCCACCAGGCCCTGCCGGGCCATCCGCGCGCGGTCGCTCGCGGTCAGGTGGCTCGTCATCCCTGCGGTTGCCTGGCGCAATGGCCCCCAGGCGAGGCTGGTGCCTGGGCGGCCGCGCCGGGCGCGGTGCACGGCCAGGGCGTCGAGGACCGCGTTGGCCGCGGCATAGGTCGCCTGGCCGGCACCACCGAGCTGGCCCGATAGCGACGACCACAAGACGAATGCGCGCAGGTCGGTTCCGAGGGTTTCCTCATGGATGACGAGGGCGGCGTCCGCCTTGGACCCCAGCACCGGGCCCACTCGGGCGGCATCCTGGTTGGCGAGGAGGCCATCGTCGAGGACGCCGGCCAGGTGAAAGACACCCGTGAGCGGCCTGCTGAGGTTCACGAGGAGTTCCCTGACGGCGGCCCGGTCGGCGACGTCGCAGGCCACCACGCGGACCGAGGCTGCGCCAGCTGAGGTGAGCGTCGCGACGAGGTCGTCGGTCCCCTCCGCGGCCGGGCCGCACCGGGACGCGAGCACGAGGTGTCGCACTCCTTCGGACCGCACGAGGTGCTCGGCGCAGCGCCGACCGAGGTCACCGGTCCCACCCGTGATCAGGACGGTTCCCTCCGGGTCGAGGGGACGCGGCACCGTGAGCACGAGCTTGCCGATGTGGCCGCCGCCGGACATTGTTCGGAGCACCGTTGGCGCCTCGCGCAGGTCGTGCGCGATGAACGGCAGGGGGCGGACGGCGCCCGTCTGGTGGAGCCGGACGAGCTCCTCGAGCATGCGCAAGATGTCGTCCGGCGTGTTGTCCGCCACGAGGTCGAAGGCGCGGTAGCGCACGCCCGGCCGTTCGGCTTCCACGGCGTTAGTGTCACGCAGGTCTGTCTTGCCCATTTCGAGGAAGCGGCCACCCTGGCCGAGCAGGTCGAGCGAGGCGTCGAGCAAGTCGCCGGTGAGGGCGTTGAGGACGACGTCGACCTGTCCGAACCGGTCGGCGAAGGCGGGGGTGCGCGAGGATGCCACCCGTTCGGCAGGGATCCCTGCGGCGTGGAGGAGCGGCCATTTTGCAGGGCTCGCAGTTGCGAAGACCTCGGCGCCGAGGTGCCGGGCTAACCGAACCGCCGCCATGCCGACCCCGCCTGCAGCGGCGTGCACGAGCACCCGCTCCCCCGGCTTGACGGACGCGAGGTCGATGAGCGCATGGTGCGCCGTGAGGTGGGCGAGCGGGAGAGTCGCGGCCTCGGCGTCGTTGAGGGACTCCGGTACTCGGACGACGTAGCGGCTGTCGGTGACGGTCTCGGTGCCCATCGAGCCGACGGCTAGCCCCATGACGCGTTCACCCACCGCGACGTGAGTTACAGCTGGGCCGACCTCAAGGATGTCCCCGACGCATTCGAGGCCGAGCGCGGGCGCGTCGACGACGCCGAGGACGTTGAGGACATCACGGAAGTTCACGCCGCAGGCCCGGACGCCGAGCCGGACCTCGTGCTGGCCGAGCGCCGCCTGCTCGATGGGTTCGACGGCGAGCCGGTCCAGCCGTCCGGACTCTGCGACTGTCAGCCGCCAGGGAGCGCCGGATGTGGGGGCTGCGAGGGCCCCGGTGGCGGCCGGGTACGCCCGGGGGGCGTACAAACCGTCGGACCGAACCGCCAGCTCGCCTTCGCCGCTCGTGTGGATGGCATCGGCGAGCCAGCCTTCGGCGGCACCGGGGCCGACGTCGATGAGCCGAACGTCGCGGCTGGGCATCTCGTGGCGCAGCGACCGCACCAGGCCCCAGGCCGCCGCGGCGACGGGCTCGGGGATGTCATCCAGGACCGTGGCGGCGACAGCCCGGTCCGTGATGACGACGAGCGGGGCGGTGTCGGTGGATGATGCCGCGGGCTGCAGCCGTTGGAGGAGTGCGATGACCCGCTCGACGGCGCAGTTCCCGGCCGTCTCGCGCAGGTCCACCAGGGTGGGCGCGGTGGTGCCATGGATGCCTGAGGTCCGAGCCGGCTCGACCGGCTGCCAGGTCACCGTGTAGAGGTCGTCGGTGGCTGCCGGGGCGAGGTCGAGTTGGTGTGGCGCGACCCGTCGCGTGGTGACGGTCGTGCTGAGTACGTGGTCACCAGCGGCGTCATACGCGTTCACCTCCGTACCCGCGCCGATAGGGTGGGCGACGACCTGGAGGTCGTCTCCGGGCGACAGCCGGACCACGGTGTCGGAGAACGCGGTCGGCATCGGGATGCCGTCACCGGGCTGGTCTTCGAGGGCGGCGATGGTGTGGAGTGCTGCATCGAGCAGCGCAGGGTGTACGCGGAAGCCCTCGGTCGCGGCGTCTTCAGGGAGCCGGACAGTCCCGACAGCAAAGTCGCCCACCCGGGACAGGGATCGCAGCCCCTCGAACGAGGGTCCGTACCCTATCCCGCTCTCCCGCAGGGAGGCCCGGACGGTATCCGGGTCAATGACGGTGCCGCCGGTCAACCCCGCGGGGTGCTGACCTCTCGGGTCGGACCCGCCCGGCGCCGCGAGGGAACCCGTGGCGTGAACTGTCCATGCAGCATCGCCCGGCGAGCCCGTCGGGCGGGTGTAGACCTCGACCTGCCGAGCGCCCTCGCAGCCCGGACCGACGATGACCTGAACGTCGAGGTCGGTGGCGCCGTCGAGGACGACCGGACCTGTCAGGGCCAGCGAGGCCACGCCCGGTGCGCCGACGATATCCGCGGCTGTGAGGGCCAGGTCGAGGATCCCGGTCCCCGGCAGCAGCACGGTGCCGAGGACGGTATGGTCCCGCAGCCACGGGTGCCTGCGCAGCCCCACGTGGCCCGTCAGCACGGTCGTGCCGTCCCCCGCCACGGGGGTCACGCCGTGAAGCCACGGGTGCTGGGGGAACCCGGCGGTCACGGACGCCCCGACACCATTGGCGCTCACGGGGTCCACCCAAAGGCGGGTGCGCTGGAACGGGTAGGTGGGAAGGTCGACCGTGCGAGCATCCTCCGCGAGAAGCCGGTCCCACGCCGGTGCCAGGCCGGTCGTGACCAGTCCGCCGACGAGGACGAGAGCTGCCGCGACCTCGTCATGGGCGCCCCGGGCATCCGGGCCGAGACACCGGGCGTCCGAGCCGGCCTCGGCTGCAGTGCCGGCTGTGGACGTGGTGAGAGCGGCGGAGGGTCCGCATTCGGCAAACACATCGACCCCGATGTCCAGCATGGTGTGGACCGCGTCGGCGAAGCGAACCGGGTCACGCACCTGGCGCACCCAGTACCCGGGGTCGCGGACCCCGGCTCCCGGGGGAAGGTCGGCGCTCATCCGCTCCCCGGTCACGGTGCTGATGAGCGGGATCTGCGGCGCGTGGAACTGGCAGGACTGGGTGACCTCTGCGTAGGCGTCGAGCATCTCGTCCATGTGCCGGCTGTGGAAGGCGTGTGAGACGGTGAGTGACCGGACCTGACGGTCGCGGTCCCGCAGCGCCGCGACGACGGCGTCGACTGATGCCGCGTTGCCGCTGATGACATATTGGCCCGGGGCGTTGATCGCGGCCAATTCGGCGCCGGGATGCTCGGTCAGGAGCGCGAGGACCTCCTCCTCGGTCGCCTCCACCGAGGCCATCGAACCATCGCTCCGGCAGGCTTGCATCAGCCGCCCGCGCGCCACCACAAGGCGTGCAGCGTCCAAGAGGTCAAGCACCTCGGCGACGTGCGCGGCGGCAATCTCACCGATGGAGTGTCCGGCGACGACGTCGGGGGTAATGCCCCAATGTTGCCAGGTGCGGAACAACGCGACCTCGACCGCGAACAGTGCCGGCTGGGTCAACTCAGTCTCGTGGACGAGGGCGACGACGGCATCGTCGTCCCCGAGCAACACTTTGGTGAGTGGAACCGGCAGGAGCGGGTCGAGCTCGGCGGCGACGGTGTCGAACGCCGCACGGAACGCTGGCACGCGGGCGTGGAGCTCACGGCCCATGCATCGGCGCTGGCTGCCCTGCCCTGGGAAGAGCACGGCGAGACCTCCGTCGCGCGGGTCTCCCGTCGCGACCCGCGGGTCGGGGCGGCCGTCGGCGAGGGCGTCCAGGCCGGCCACGAGGGTCTCGGCGGAGTCGGCGACGACAACGGCACGGGCCGGATGGTGG
>PDWI01006465.1_pt1 | contig 14670 bp, 9 predicted proteins | sample 1430891 | NCBI WGS metagenome assembly PDWI01 (sample SAMN01162508, study PRJNA174530) | Oral metagenome, whole genome shotgun sequencing project. | biome: Marine environment; feature: Marine mammal; material: Swab sample of the gingival sulcus; isolation source: swab sample of gingival sulcus... | reverse complement strand
GATTCATTCTAAGAAAGTATCAGATGCTATAGTAGATTTCGTAGAATTAGAAATCAAGCCCAATAATGCACTAAATAAAAATGAGTTTAAAATAGGAAGTGATGTTATCTTAGAAGCAGTGGATACTTCATGTGACGAAAGAGCTTATTATGATGATATTAAAATGATAAATATATTTAGTTCAGAGGGTGCCAATGTGTTAACTAAAGAGAAGATTAGAATAGAAGAAGGAAAATTAATCTTACCAAAAGAATATTTTAAATCAGAAGGAGCATGTGAGTATAAGATTTATTTAATACTAGATGAATTTAAAGATCAAGAAATAATTATTCATTCTAAATAAATAAAAAAAGGAGTACTATGTTAGCAGAGCGATTAAAAAAAGGAGATAAGGTAGCTATTGTTAGTTTATCAAGAGGTATATTAGGAGAAGACTTTTGTAAGCATTATATTGACTTAGGAAGAAAAAGACTACATGATTTAGGCCTTGAAGTAGAGTTTATGCCAAATGCTTTAAAAGGAATGGAGTTTTTAAAAGAACATCCTAAAGCAAGGTTTGATGATTTAAAACGCGCCTTTGAAGATAAAAAAATAAAAGCGATTATCTGTGCAATTGGAGGAGATGATACCTTTAAACTCGCAGAGTATATGTTAACAGAAGAGTTTAAAAACATAGTTCTTTCTAATCCTAAGATATTTATGGGATTTTCTGATACCACAATAAATCATTTAATCTTTTATAAAATAGGTCTTAAGACATTTTATGGTCCAAGTTATATCAATGATTTTTCTGAAATGGATGAAAAGATGCTACCCTATACTCAAAAATATATTAAAAACTATTTCTTTGAAGAAAATTTACTTCCAATCATTTCTTCTGATACATGGTATGAAGAGCGAACAGATTTTAGCCCAGCGCAGCTTTTGGTGCCTAGAATAGCTCATAAAGAAGAAAGAGGCTATGAACTACTAAAAGGGAAGGAAGGCTTTTCAGGAGAGCTTTTAGGCGGATGCGTTGAATCACTATATGATTTAATCGTAGGAGATAGGTATGAAGAAGAAAGACTAGTGAATGAAAAATATCAGATATTTCCTTCCGACTGGAAAGAAAAAATCATGTTTTTAGAAACATCAGAAGAATGCGTACATCCAGATAAACTAAGAGAAATGCTTTCCTTATTTAAATCAAAAAATATCTTTAATGAGATCAATGGACTGATTATAGGGAAACCTCAAAATGAAACATTTTATGAAGAATATAAGTCTATATACTTAGAAGTACTTAATGATGTGAGTGTACCTATTCTTTATAATGTTAATTTTGGACATGCCTATCCTAGATGTATTTTAACTTATGGTGCTAAAATAGTCTATGAAAAAGGAGTAATAAAATACATAGATAAAATACTGAAATAGTATTGACAAGATTAGATTACAGGTGTAAACTTAAATTAAGATTACAAATGTAATCTATTTATTTGGGAGGATATATGAAAGAGATTAATATAGCAAATTCAGAACTACCGATTATGAAGGTTTTATGGAAGAAAGGAGAGCAGACTTCTTCTGAAATATATGAAGATGTGAAAGGAAATAAAAGTACGTTTAAAACACTTTTAAAAAGACTTGTTTCTAAAGAAATGGTAGGCATTAATGAAATTAATACAAGAACTTATAGTTATTATCCCTTAGTTACAGAAAAAGAATATATAGCCTATGAACGAAAAGGATTTTTAAAAAGAGTATTTAATGGATCAAAAAATAAAATGCTTCTGAACTTCATTAGAGAAGAAAATATCACCAAAAAAGATTTAGAAGATCTAATGGATATGATTGAGGAGGAGTAATGAAAAAATATTTTATGATAATACTAATCATATTATCACTAAGCTTTATTTCATGCACTGAAAAAAAGTCTCATGATATAAAAATATATTGCATTGATAAATACTGGACATCAGATGAAAAGATAAAAGAGCTTCTGAAAGAACCCATCTTAGAAACAGATGATTTCATGGGATATAATAAAGAATTTAAGATGATCTTTTTAAAAGAAAAAATAAAAGAAGATCTTACAAAATATGATCATTTCGGTGGAACGTATCATCTAGGAAAAGGGATGTTTGTTATTACTGTAGATGGAGAGATTGCTCTAAAAGGCGTTACGAGATGGCCTATGGGAACAAGCTTTAGACCAGCGGGGCCGTATATAGAAGAAGTACAGGAAGGCTTTCGAATCTATGAAATATATAAGGATATTAATGAGTATGACCTTACTCTATTAGAAACTGCTTTTTCCGATATGAATATGCTAAAAGAAGAGGTCTTTTTAATACCTGCTATCGGTATAGATAAATCATTTGATGCAAAAGAGCTTTATTTAAAAAAAGAACATATTTTAGATTATATTATACTTCCAGATGATCTAAGTGTAGTGGATTATAAGATTGATAAAGAGGTGCTCCGCTATGATTTAAAAGGAGAAAAGGAATGCTTTGATAATGAGTATGTATTTAAAGGAAATGCCAATCTTATCTTTTTACTAAAAGAAGGTGTGGATGTGATTGAGTTCTGGCTTAATGATTTAGAAATACTACGGTTTACAAGAGATGGGTTAGAAGTAAGTCACTCAGCGACTGAATTTTACGACCGATTTAGAGGGCAGGCAGCGCAGCTTAATGTAATGAAGTATGCAGATGAAATGAATTATAGCATAAAAGAGTATGTAGAAAATGATTTAAACGAGATGATGAAAACGCCTAAAACCTCTTCTAATCCAATGGACTATATAAAGGCAAATGAAGGTTTATATCATCATATTATGTACTTAGGAAGAGATGCCTATTACTATATAAAAAATGAGCTAGAGAAAAATGATACTTCATTAAGAGGACAGCTACTGGAAATTATTTATAAGGATATGATATTCAGTAAAGAGTTTAGAAGTAATAATTTTCACTTTTATCTTTCAGATAAAGGCATAGAGTTTGATAAAATATCAGGAAAATTAACAAAAGAAGAGATAGAAGATATTAATACTGCTTTTTATACCTATGCTTATAAAATGGGTGAAAAAGGAGTAGAAGAATATTTAAATCCAATTACTTATTTCTTTACTTCTTACTATGAAAAGCCAGAAGATATTAATCTATTTGATTTTGTCTATTATATGCCTAGAGTCTTATTAGAAGATAAGGATGAAAAAGAATTTGAAGCACTTTCAAAGACAGAAGCCTTTCCTTTTAAGCATCTTAAAAAAGTATCTGATTCTCCTGTACCAATTGGACGAATAGCTTATGGGGAGGTAGAGGATTTATTAAAAAAATATCTACATATTAATTTAAACGATGTAAATAAAGGAACGGCTCTATATTTAGAGGAGTATCAGTCTTTTTATTCCTATGCATCTGATTTTGCACCAGGATACTTTCACTGCACAGAGGGGGTATTAAAAGATGGCATATTAACTCTTTATAGCAAAGAGAGCGTGCTTACATTAGAAAAGAAAGAGGATGTATACTATATAAAAAGTCATACTAAGAGATAGGAGTGATTATGTTAGCTTTATCCAATGTATTTTATAAACTGATGTTTATGTCCGCTATTGCTACAATAGTTGGAATCATCATAGTGATTATTAGAAGGCTATTTGATCATAAAATTCCACCTATATGGAAGTATTTAATGTGGGGTGTTGTGATTCTTTCTCTATTAGTTCCCTATAGGCCAAAGAGCGATTATGCTGCTATAAATTATTCTACTATGAGTAGGGAAAATAGTATCATAGAAAATAAAGAAGAAGTAGCAGTAGTCCCTAATGCAGTGAATCATATTGTGATTGAGGAGTATCTTGAAGAAAAAAGAGAAATAAGAAAGAAGATATCTTATAAAGAAATCATCCCTATTATTTGGATGATAGGAGTTATTGTAATGCTTTTAAACTTTCTAGTCACAAGATTTAAACTCCTATATGATATAAAAAAATATAATACAGATCATACAGTAGATGATACAAGGTTTTATAGACTTTTATCAGAATGTAAAAATAAAGTGAAGGTAAAAGCAGATATTAAAATAAAGCTTCAAAATACCATTTCTTCACCCGCTATTATGGGAAGAACGATTTTACTTCCTACCTATGCTACGGATATGAGGGATGAAAGCCTTCAATACATACTATATCATGAACTCGGTCATTATAAGAGAAAAGATACGATTTTAAATGCTGTGCTTCTACTCATACAGACCGTATACTGGTTTAACCCTATTATATGGCTATTATTTAAATTAATTAGAGATGATATGGAAGTACTTAATGATGAGTATGTATTAAAGCATATTGGGCAGGAAAAGAGTACATCCTATCTAAAATCACTCTTGGAAGTCTTATCATATTCTAATAATATACCGATTATGCCTAGACTTCTTTGTATGGTCGATGGAAAGAAAAATATGGAGAGAAGGATACATATGATTAAATTAAAAGAGAGTTTTAAAAAGCACAGAATGATAATATCTATATTATGTTTCGTTCTTATTATTATACTCTGTATGGTATTTCTAACATCTAAGAGCGTAGAGCATACAGTATCTATTTACGCTTTAAAAGAGGAGCTAAAAGATATGGATGCTGAAACGATTATAAAAAATGAAACGCCTATTATTACAGAAAAAGAGATCAAAGCATATAATCCTAAGACTCATATGATGTTTTTATCTGACAATATTTTAAATGATTATAGAGAAAAACTTAAAAAACAAACCAAGCCATTTTTTATTAGAGGAGGCTCTTTAATACTAGATACTACATTTTCAGATAAATTTTTGATTGTAGTAGATGGAAAGGCAATGCTTTCAGGACATTTTAAAGAACCAGCCTATGTGAGTTCTTTAAGAGCAGGTTATAAGATGATAGACTGTGATGAAGGAATTATGATTTTATTTGAAGAGCTTGGGATGAAGGAAGATGATAGTGATAAAAGAAATCAACTATCTGATATTTTTAGTGATATGAATATGCTAACAGAGGATATTTTTACAGTTGGTCCGTATGATGTAAAAAAACTTCATTCTTATAAAGTAGAGTATATAGGAAATAACTCAAAAGTAGGAAATATTGTATCAAATCTTTCATTTACGAATGTAAAGTATCAAGATTTTGAGCTTAAAACAGATGAAAAGCCTTATGGAATTACTATTAATCTAGAAGGAAGCATTGATTATTTTAAGAAAGAAAAGAACCGAGGAAAGCTTGAACTAAGTGCTTTTATATTATCTAGTTTAATAGGAAATGTTGAAGAGATTCATTATAATATTATAGAGGGAAAAGAAGAATTTTTAATTACTTATTATAAAGAGGATTATATTAGTAAAAATTCTCTTGAACAGTTTGAAAATATTGGATCTTTTTATGAAGCATTTCAAATGCGTTATGATATGCATTTATTTAATGTAATAGATGATCAGTATACTAGCAAAGAAATCGATTTATTCGTCTTTAAAAAAGATGGAAAAACTTGTTATAAAATACTGGATACTATGAACGATAAGCACACAGAAGAAACTATTTATTCTGATTATATTACGGACTTAAAGGGAGTAAAAGATGAATTTTCAAAGTATTCAGATGGGATGATGATTCATATTTATCAGATGAATACAAAAGATTTTACAAAAGAAGAGATGAGCAAGTTTTTAGAAGAAGATTTAAAGGACTCTATACCAGATAATTCATCTGTTTCAATCGGTTTATATAAAAAATCACGTGATGTAGATGATGAAATAAAAGCACTTGTTAATGAGTATTTAAAAGATATCATGTCCTCACCACAAACATCTTCTAATTATGAGGATTATATCTATGAAAATCAGATATCTTATGAGAGCATTTTAAAATTAGGAGATGGAGCGATGCTATATATGATGGATGAACTAGCAAAGAACCTTCAAAATGATCTGAAATCCTATATTATGTTAGATCTTATAAGAGAGCTTCTAGGTGCTAGAGATAATGTGAAAACAGAAGATATTAGTCCAGTAGAGTGGTACCAAAAGTTTGAAATGAGAAAAGAAACAAAACTTCCTGATTTTGAATATACTGGAGAAGATGAAAATTTAAAGCTTGCTTATAAGGCAATGAAAAATAGATATAATGATGAAGGATTTTCTGTATGTTCAATCGATCTTATCAAAGTCTATAAAGAAGAAGAATATACGAAATTATTTGTTTATTTTCAAGAAGAGAGCTTTAAACTCTATGATGAAGAACTGGAAGTAGTCGGTGGGTCTTTTTTCCCTTGTGCGATAACTTATAAGGAGGGAGAGCTTTTTAAAATAGAAGAGCCTATGGATGGATCTTATTTTACAAAATCCATAAAAGACTTTTGTAAAACGCCAAAGACAAATCAAACAATACTAGGTCTTTATTCAATAATAATGGATAAGGAATATAGTATGGGTGTGTTAAGAGATAATTTAAAAGAACATCTGATAAAAAATAAGATAAAAAGGGCATATATTTATGATAATTATTTAAAAGAGAATATATTTGAATTGAATAATTAGAGCTTTCGGGCTCTTTTTTTAGTATGACGGGCATGCTGTGTATCTAAGGTGAAAGTCCTTAAGGAGCGTAGTTAGGAAAAGTGCATGTTTTAATGTAGTAAATAAAAATATATCTGATTCAAGAATTAGAACTTTTGGTACTAATGTTAATATTATATTGGTCTTTGATACGGATTTAAATGAGTTTAGTCAAATCAATACTTTAAAAACTAATTTAAAAAAATTAGAAAAATCAAAGCATGTTAAACGTATTATTATAGTAACACAAGTAAAAAATTTTGAAGATGGATTAATGAGAGCGTGTTCCATTTCTAAAATTACTGAATTTACAAATTCAAAAACAAAAAAAGATTTTAATAATAAGTCATTTACATGAAAAAAGAATGATTAAACACAAATTTGATATAAATAAGCTTTGGGCAAAAGAGCCAGAGGGATTGTATAAAAAATTTTAAAATAAATCAAGAGAAATTAAAATCACATAGTTTATCAGTAGATTTTTCGGGCTAGAATATTGATTTATAAAACAATGTTTCATATAATAAGAATATAAGTGTAAAGGAGTGTATAGTGGAAAGCAGTAAGAGAAGAAATCTTGTTTTTGAACTAGATCATCAAGAAAAAATAAAAACGTATTTACATCCAAAAAAAAGAAGTATGTGGAGCATTCTACGCAGAATGTATCAGCCAATAGTAAAAGATAAACCTTTTTTAATTGCCCATATTATCTATGCGGTATTAGGGGGGTTAATACCTGTAATCAGTGTTTTTATTATAAAATTTATTATCAGTAGTATAGAACGAATTAATATACAGACGGTAGAAAATATTTCAGATGCCAGTTCATTAATTGTAGATATTGGACTCTATATTTTAGCATTTTTAGCATTATCTGTTATTACCTCTCAACTAGAAAGTAGAGTCTTTTATAAATTTATGTATATTAGGATGCAATCGTTAAAAGATGCTTTATTAAAACTGACTAAAATTGAACTTGGATTTGCTGAAAATTCGATGTTTTTAAATGAAGTATCAAAAGCAAATAATGCAGTAGAGGGTAATAATAGTGGACTTGAAGGTATTTATCATGAAGTATATGGTGTGGGTAAATCAGTAACCGCATTTATTTTTTTAAGTATTATTTTAGTAAAAGTTCATGTACTGATTCCAGTTATTGCTCTTTTATCGGTATTCTTACTTACCATATCAGAAAATGCTTATAAAAGATATATGGAAGGTTTAGAACCAGAATTTCAAAAGGTAGAAAGAAAACTATCAAATCTCAATGATAAAGCACAAGATTTCAATTATGGAAAAGATATTAGAATCTTTAAAATGCATCATTTATTTGATCGATTTAATAAGAAATTCCTTGCTTCCTATAGCTTGTTATTAAAAAAATTAAGAATAAAATATGCTACGACTTCTATTATGAAAGCGTTATCCATAGCCGTTTTAGATGGATTGATTTTATATTTAGTCGGACTAGAATATATTCATAATAAACTATCAGCATCATCGCTTTTAATGATTATAAGTATTATTTTAGTGTATTCTCTTCAAATTGTTGAAATAACAAGAGTGATTGGGTATGTATATAAAGAGTCTGTATCTGTAAGCTATTTATACGATTTAATGGATGCAGATTTAGAAATAAAAGGTGGTTCTAAAAAAAATATAGAAGATAGACCGAGCCTTGTATTTGAAGATGTGTGGTTTAAATATCCTCTTTCTGATAACTGGGTACTGAAAGGACTGAATTTAGAAATCGAGTATGGAGAAAAAATAGCGATTGTTGGTGTAAATGGGGTAGGAAAAACAACCTTAGTAAATTTAATTACGGGTCTGTATCAGCCGCAAAAAGGACGTATTTTATTTGGCGGAGTAGACCTTTTGGAACTCTCTCAAGATCGAATCAATGAATTAATATCAGTGGTACTTCAGCAGTATGAACCACTTGCTTTTAAGATAAAAGAAAATATTGCTTTAACGAAAGAGAATATCGATGAACAAAGAGTAATCGACTCTCTTAAAAAAGTGAATTTGATGGATAAGGTAGAAAGTTATAAAAATGGGATTGATTCCTATATGCTCCGTATTATTGAAGATGAAGGGGTTGTTTTTTCAGGTGGTGAGAATCAAAAATTATCCATTGCAAGAGCTCTTTATAAAAAAGGAACAAAGTTAATTATTTTAGATGAGCCAACAGCTGCTTTAGATGCTCTAGCAGAAGAAAAAATTTATACAGAATTAAAAGAGCTTACTAATGATGAATCTATGATTTTTATTTCTCATCGACTCGCTTCAACAAGATTTTTAGACAAAATCGTATTAATAAATGAGGGAAAAGTAGAGCAGATAGGAACGCATAATGAACTATTAAGAGCAGATGGTTTATATAAAGAAATGTATGAAAAACAAGCTAGTTACTATGAAAGGGGTAAAGATGAATAATAAAAAACGATCTATTTTTAAATCTTACAGGATGTTATTTTCTTTGGCACTAGAAAATAGTAAAATATATTTAGCATTTATTCTGATTAACTCTTTATGTAAGACAGCAAATATTTTGTTTACTATTTTTATTCCTAAAATTATCATTGATTATCTCATGAAGAAACCCACGATAAAAGGATTTACTATTTTAATTGCAATACTATTTGTTGTAAAGCTTTTCCTTAATTATTTTGTTGGGATGGTAGAGAAGAGAACAAATCATGAAAGTCTTATTTTTATAAAAAAGGTGAGCTGTAATTTTTCTGATAAAACAATGAGATTGAAATATTTATTCTTGGAAGATAAGGAAGTGCTAGAATTAAAGCAAAAAGCAATATCTGTTGTTAAATTTGGAATGCTATCAATTGTTTTCAATCAGATTGAGTTATTTTTAACTGCTGTATTTACTATTATATCCATCGTAGCTGTACTGATTAATTTTAGCATATTGATATTTATTATCATTACGGTATTTGCTGTACTCGCCTTTATCATAGAAGGTATGATGATGCAAAAAACCGTTGCATTTCAACAAAATCTTATACCGATTAATAGGAGATATGAATATTATTCATCCAAATTATTTTCAAATACGTACCAAAAAGAGCATAGGTTATATGGTACAGCAGAGATGATTAGTATAGAGCTTGAACAGTTTAATAAGGATATTGCATCAAAACTAAAAGATATCAATATAGTAATGGCAAATTCTAGATCATTAAATAGTCTATTTTCATCTATTACAAAATTTATTTTATATAGCTATTCTGCTCTTAGAGTACTTGGATTATTAGGGTCAAAAATATCACTTGGATCCTTTTCAGCGCTAATATCAGCGAATGAAAACTATGCAAGTGCCATTCGAAATTTAGGATTTAGTTTCGCTCAGATTATTATTTATCTTCCTTTAGTAGAGCCATTATATGATTTTATGGCATTAAAAGAAATGGTAATAGAAAAAGGGGAACAGCTCGAAGATTTAGAGGAAATAAGATTTGAACAGATTAGTTTTTCTTATCCCAATACAGATAAATTAATCCTTGATAATATTTCATTTACTATAAAAAAAGGCGAGAGTGTATTATTAGTTGGTAAAAATAATGCAGGAAAATCAACTATTGTTAAATTATTATGCAGGTTCTTTGAACCGACTTCAGGTAGAATACTTTATAATGGAAAGGATATTTCAACCATTAATTATTCTTCGTATATTGAAAAGATGTCTACTGTATTTCAGGATTATAAATTATTTCCATTTACACTCAGTGAGAATATTACAGCGAATGCTACTTTTACAGATAAAGTATATGATGTAATCGATAAGGTAAATTTAAAAGATAAAGTCAATAGCCTTCCAGAAGGAATTAATGTATTTTTTGATAAGACAATTAATGAAAATGCGACAGAATTTTCTGGTGGACAGCAGCAAAAAATAGCCATAGCAAGAAGTTTATATAAAAGTTCACCTATGATAATATTAGATGAACCAACCGCTTCTTTAGATCCTATTTCTGAATTTGAAATCTATTCGGATTATTCGGAATTAGTTCAACATAAGACATCAATATTTATTTCTCATAGAATGAGTGCTAGTAGTATATGTGATAGAATACTAGTGCTTGAAAATGGTAGAATAACAGGAGATGGAATTCATAGCGAGTTATTAAAGACAAGTAAATTATATAAGAGTTTATATGATGCGCAAGCAAAATATTATGCATCATAAAATCATCTTTTATATACTTTAAATATATAGTATAATAATTATGCTAGATATGGAGGAAAAAATATGAAAAGAGAAGAATTAGTGAAAAAAGGATTTGCAACAAGAGCAATTCATGGCGGTATGAAAAAAGATTTAAATTCTGGAGCACTTGCTGCACCTATTTATCAGACATCAACATTTGTTTTTGATTCTGCTGAGCAAGGTGGTAGAAGATTTGCTCTTGAAGAAGATGGATATATTTATACAAGACTAGGAAATCCGACATTAACGGTTGCAGAAGAAAAAGTAGCTCTTTTAGAAGGAGCAGAAGCAGCAATGTCAATGGGTTCTGGTATTGGTGCTATAACATCAGCAATATGGACTATTGTGAAGCCTGGTGATCACATTGTGGCTGATAAAACAATTTATGGTTGTACATTTGCCTTTTTAAATCATGGACTTACTAAGTTTGGTGTAGAAGTTACATTTATTGATACATCAAATATTGATGAAGTAAAAGAAGCTCTTAAAGAGAATACTAGAATTCTTTATTTAGAAACACCAGCTAATCCAACACTTAAATTATGTGATATTGAAGAGGTAGCAAAACTAGCTCATCAAAATCCAAATACGCTTGTAATGATTGATAATACATTTGCAACACCATATATTCAAAGACCACTTGAACTAGGTGCTGATATTGTTGTTCACTCTGCAACAAAGTATTTAAATGGACATGGTGATGTGATTGCAGGTTTTGTTGCTGGTAAAAAAGAGTATATCGATCAAGTAAGATTATTTGGTGTAAAGGATATGACAGGAGCTGCACTTGGACCATTTGAGAGTTTCTTAATCGCAAGAGGACTTAAAACACTTGAAATTAGAATGGAAAAACACTGCTCTAATGCAATGAAACTCGCAGAGTATTTAGAAGCTCATGAAAAAGTAGAGAAAGTATATTTCCCAGGACTAGATAGCTTTAAACAAAAAGCACTTGCTGATAAGCAAATGAAGCTTCCAGGAGCAATCATTGCTTTTGAAGTAAAGGGTGGATTTGAAGCAGGTAAGAAATTAATTAATAATGTTCATTTAATGAAGCTTGCAGTTAGTTTAGGTGATGCAGAAACACTGATTCAGCATCCAGCATCCATGACGCATTCTCCATATACAAAAGAAGAAAGAGAAGCAGCAGAGATTACAGATGGACTTATTAGATTATCTGTAGGACTTGAAAATTATGAAGATATTATAGCTGATTTTGAAGAAGCATTTAAACATATTTAAAAAATAGGGAGAAATCCCTATTTTATTTACATTATAAAAAATTTATATTTATATCTTCTAAATTTTGATATAATGAATAAAAAAGAAAAAACGATATGAGGAGAAATATGAATTTTAGTGAATTAAATATTAAACCAGAAATACTAAAAGCAGTGGATAAACTTGGATTCAAAACGCCGACAGAGGTTCAGCAAATTGCGATACCACTTGTACTTTCGGGTAAGGATGTGATTGTACTTTCAAAAACAGGAAGTGGAAAAACACTTGCCTTTTCCATCCCAATGCTTGAAATGATAGATAAAGAAGGTGTGAATGCTATTATTGTAACGCCTACTAGAGAACTTGCCATTCAGGTTCATAAGGATATTGTTAGTTTATCTAAATTTATGAAGGTAAAATCAACGTGTGTCTATGGAGCACATAATATTGATAAGGAGATAGAAGCGTTAAAAGAAGCAAATATTGTAGTAGGAACGCCAGGTAGACTGATTCATCATATGATGGAAAATAATTTAGATACAACAAGTGTAAACTACTTAGTATTAGATGAAGCAGATAGAATGCTTGATATGGGCTTTATTGATCAGATTAAGAGTATTATTTATTATTTACCAAAGCATAGAACATTATTATTTTCAGCAACCATACCAGAGGAGATTAAATTATTATCATCAGATTATATGGAAAATCCAGAATATATTGAGCTGGAATCTGATACAAAAACAGTGGATAATATTAAACAGGAATATATTAGAGTAGATAAGCATAAAAAGAGAAAAGTTTTAGTAGATACAATTTATGGAACGCAGGCAAAATCATGTATTATCTTTTGTAATACTAGATATGAAGTGGATAGAGTATATAAGCATTTAAAAGAAAAAGGTTTTTACTGTAGGTCAATCCATGGAAAGAATTCGCAGGCGGACCGAAATAAATCCATTGATGAACTGAAAAAAGGAAAATTAAAGATATTAATTGCTACAGATGTTGCTGCTAGAGGGCTTCACGTAGATGATTTAGAACTTGTTATCAATTATGATGTACCAGATAATAAGGATAATTATATTCATAGAATAGGAAGAACAGGAAGAGCTGGAAATAAAGGAAGAAGTATTTCTTTAGTTACTAGTGATGATATCTATTCCTTATATGAAATCGAAGAGCATATTAATGCAAGGATTGATGAGAGGGAAGGCTTTAGCAGGGAAGATATTAATAAGGGAAGAGCAATGTATAAGCATAATACTCATAAAAAGAAAAGACCGCCTAAAAAGAAAGTCGTTCATAATCCGCATCATGAAACAGATGTTCAAAGGGAACTGAAAAAACATAGGGCAAAAGTTGAAGTGAAAAAAGAAGAGCCTAAGAAAAAGAAATTTAGTATATTTAGTCTATTTAGAAGGAAAAAATAAGAGAAAGTTCAAACGAACTCTCTCTTTTTTTTATCCTAGTTTAAATACAAATTTTAGTACAAATATTACCGCAAGGATATAAGTTAATACAGGAATATCCTTTTGTCTGCCTGATAATAATTTTACTACAACAAATGATACAACACCAAAGATAATACCATCAGCTATACTATAAGAAAGTGGCATCATAATAATTAATAAGAATGCTGGAAGACCTTCTGTATAATCTGAAAAATCAATGTCTTTAATTGGTGTCATCATAAATAGTCCAACGATGATAAGTGCAGGAGCTGTTGCTGCTGCTGGAACGACTAAGAATAATGGTGCTAAGAATAATGAAATAAAGAATAAGACAGCTGTTGAAAGTGCAGTAAGTCCTGTTCTTCCTCCATCTGCAACACCAGAAGCAGATTCTACATAAGTAGTTACTGTACTAGTACCCATCATAGCGCCAAATGTTGTTCCAATAGCGTCTGCAAATAATGCTTGTTTTACTCTTGGTATTTTACCATCTTCTCCAATCATATTTGCTTTACTAGTTACACCGATTAATGTTCCTACTGTATCAAACATATCAACGAATAAGAATGTAAATAATACAATAAGCATATCAATAGTAAATATATGTGCAAAATCGAATTTCATAAATATTGGTGCTATTGATGGTGGCATAAATCCATTGAATGAAATAGTTGAAAGATCTGTTACACCAAGTGGAATACCGATTAATGTAGAAGTTACGATACCGATTAATAAAGCTCCTTTTACATTTTTAGCAAGTAATATTCCGATTAGAAGAACACCGATGATTGCAACGATTGGTGCGGGTTCAGTAATATCTCCTAATTTAATAATAAGTCCATCTAATTGATCATTACCGATATGGAATTTACCTGATACAACAATTCCTGCATTGGCAAGTCCGATAAAGGCAATAAACATACCAATACCAACTGAAATAGCCGATTTAAGTGACCTTGGTATGGAATCGATTATCGCTTCTCTAACATTTAAGAATGTTAAGAGTATAAAGATAATACCTTCTAAAAATACTGCTGTTAAAGCAAATTGCCAGCTATATCCTAGATTGATTACTACATAGTAAGTAAAAAATGCATTTAGTCCCATTCCTGGAGCTAGAGCAAATGGTAGATTAGCAAGTAAAGCCATAATTACTGTTGCGACAAATGCACTAAGTGCTGTTGCTGT
>PDWI01006464.1_pt1 | contig 14673 bp, 13 predicted proteins | sample 1430891 | NCBI WGS metagenome assembly PDWI01 (sample SAMN01162508, study PRJNA174530) | Oral metagenome, whole genome shotgun sequencing project. | biome: Marine environment; feature: Marine mammal; material: Swab sample of the gingival sulcus; isolation source: swab sample of gingival sulcus... | reverse complement strand
AATGGAGATATTTAAAACCATAAATGAGGAGGGAGTTGCTATAGTACTTGTAACTCATGACAGGAGAGTGGCTGCATATAGTAATAAAGTTTTGTTTTTATTAGATGGTCAGATTCAAAACACATTAGATTCTACCAGAGCTATTACAAAGGATGAAAAAATAGCAACTATTTCTCAATATATGGATAGTTTAAAGATTTAGTAGAAAGGATAAAAGCATCATTACAACTAATAGTATTAATCGTTGGAAATTATTTCACTTAATGAGACAGTAAATTTTACATTACCGAATGGGAAAATGTTTACAGCGGGTTAAAAAATGCCGATACTTTTAATAGTACGGAGGTAATTATGTCTATTCAAAATTGTAGTAAATGTGGTAAAATGTTTCATTATAACTTTGGCGAAAAACTTTGTAGAGATTGTAAGGATACACTAATAGACGAATTTAACAGGGTGAAAAAATTCATTCAAAAAAATAAAAAGGTTAGTATTACGGAAGTTTCGAAAAACTGTGATGTTACAACGAAGCAAATCCTTAAGTGGGTTAGAGATGAGAAGTTGAGGTTTGAAAATAGCGACCACATAGGTATTGACTGCATGGCGTGTGGGAAAAACATACCATATGGTAGGTACTGTGAAGAATGTAAGGCTAAGATCGTAAAGGGATTTAATGAGCCTAAGCCAAAGAGGATATTAAATCCATTTGCACAAAAAAAGCAGGTTAGTGCTGAAAACAGGTACCGATTTAATAAATAATGTTGGAGAAATAATGATTGAGCTCGTATGCGAAAACAATAAAATACTTATGAATCATATACTAAAACTGGATACCTTTAATGATTTTTTGCTAGTAAAATTCTTTATAGACACCGATATCAGCTATCGAATACATGGTGAACAAAAGCGTAAAGAAAACACATACATAAAATGGCATAGAATTAAGCCGAAAGTATTTGAATTAATAAAAACCAGCGAAAAACCCTCCAATCTCGATATAATCTTTACTGTTGATGATACTGCTAAATCAAAAATTGCAGGGGAAAGCATCGAACTGATTAACGGGTTCATTCTAATTATGACATACGATGGGAAGCAAACTAAGATAAAGACTGGCGTAAATTATAAGATGTTTACGCTAGATAAAACAACGGAAAAGAAATTCGATGAGATGATTATAAAGTTTTTTGACCTGAATCAAATACCATATTCTAAATGTTAGCACTCTTTTATTATGAGTGCTAAAAATATGTTGACTTTTCTTATCCACGATATTAAAATAAAAGAAAAACTTGGAGGAACATATGGAAAAAAGAAAAGGAAACTTATCGATACACAGCGAAAACATTTTTCCAATAATAAAAAAATGGCTTTATTCAGACCACGATATTTTTATTAGAGAAGTTGTATCAAATGCCTGTGACGCGATAACGAAGATTAAGAAACTTAATGGAATGGGCGAATACGATTTGCCAGAAAATGAAACATTTAGAATCGACATTTATTATAACGAAGAAGATAAGTCGATTACGATTAGTGATAATGGTGTTGGGCTAGATGAAGAAGAGATTGAAAAGTACATAAATCAAATCGCTTTTTCTGGCGCCGAGGACTTTTTGAATAAATACAAAGACAAGGCTGATTCGGAACAAATTATAGGTCATTTTGGTCTCGGCTTTTATTCAACATTTATGGTTAGTGACAAGGTAGAAATTCATACTCTTTCCTACAAAAAGGATGCAAAACCTGTAAACTGGTCTTGTGACGGCGGCACTCAGTTTGAAATTACAGACGGAAGTAGATCGACTAGAGGTACGGATATTATCTTACACTTGGGCGAAGAAGGTAACGAATTTAAGAATCCAGACAAAATAAGAGAAATTCTGAAAAAATACTGTTCATACATGCCTTATGAGATCTTCTTCAAAACATCTAGTGATAAGGAAAAGGACGAAGAGGGTAATGTAATAGTCCCTTCCCCAATAAATACTGTTAATCCTTTATACCTTAAGAAACCAAGTGAGTGCTCCGATGAGGATTATGCGAATTTTTACCGAGAGACTTTCTTTGATTTTAAAGAGGCACTATTTCACATTCACCTAAATATGGATTATCCCTTTAATTTAAAGGGGATACTGTATTTCCCTAAAATTAATACGGAATTCGAGTCTATTGAAGGAAGAATAAAACTCTACAATAATCAGGTATTTGTTGCTGAAAATATTAAGGAAGTTATACCAGAATATTTGCTGCTTCTTAAAGGTGTTATTGACTGTCCAGACCTACCTCTTAATGTATCTAGAAGTTTTCTGCAAAATGACGGATTTGTAAAAAAAATCTCAGAGTATATTTCTAGAAAAGTAGCGGACAAGCTTAAGGCCCTTTACAAAGAGGATAAAGATAGTTATGAGAAGATATGGCAAGACATAAATCCATTCATAAAATACGGAGTATTAAAAGACGAGAAGTTCTACGATAGAATTAAAAAGGCACTTATATATAAAACAACTTCCGGCGATTATGTAACGCTAGATGAGTTCTTAGAAAGGAACAAAGATAAGACGGATAAAAAAGTCTTTTATGTCACTGATGAACAGTCTCAGGCCACTTACATCAATATGTTTAAGAATGCACAGCTAGAAGCTGTTATATTAAACGATAGGATTGACCAAGCGTATTTTTCCTTTATTGAAAGTAAAAACGTTGGCGTATCCTTTAGCCGAATTGACTCTGAGATTGACAAAACGCTAAAAGAAGAGAGCAGTGAAGAAGTTACAAAGCAAAATGACGAATTAGCTAAAAGCCTAACAAGCACATTCAAGGACGTTACGAATACCAATGTGAACGTTAAAGTTGAAAGCTTTAAAGACAAAAATATATCGGGCGTAATAGTTCTTCCTGAAGAAAGCAGAAGAATGCAAGATTTTACCAAGATGTATGGACTTTCCGGTATGGGCGCGCTTCCGGTAGAAGAGACCCTCATACTAAACAAAGAAAACAGTCTTGTCAATTTCATCATTGATAACAAAGGAGAAAAAGAGAAGAAAGAAGATGTTAAACTAATGTGTGAGCAGATATATGACCTTGCGATGATGAGTCATAAACCTCTCAGCGCTGAGAGGATGAGTGATTTCGTTGCCAGAAGTCAGCAGGTTCTTGAGAAACTACTTGACTAATTTGCCATAATTCTTTACGCTAAAGCTGTAGTGTGATAAAATCAAGTAGAGGAATGTATTATGCATAAAAAAATAGATAAAAAACAAGCCGATAAATTGTTTGAGGCCATCCTTTCACTAAAGGATATTAAGGAGTGCGAAGTATTTTTTAATGACCTGTATACCAAAAATGAACTAAATGCAATTGTTCAACGTTTTAGTGTGGCATTACTTCTTCATCAAAATGCCACTTATAATGATATTGCTAAAAAGACTGGCGCTTCAACAGCTACAATCTCAAGGGTTAACAGGGCACTCCAATATGGCGAAAAAGGTTATGAACTAGTAATTGAAAGGCTCAAAGAATAATTATAATCCGCCAATTATTAGGAGAGATCATTGAGATATTCAGTGATCTCTTTTGCATTTCCTCTATAGAGGATTTTTCTCGTAGAATGCTCCATTTGATAGGCGTACATAGGATCGTAGTACTTTTCTAAAAATATGGCGATCCATTCTTTGTGAGCACTTGCATCTCCTTGATTTAATTGTTTATGATGAGCTTTATTAAATATAGTCATTATTTCTCGAAACAACTCTAAACCAAGTCTTTTTTTAACTTTATTCATACTTGTATCGATGTATTCATACCATTTATTGATACCATCACTATCGTAATAGGTCACATGTTCTTTTTGTGAACGAATAACGTATTCATCAAAAGTATTCTCTACGCGCTCATCAAAGGTGCTTTCTAGAATAACCATATATTTTGAACGGAAAAAATCGTAGATATCATGATTTAAAAAAGCTCTGCCGATATTCCTGCTTTCATCTTCGACAACGAGGTGATTGAGGTTTTTGTTCATGAAGTGAATAAACTCATAAGCAAGATTATTTTCGAAATTAATTTGGGTAGGTTGAGGCGTAACATTATTACCAAAACCAGAGCCTCTATGATTGGCTATTCCTTCAAGGTCTATCGCATTCTTGAGATTTTTGATAACGATTGTTTTTCCGCTGCCAGTATGCCCCCCTAAAGTAATAGGAATTATCCGTTCATCGAATGGCTTAGTGATGACGCTTAACAAATAGTTTCTAAAGGCTTTATAGCCGCCTTCAAGGCGTTTTATGTGTACACCCTTGTCTCGTATCCACTCAGTCGCTATTTTTGACCTAGAGCCACCTCTAAAGCAAAATAACATCGCATTATCATTCTTATTTATAAAATCAAGCCAGTCATTCACACGTTTTTGCTTTATATCGCCGCTTACGAGTTTCATACCAAGCTTTGTCGCTTCTTCATTTCCTTTTTGCTTGTATTTAATACCGATGACATGTCTTTCTTCATCGTTTAAAATGGGAAGATTTACGGCATCTCTAAAAGAGCCTTTATGAAACTCGATAGGCGCTCTTACATCAATAAGAGGGATATTATTTGATACGATATATTTAAAGTCATTAAATAATTCGTTTTTCATTGTATACCAACTTTCCACTAATCATATAACATAATAATAAATCACACTAAAATTTGCAATACTTATAGTGGTAATCGTTGAATATATACACTAAGAATGATAGAATTTAACTAATCAATTTAAGGAAGGTAATATATGATTAATGAGTTAAAACAAAGGTTTTTAGAACACTTTAATAAAGATAGTGATGCTGTATATTTTGCGCCTGGAAGAGTTAATCTTATCGGTGAACACATTGATTATAATGGTGGACTAGTTTTCCCTTGCGCAATTGATCTAGGAACATATGGAGTAGTTGCCAAAAGAGAGGATAATAAAGTCAGGGTCGCTTCCTTAAACATTGAAGGAGAGACAACCTTTACTATACATGATATTGATTACAAAAAAGAGGATGGTTGGGCCAATTACCCTAAAGGAGTAATAAAGATTCTACTTGAAAACGGCTATAAGGTAGGCGGGTTTGATGTTCTATTTAAGGGAAACATCCCTAACAGCGCCGGCCTTTCTTCATCAGCCTCTCTTGAAGTATTAGTTGCAGTTATAGCTTGCGGACTATATGATGTAGAATACGATATCATAGAAATTGTTAAGCTATGTCAAAAAGTAGAAAATGAGTTTATAGGAGTTAATTCGGGTATCATGGATCAGTTTGCAGTTGCTACTGGCAAAAAAAACATGGCAATGGTTTTAAATTGTGACACCCTAGATTACCAATACATCCCCTTTGATATAAGTGGCTATAAACTTATTATTTGTTTTACGAACTATAAACGAGGACTTGTCGATTCAAAGTATAACGAAAGAAGAAGTGAATGTGAACGTGGACTATCTCAGTTACAAAAAGAACTCGATATCGACTATTTATGTGATATGGATACCGGTACTTTTCTTAAGTATCAACACCTTATAGCAGAAGAATCCATCAGGAGAAGAGTTAAACATGTAGTAAGCGAAAATGAGAGAGTTGTAAAGGCTCAGGACGCTCTTAAATCGGGAAATCTAATCCAGTTTGGTAAGTTGATGAACGAGTCTCATGATTCTCTAAAAGCGGACTATGAAGTTACTGGATTTGCTCTTGACACAATGGTAGAAGAAGCTAGAAAGCTTCCTGGAGTAATTGGTTCTAGAATGACAGGAGCAGGTTTTGGCGGTTGTGCTATTGCCTTAGTGGAAGAGGGCCAAGTTGATAATTTTATAGAGGCGTTATCAAAACGCTACAAGAAAAGAACAGAACTTGAAGGCCAGTTCTTCGCAGGTATGGCGGGAGAGGGAGCAAGAAAAATATGTTAAATAAATATATAGAAGAATTACTTCTTTATGCTTTAAACAAGGGCATGATAGCACGAGAAGACATTGTATTATCCAGAAATGAACTATTTGCTTTACTTAAAGTTCGAGAACCTTATGATGGTGATGACCTTGATGAATATACAAGGCCAAATGAACTTTTAAATAAAATAATAGATATAGCTGTTAGCAAAGGCTTGCTAGAAAATACGATTTCAAATCGAGATATCCTGGACGCAAAAATAATGTCTAAACTACTGCCTAGACAGTCTGAGATAAAAAGAATATTTGACACCATAAAAAAAGAGTCCGGAACCGATAAGGCGGTAGGGTACTTTTATGAACTAAGTAAGTCGTCTAACTATATCCGAATGGATAGAATTTCTAAAAACAAGTATTTTACTGTCCAGAGTGAATTTGGCGACATAGAAATAACCATCAATCTATCAAAACCGGAAAAGGACCCTAGGGATATAGAGGCGGCTAGAAATCAAGTGTCCTCTTCATACCCAAAATGTTTTTTGTGCTATGAGAATGTAGGCTTTGAGGGTAGAGTAAATCATCCTGCGAGAAGTAATCATAGAGTCCTGCCGGTTTGTTTGAATAATGAACAGTGGTATTTTCAGTATAGTCCATACGTATATTACAATGAGCATGCAATTGTGTTTTTTGAAGAGCATATACCTATGAAAATAACGAAGAAAACATTTAGAAGGCTTTTAGAATTCGTGAAACAATTCCCTAAATACTTCATAGGTTCCAATGCTGATCTGCCCCTTGTCGGTGGTTCCATACTATCGCACGACCATTTTCAAGGCGGTAGGCATACATTTGCTATGGATAGGGCTAAAAAGCTGTTTTACTTTAAGCATGATGACTACAAAGACGTCGAAATATCATTCGTTAAGTGGCCTTTATCGGTAATTAGACTTGAATCGTCAAATGTTGACCACTTGGTTGCGTTAAGCAATCATATATTTGATAAATGGTGTGTTTACGATGATGAGCTGTCCCATATAAAGAGTTCATCTATAGTTGACGGTGTTAGCGTAAGGCATAACACGATAACACCTATTGCCAGAATGACGAACAAAGGTCTATTTAAAGTTGATTTAGCATTAAGAAATAATGTCAAAAATGATAAATATCCATATGGTGTATTTCATCCTCATGAAGAAATACACCATATCAAGAAAGAAAACATCGGTTTAATTGAAGTCATGGGCCTTGCCGTACTCCCTAAGCGGTTGGATGATGATATGGACTCTCTAGTTTCTGTAATGACGGGCAAAACTAGTATAGACAGCTTTCGTGAAAATCATCATTTCGATTGGATAAAAGCGCTACTCGCTAAGAGTGGTGTAGTTAATGAACAAGAAGCTGTTGAGATCATAAATAAGGGGATTGGAGAGGCATTCATCGAGGGACTTAGACATTGTGGTGTCTTTAAGCAAAATGACGCTGGCTTTAAGGGCGTCAAGAAATTCATGACTAGTATTGGTTTTTTGGAGATAACTAAATAAACTTTTTTCCCATCAATTCGACAAACGATGTCGTGTAAAAAGCCACTCAGCTGAGTGGCTTTGTCTATTTTTCTAATATTTATGACAGACTATGTTAATCATCGCCTTCAGATTCTTCTCTTGGGGAGTCTTCAGGTGGCACTAAATCCGGATCGATTTTTGGCACGCCATTTTCATCAAGTATTACATATGGACTTCCCATAATTTCTGCCGTGTGAAGGTTACAGTATTCGTTATCCATTGTTATAGGTAGTTCATACTGATAGTCTTTTATCCTCGGTGGATTTGCTGGATCCCAACTTTCCGGATTAAGTGGTTCTTCTCTTGATGTAAAGACTTTTTCTTCAATGAACTCAGCCGGACAATACTCTGTAGGGAATAGGCCTGAAACGCTACAAACATCAGCTGTCACATGGATATCACACGGTTCGGTTGGAACAGTACCTACAGCAAAATACTCGCTTTTTACCGTGCTTCCACGCGGATCTTTATCACATAGACCGGCTACCGGGAGTTTCCCCGAAATAGAGCATACATTTGCTGATGTAATGCCACTAGGAACTTCAAAAGGCTTATCCGGAAGTTCCAGGTGTAGTTCTTCCATGATAACTTTCCAAATAGCTGTATGGTAAGACTTGTAGTGTATCATTTTCTCAGGTTGGTCATGTCCAAGCCACACGCCGGCAATATAGTATGGCGTATAGCCTACAAAAGTTTGGTCCTTACTGTCTGAAGTAGTACCAGTTTTACCGGCTATATGCATACCGCTAAAGTTTGCAGTACCTCCAGTACCAGAACTAACAACACTCTGCATGGCTGATGTTAATAGAAAAGCAGTAGTCTCTTTCATGACTGTTCTGGTTGCCGGTTCTTTTGTTAATAGTATAGAACCGTCATGGTTTAAAACTTTCGTGTAGAATACGGGCTCTATATACGTCCCATTATTAGCAATAGCCCCATAGGCGGCGGTAAGTTCTAATAGCGTAACACCGTCTGTAAGACCCCCTAAAGGTAAGGATAGAACCCTGTCGGTATAGGTGTTATCACCACGCTTTTCATTGTCTACGAGCGTAGTGAAACCGAGTGATTTTAGCGTTTCAAAACCGGTATCGATTCCGATATCAAAAATGGTCTTAACGGCCAAAATGTTCATTGACCACTGAATACCTGTTCGTATTGGCGTAAGTCCCCAGTAGTTAAATTTTTGATTGTTATACCAGTTTCTTGGTATGTAACTTCCTGCACCAGGCATGTCAATTGTAAAAGGTGAGTCGTCATATACTTTTGCGAGTGTAAAACCTCGTTGGTCAATTGCCGGTAGATACGCAGCAAGGACTTTGAATGTAGAACCCGGCTGACGTTTCGCCTGAGTAGCTCTGTCAAAGACATTATTCCCTTGTTTAGGACCTCTACCACTTGCGATAGCCTTAACATGTCCAGTATGATAGTCCATTAATACAAATGCAGATTGAGGTTGAGGAATAATATAGTATTTCTCAGCGAGTATTTCATCTTCCGGTGAAATCCATTCGTTTTTAAGTTGCTCCATGTATTCCATCGCTTCTTCATCCGTCCTAAGCACTTCTTCTTTATAGAAATGTTTAACCCCTTCGGATGTCTTTGCGGATAACGTGAACTGTAGATAAGCCTTATAATCATCATTTAGAGCAGGGAAGTTGGATTCATCATTATAAGCTCTATCGACAACTTCTTGCATGACTTCGTCCTGAGTAATATAGATATTAAGACCACCTCTATAAATAAGGTTAGTCGCTTGCGTTGTGGTATATCCTTGTATCTCAAGATCTGAAATAACTCTTCGGATCGTTTCATCAACAAAATATGTATAATTTGTATTTTCTTCAAATTTGCTGTTTACTATTTGAATGTTAGAGTAAACATCTTCCATTTTAGCATTTTCATACTCGGCCTCAGTAATTAACCCTTGCTTGTACATATAGCTAAGTATAAGTTTTTGTCGCCCTCTGTTATTCTCCGGATGATTTACCGGGTCAAAGTTTTCCGGGTACTTAGTGATACTTGCCAAAACAGCAGCTTCTGCAATTGTTAAGTTGGTTACATCTTTATTGAAGTATCGTTTAGAAGCAGCTTGGACACCTAGAGTACCTTTTCCAAGAGCGGCCGTATTGAGGTAGAGCTCAAGTATTTGATCTTTTTCCAGTATTTCCTCTGCCTTCATGGCAAGATATTGCTCTTGTATTTTTCTAGTGAAGGTAACATCCGATGTAAGGACATTATTTTTGATTACTTGCTGGGTTATCGTAGAGGCACCTTCCGATAAATTCTTTTCTTTTAAGTTCACAAAGAAAGCTCTGAATATACCTTTAACATCAATCCCGTTATGCTGATAAAAACGCTCATCCTCAATGGCAATAAAGGCGTCTTTTACATGCTTCGGAATTTGATCGGATTCAACATATATCCTATTCGCATCACCAACAGATAGCTCCTGAACGATTTCCCCTTGCTCATTCCTTATAAACGAAGCATATCCTTCTGGAATCATGTTTTCAAAATTAACTTCTGGCACCGAATCCAAAATAGATTTTGTTATACCAAATACGGTTGATACCATTATAGCAATGACGATTATTAGCGCTAGAACGAATAATCTAAAAAATCCCGTACTAACTAGAGTAGTAACTTTCTTAGTTCCCGAATGTAGGCTTTTAATTTTTTTATTATTAGCATGTTTCGTAAAATTCATTTTACACCTTTCTGGTCATCAGTTTGACGAAGCTATTATACCAAATTTATTTTTATTTAAAAAGCAGTTTGAGTGTATTTATTAGAAATTTAATAATTATTTAGATGTTTTATAATAAAAAATTGTACATGCAACTCATATGTAATATAATGGTATAAACTAAAAGAAAAGGTGAAAAATGATTACAACTACTCTATTTAATCCTGAAATTGAAAGCATAATTAAGGTAAATAAGCTAACAAAAGGGAAGAAGCAAAAATCGAACGAATACCGATTAAGAATATCCAGATGTTCCATTCATAGTGCTTATGTTGTTAAAGTACTCCAAGGAGTGCCTTTTGTCGTTGGTTTTTCTTGCGGAATAGGCGGAAAGTTCATTAAAAATTTTCTGGACAAAAACAGAATAAAATCAAGCCTTGTAAATAAGGATAATGAAGTAAGAACAAAGTTTTTGATAGTGGACGATGAAGTTACCACTACAATAATAGATGACAATATGAGCTTCAAAAACTCTGACTTTAGAAACATTAAGCATATTTTTAATGGAAATATGGATAAGTCAGGAGTGTTTATCGTCAGTGGTGAGATTAATTCACCGGAGGAGGTACATCTTTTAGAAAATACCGTTGAGTTCATCCACAGCAGAAACAAAAGATATGTTTTATCGTTAGATGATAGCCAGTATGATCGGTTTTTTGCGAATGCTCCTACGGCTGTCATTGGGAAGTTCTCACAGTTTAGCAACGTTTGCAAGGTGGAAGATGATTTATATACTTGTCTTATTAAGCTTAAAGAACTTGCGGAATTACACAAAATCAGATATATCATTATTTACGATGAAAACATCATATACGGTATAAGTAAGAATAAGATTGTATCGGCAGATGTCTCCCCAGTAAAAGACGTAAATCGGCATGCAGTAGCCGGCGCTCTTGCACTTGGAATAAAAAGAAAATATGAATTTGAAAAAATTGTAAAGCTTTTAAGCGCAGTGGCAGCTACCTTTGAGGAAGATAAATTTCCGAACTCAATAACAAGAAATAAAATTGATAAAATGAAATCTAAGATACTCCTTAAAGAGATCTATTCGCTAGGTAGTGATGTATAGTACTATTATAAAAGCTAATACTAATACCATCACCATAAAAAAATCCGTCTTTATCAGCAATTGTTTTTATGTTAAAAGCGAGAAGCAAGTTGAAGAATACGTTCATAAAATCCGCAAGGAACATTATAAAGCGAATCATAATTGTTATGCGTACAGAATAAGTGGCGATTATATAAACGAAAAGGCAAATGATGACGGGGAGCCATCCTCAACAGCTGGATTGCCTATACTTGATCAATTAAGACATAGAAATTTGCAAGATGTATTCCTAGTCGTTACCAGATACTTTGGCGGCGTCAAATTAGGAAAAGGCGGTCTTATTAGAGCGTACTCACAGAGTGCTGGTGAGCTTATTAAAAAAAGCGAAGTAGTTGACATAGAGTCTTTTACAGACTTAAAGCTTACCACGGATTATAAAACGCTCGGTAAAGTAGAGTATTATCTTAATTCTAAATCATTTATTATAAGTGATTCAAAGTATTTAGATGACGTAGAATTTACCGTTCCGGTCAACCAAGATAACCTTGAAACCTTAAAGAAAGACCTAATCGAGCTATCAAACAACCTAGTAACGTTAAGAAACGAAAAAGTATATCTAGGATATATATCAGGAAATAAAGTGATTAAACTATAACGGAGAAAAGTATGAAGTATTATATGCCAACAATAGTTATTGAAGAGGATAATGTCGTTGAAAAAAATGCAGATATTTTCAAGAAACTTGGTCAAAAAGCTATCATAGTTACTGGTAGGAATTCATCCAAAAAAAATGGTTCCTTAAATGATGTGATAAGAGTACTAACAAAAAATAATATTGATTATGTGGTCTTTGATGAAGTAATTGAGAACCCACCTATAATACAATGCGTTCTCGGTGCTAAACTAGGCAAAGACTGTGATTTCGTCATTGGCATTGGGGGAGGCTCTCCGCTCGATGTAGCAAAGGGTGTTGCACTACTTATCAAAAACGGTCCTGATAACTATATGCATAAGCTTTTTGGTAGAACTGGTGATGAATCTTTACCTGTTGTCGCCATCCCGACAACCTGTGGTACAGGCTCTGAAACCACTCCTTACTCCGTATTCACCGATGAAAATATCAAAAACAAAGTTAGCATGAAACAAAGGATTTTCCCTAAGTACGCGCTTCTTGATATAAAATATTTCAAAAGCATGCCCCTTAAGGTGAGAATAAGCACGGTAATTGATGCGCTAACTCACGCGATTGAAAGCTATGTAAATAGAACTTCCACACCTTATTCAAGCATGTACGCCTTCAAGACAATCGTTTTATTCGGTAAAAACAAAGAACATTTATTGGAAGAAGACCTTGACGATAGGGTATTAAGAGACTATGTGAGAGCGTCCACCTTTGCTGGATGTGCCATCTCTCAAACTGGAACTAGCTTACCTCACACCCTTGGCTACCCACTTACTTTCTATTACGATGTTCCGCACGGAATTGCCAATTCAATATTTACAAAGGAGTTTTTAGGCATATCTGAGAAAAAATATGTTGATACTATCTTAAGACTTGCAAGGTTTAACAGCCTTGATGAGTTAGGAGACTACCTTATTAACGCAAACAAAATGGTTTGCGAGCAGTTAATAATCTCCGACTTGGAAATAGAGGCTTACAGCATGACGCTCATGGAGAACCAAGCAAAGCTTAAAAAGCATCCAGGCAAGGTAACGATTGACGACGTTAGAAAACTATATGAGGAATCACTAAAAAACTATGAATAATACAACGCTTAAGATTATTGCTATCATTAGCATGCTGATAGATCATATAGGGGCCATTTTATTCCCTGAAATAACTGTTTTAAGAATTATAGGAAGACTAGCTTTTCCAATTTTTGCTTTTTTAGTTGCACAAGGATATGAACATACTTCTGATAAGAAAAAATACATCCTAAGAATGTTCATTTTTGCGCTGATATCAGAGATACCTTTTGATGTTGGATTTTTTGGTCAGTATTTCTATTTTGGTCATCAAAATGTATTAGTCACATTTACACTAGCCCTATTAATACTAACGATAAAAGATAATGAAAAATACTCACCTCTTATTAAGAATTTACTTACTTTATTTCTTGCTGGTTTATCTATTATAATTAATTCAGACTATAGCATTTATGGTATAATAATGGTGTTAGCCTTCTATTACTATCGAAAAAATTTAAAAATAGCATTCATTATTGTTGCTGCAGTAAATGTTTACCTTGGTCTATCGTATTCCGGAATTTTTCGCGGAGCCTTTAATCCTAGGTACGTTACACAAGCTTTTGCGGTCTTTGGTTTAATACCTATTATGCTTTACAATGGGAAAAGAGGGGCTAAGATCAAGTACCTATTTTACGCCTTTTATCCTTTGCACATCTTGATATTGGGCATCATCGATCGTTTTTAAGGAGGAAATATGAAGTATTGTCCTATTTGTAAAATGGAATATGAATCAACGGCAAAAAAGTGTAGTGACTGTAAAGTTGATTTAGTCGAAAACTTAGAAGAAGAGTTCTATATGAAGGACCTCTTGAAGTTAAAAAAAGCGGATTCCGAAGAGGTAGTAAAGTATCTCGAATATGTAAAAGTACAAAAAATAGAAGTAAAAGAAGAAGACGATGATTTTGTTATAATTAGCGTAAATATAGATGACCACGAAAAAGCTGTAAAGTATATGAATGTTTTTATAAGAGACCGAATGGATGACACTTCAGAAAAAGAGGACTATTATTTCGATGAGTATGACAGCGTCAAGAGTGACGCCGAAGACAAAAGCAGGGATTATAAGAGCACGTTTGTATCATTTATAGCCGTCGGGATAATTCTGTTGATTGCTAGCGTTTTATCCTTTACTGGGTTGATTAAAGGGTTCCCATTAAATAACAATATATTCTTTGCTATACTTAGTTTAATAGTTGCTCTGATATGTTTTTATGTTGCGTTCAACACCAAACAAAAGCTTAATCAATTAGCAGCTAATGACATAAATAGTTCTGAAAAGATTCAAGAAATAATTGGTAAATTTAAAGAAAGACACGATATAGGGAGATACCTGGCAGATAAAAATCTTGAGCAAGAAGAAATTGATGAAGGGGCGAAATATTTTAAAATATTTGATATAATAAAAAGTGATGTAAAAGAGCTTTACTCTGAAGATATAGATGAAAAAATAATCAACGCTAGTGTAGAAGCTTTATACGATGAAATGACGAACGAGGTGAATCAATGAAATTAAAGAAATTATTAGTTTTTCTTGCTACTATAACAGGTGTAATTACGGGTCTTTATGTTGCTCTTAAGGGTAAAATTATAAAGCCTAACAAGGAAAAAGAAGGTGATTACAATGTACTTTCTTACAATATTAAAAGCGTAGGTAAAGACCAGG
>PDWI01006461.1_pt1 | contig 14677 bp, 15 predicted proteins | sample 1430891 | NCBI WGS metagenome assembly PDWI01 (sample SAMN01162508, study PRJNA174530) | Oral metagenome, whole genome shotgun sequencing project. | biome: Marine environment; feature: Marine mammal; material: Swab sample of the gingival sulcus; isolation source: swab sample of gingival sulcus... | reverse complement strand
TTTAGTATTATATCCCAAAAATGAAAACTCAATTTTCATTTTTCCGTTTGGAATATTACTAATTAAATATTCTCCCGAATGGTTTGCAACAGTACCTTTGTTAAGTTCCGGTAAATAAATAGTTGCACCAGTTAAAGGTTCGTTATTTTCATCTGTTATTTTACCTATAACTTGATTTTGAGCATTTACTTTTAAAAAAAGAAATGACACAAAGAAAATTAAAACGATTCTCTTCATTTTATTACGATTTTTAAAATTATTACAAATAAAATTTATTACTCTGTCTTTAATCTTCCTAAAATTCGCAAGTTTCTTATAATAAGAAACTCATATTTATTCTATGTAAAAACATAGCACCGTTTTGAAACTCTCAAACATAATAAGAGAATCATTATATGAGCATTACAATTAATGCATACTGTAATGACTTTTACAAACTTTAGGATGCAAATATTTTATTAGTAAATATTGGAGGGGCTCGCAATAAAAATGAATATTTTGAATTATTACAATGATATATAAAATTGTAATTGTTATTTATTTCTTTAGAATAAAAGTATTTCTGTATAGTTAGTATATGCTTCTTAACCGAAAAAAAAGAAAGTTTATAGCTTGGAATAGGACATTCTTTATGATAATCATAAAAATGAACTTCATCTGTTGTGGTATTATGAAAATGAACATGCTTATGAAAAACTCCATCTAAAAATTTGACTGTTACTGGCATTATAAAAACGACCATCAAAGTCAGTGCAATAATATTTTTAAACTTTTTTATCATTTTAACTATTAATCTGTTGCCTTTCTCAAAACACTAGAATAAACTGATGATTACACTATACGACACCTAAAAACTTATCGATTAAATCAGCACAGCTCTTACTATTCGCTGTTTTTTATTTTTTACATTTCCAAAAATAGACAATAAAAACAAAAGTGAAAAATAGATAACCTTTTTAAGTCTCAATTCTGCCCATATAATTTATATGTGTTCCTATGACTTTATTCTATATATTTTATTTCCAAACAACTTCAAAATCAAAGGACTTAAAATCAATTCTGGTAAAATTCCTGGCAAATAAAGAAACAAGAACATAATATCAAATGGCAAAATCCAAAATGACCAAATTAAATAAGAACTGACAACTGTCAAAGTTCTTGTCAATAGTATTACTATAAGACTAATACAAATTGATTTCTTGTTTCGGTATAAGATGTAAATCTGATAGACGGTACCCAACAAAAATGTTATTGCCCCCAAAAACAAGATAAGTCCAAAAAGTTCTATTATAGGTATTTGTGCTTGTTCCATTAGTTTATATTTTTCTCTTCAACTTTAATGTTTTCGAGTAATATTTAGAAATTTCATTCCTGTCTTTTTTATCGTATTTTGTTTTTTATTACTTAATTTTTAAAAATATAGTTTATTCTTTTATGTTCTTACATTTGTAATTTTTTCAAAGCCTTGTTTTCAGCTTCTGTCATTAGTGCTTGTGCTTTGTCTGTTTTGTCATCTTCTCCGCAAAGGTGCAATACACCGTGTATAATGACACGATGCAACTCTTGTTGAAAATCGACCTTGAACTTCTCGGCATTAGACATTACAGTATCAAGACTAATAAACAAGTCGCCCGACACCATTTTGTCCGTTGAATAATCAAACGTAATAATATCGGTATAGTAATCGTGATTTAGAAATTGTCGATTTACCTCTATTATCTTCTTATCATCACAAAAAGTGTAGTGGATATTTCCGACTTTGAATCCGTAAGAAAGTACCGTTTGAGTAATCCACCGTTGCAGTTGGGATATCTCTAATGGTGGAAGTTCTATATTTTCTGCTATAAAATGTATCATTTTATCGTATTAATGAAAAAACAAATAAGCCAAAAGAATAGCGGCAACAATTCCTATAAAATCGGCTATCAATCCAACTGTAACGGCATATCTTGTTCTGGTAATTTTTACAGAACCAAAATAGACTGCAATAATATAAAAAGTGGTGTCTGTTGAGCCTTGAATAATGCACGAAAGTCGTCCTACAAAAGAGTCTGCACCGTACTGTTGCATTGTTTCTACCATCATTCCTCTTGCACCGCTACCACTTAACGGTTTCATCAAAGCAGTTGGCAAAGCAGGAACAAAATCGGAATTAACACCCAATACTTGAATCACATATCGTATGCCATCGGTCAAATAATCCATTGCCCCTGATGCTCTAAATACCGAAATCGCCACCAACATTGACACCAAATACGGAATAATACCGACTGCCACTTTAAATCCCTCTTTTCCACCTTCTATAAACGCGTCATACACATTAACTTTTTTAACCACAGCCATCAATACAAATCCAACAATAATGGAAAGAATACTAAAAGCAGCAACAAACGAGGAATAGGTTTCTATCTGTTGTTGAGTCATTTGGCTGAAAGCCCAAATCAACAATCCGATAAGTACAATTAAACTACCCAGAACTCCTATTATGACCCGATTGAAAAGATTGATTTTTTGCATTACTGCTACAGCTATCAATCCACCGAGCCAAGCACAGAGCGTGGCAATAATTATCGGAAGAAAAACGTCTGCCGGATTAGAGGCACCTTGTTGGGCTCGATACATCATTACGGTCATTGGCACAAATACAAGCCCGGCGGTATTCAGCACCAAAAACATTATCATCGGATTAGAGGCGGTGTCTTTCTTTGGGTTAAGCTCTTGCATCTGTTTCATCGCCTGTAATCCCATTGGAGTAGCTGCATTATCCAAGCCTAAAAAGTTCGCTGACATATTTAAGAAAATACTGCTTAATGCCGGATGGTCTTTCGGAATATCGGGGTAAATTTTAGTAAAAAAAGGTGCTATCAGCCTCGAAAGCACTTTCAACGCTCCCCCTTTTTCTGCCACTTTCAAAATCCCCATCCAAAAAGTCAAAATTCCTGTTAAACCAATGGATATTTGAAATCCTGTTTCGGCAGAGCCAAAAATAGACTTTAATATATCATTAAATATAGAGAAATTTCCAGTAAAAATGAGTTGAAGTATCGCTACAACAAACGCAATCAACAAAAATGCAATCCATATATAATTTAGTGCCATACTTTTCGGTTTTAGACTACAAAAATAGTTCTTTTTTGGAAAAGTAGAAAGTGGATTGAATTTCTTATTCTATGCTCAATTACCTCCGAATATTTTATATATCAAAGGATTTTTATATTTTTGTACATTCAAAGTTAACAACGAAACAGATTTTTTATAAAAAAAAGAGATGAAAAAAAGAAACTTATTATTACTGTTTTTTGTTTTTGCTTGTATCATAAATATAGATAGCCAAAGACCTAAAATAGTACAACATATAGAGAGAAATTCAAAAGTTAGGATAAAAGAAAGTACCCAAATAGATAACATTATCAATCGGTATTTAAATAAAGAAGAAGAAGACGAGAAGAAATCCCGATTTGGATACCGAGTACAAGTTTTCTCAAGTAATAAGCAAAAAATAGCCAAAGAAAAATCAGCCGAAATTGAACAAGAAATAAGAGCTCAATATCCTACCATAGGAGTTTATAGAATGTTTGTTTCTCCTTTTTGGAAAGTTAGAGTAGGAAATTTTAAGTCAAAACGTCAAGCACAAGAATTTAGAAATCAGTTGGTCGCAAAATTTCCAAAATTAAGAAAAGGGACTTATGTTGTACGTGAAACACGTTTAACAAAAAATTAAAAACAAGGAAATGTTTTACGACGAGAAAAAGACAGCTTCACTTTCTAAAAAATATGAAGAGATATTAGATATTCTTGGAGAAAACCCACAGAGAGAAGGCTTAGTAAAAACCCCTGAACGTGTAGCCAAAGCGATGCAATTTTTCTTGAGAGGCTATTCACAAGACCCTGCTGAAATTCTACAATCAGCAATGTTTACTGAGAATTATAAGCAAATGGTTATCGTAAAAGAGATTGATTTTTATTCACTTTGCGAACACCATATGGTACCTTTTTTCGGAAAAGTACACGTAGCTTATATTCCTGATAAAAAAATTACGGGATTAAGCAAAATCGCAAGAGTCGTAGATGTTTTTGCTCGTAGATTACAAGTGCAAGAACGCCTAACGACAGAAATAAAAGAAGCTATTCAAACCAACTTAAACCCATTGGGAGTAATTGTTGTAATTGAAGCACAACATCTCTGTATGCAAATGCGAGGTGTAGAAAAACAGCACTCTATCACAACAACTTCTGATTTTACGGGAGCTTTTCGCAAAGCCAAAACTAGAGAGGAATTTTTTAATCTAATAAAAAGAGGATAGTTAAAATTTATTTCAACAAATCTTCTAAATGCTTCCAATGCATCTGTTGAGCATAATCATAAGCTGTTTTTCCAAATTTAGATTTCACACTTTTATCAGCTCCAAACTCTAACAACACTTCAACCATCGTTTTATTTCCGGCAATGCTCTCTCTGTGCAACAAAGTAAAACCATCTTCATCGACCAATGATACTTCTTCAGGATTTTCTCGCAAAAACTTTTGCATTTCCTCTCGCATATTCATACTCATAGGATGGTCAATCAAGAATTGAGGGTCTTCTTTTTGTCCATTGGCAATCATAATGTCATTATAATCTCCAAAGTCCAAACCCCAAGCCTCATCGTGAGCTTGTCGCTCTTCATCACTCATTTGCGAACGCATTGTCTGAATAGTAAAACCTCCAAAAGTTTCATCGTCAATAGCAAATAACCAATCACTAATTTCACTCACTTTTTTAGAAACCCAATCACCATTCTTAACATTTGTTAATTCGTTAGGTTCGTTAATCAATTCCCCTTTGATTGTTTCTCCATCAAAATAAACATTATTAATCCACATATGCTCTACAATGGGTTCTTTTCCTTCCACCTCTTGTTGAAAAGGAATTTTAACCATTCCAAAATTTAATGCCGGAATTATTCGTCTGTATTCCCAATACAATTCTCGCCAAAAGTAACCAAAGGTTTCTTGTGCATTTTGATTGGCTTTTGCCATTGTATCATTTTGCTCTGCAGAAAAGACACGACTTTTATTTTGTTTTGTTTCTTTCATAAATCTTTTTTGTATCTATTTTTGTCTTGATTTTAAATATTCTATTTCCTCTGCCCAAATATCCGGATTAGGAGTTTCTAATATAAGGGGAATATTATCAAAACGGTTATCTCTCATTATTAAGTCAAATGTTTCTGTTCCCATAAAGCCTTTACCAATACTATCGTGCCTATCCACGCGTGTTCCTAAATCTTTTTTGCTATCGTTGACGTGCACTCCTTTTAGGTATTGAAAGCCAACTATATTTTCAAAGTCTTCAAATGTTTGGGTAAAACTTTCGGTCGTTCTAATATCGTATCCTGCTGCCAATGTATGTGCCGTATCAATACAAACACCCACTCGACTTTTATCTTCCACTTTATCAATAATATGGGCTAAATGCTCAAATTTATACCCAAGATTGGTTCCTTGTCCGGCTGTATTTTCAATAACAGCAATCACTCCTTCCGTTTGGTCAAGTGTAATGTTGATGGATTCTGCAATAGTGTCCAGACATTTTTCCTCGGTTGTTTTCTTTAAATGGCTTCCCGGATGAAAATTTAATCGGTCTATTCCCAACAATTCGCAACGTTGTATCTCATCTAAAAATGCTTTTCTTGACTTTTCAAGTGGCTCAGCCTGAGGGTGTCCTAAATTAATCAGAAAGCTATCGTGAGGTAAAATTTGACCTTTTTTATAGCCATACTCTTCACATCGTTCTTTGAAAAGACGAATATTTTTCTCTGTTAAAGGTTTAGCAACCCATTGCCTTTGGTTTTTGGTAAAAAGTGCAAAAGCTGTTGCACCTATTTTGTGTGCATTTTGGGGAGCATTTTCTACGCCTCCCGATGCACTTACGTGAGCTCCAATATATTTCATTTTTTCTTCTTTTTTTCATTCAAATAAACAGCCAAATATTCCTGCTCTGTTTGTCCGGGTGTTGGAAAATAGATAGCTTTATGCTCTACTCCCAAAGTTTCCAAATCCATAACAGTAGAATATCCTGCTCTACAAACAATCGTTTTACAACCTTTCAAGTGTGGCACCAATTGTTCATCATCTAAATGTGTATATTTCGTTATTTGTCCTATTTTTTCTGATTGAATTTCTTTGTCCGGCTTTCCGATAATCATTAATGTTTTCTCTGGCTTATTCTTGTATTCTTCAGTCATCCTTTTCTCAAAAATAGAACGCTGTGGCTCTACCCCCGACAAAATAACCACATTATCATAAGTATCATTTTGTTCCATATCTTTATACGTATCAAAACGACTTAATACACCAATAAATTTAGTGTTTTTGGGCAATGGATATTTATGCGATAAATCTCCCGAAAAGCCTCCATTCTCTTCCACATCAGGAATCCAACACTCTGTATATTGTTTCATAATTGTTTTATGTACCCAATAAGAGATAGGTTCAAAAATTTTAAATGCTCTTGGCATCTTTATCATCACTTGATGTGTCATATACACCGAATGAACTTTCTTATTCCAAAGTCCGAAACGATTATCTGAAATTACTTTATCTATCTTATTCTCTTTGCAAAATTTACGGAGCCAAACATATTCTCCTCTTCCGTTGATAAATAAAAAAGGCATCACTCGTATAATTTGCCAAACCATAGAGTTACCTTTTGAATATTTAATCGGATAGGATTTTGATTCCACAAAAGTGAGCTGTGGAAACTGTTTTTTCAAAAATTTTAAAGGAAATCCATCTGCACCAATTATCACTTCATTGCCTTCTGCTATCTCTTTTCTGATAAGAGGAACACAACGAGTGGCGTGTCCCAACCCCCAGTTCAGTGGACAAACAAGTACTCTTTTCATTTTATATCAAATTAGGATTAATCTTTTTGTTTTATAACCATCTAAAAATTAGTTCCACCTACATTTGAGCAACTAATTCTTTCATAATCTGTGTCATCAACGGTTGAGCTTTATCGCCAACTTCTTGCACTTCTTCATGCGTTACCTCTACAATCTTTCCTTCAACTCCCAAGTCGGTTATAATTGACATTCCAAACACTCGAATTCCCGTATGATTAGCAACAATCACTTCAGGAACTGTACTCATTCCAACCGCATCTCCACCTATAATTCTAAAAAAGCGATACTCGGCAGGAGTTTCAAAAGTAGGTCCCGAAGTACCAACATAAACTCCTTCAACTGTTTTTATTCCATTTTTACTCGCTATTTTTTTCGCTTTCTCAATGAGCTCTTTCGAATAAGCCTCACTCATATCGGGGAAACGGTCACCTAACTGTTTATGATTTTTCCCACGCAAAGGATGTTCAGGAAATAAATTGATATGGTCTGTAATTATCATTAAATCCCCTATCTCAAAGTTCGGATTCATTCCACCAGATGCATTAGAAACCAATAGGTTTTCAATTCCCAACGCTTTCATTACCCTTATAGGAAAAGTTACTTCTTTCATATCATAACCTTCATAATAATGAAAACGCCCTTGCATAGCCATCACTCTTTTTTCACCCAAAAATCCAAAAATAAGTTTTCCACTATGTCCTTCCACTGTTGATATGGGAAAATTCGGTATGGTATCGTACGGAATTTCTATTGTTTTCGTTAGTTGTGTTACCAAATTACCTAATCCGGTTCCCAAAATAATGGCTGTTTTAGGAAGTTCCGACACTTTTGTACGGATATAATCAGCTGTTTCGTTGATTTTCTTTAACATAATTATTTATTTTTTGAATAAACATCTCTTGCTCTCCATATATGATTTCAGTATCAATAGGAATGGCAAAAAGATTTTCTTTCAAGACTTCACTTACCCCGTCCATTGACTTTATCCTCGCTGCATCTTTTTCAGTGGTTATCATCACTTTATCTTTTGGGGTCTGATAAAACTTATTTTCTATTTTCTGAATATCTTCTTGTGTAAACTGATAATGGTCAGGAAAATCAAAATGCTCCACATTGGCTACAATTTGGTTTAAGTGCTTATAGAGTGGACGTGGATTCTCTATTCCTGTGACTAATAATACATTGGTACGATTATTCAAAGATGGAGTTTCTATCTCCTCGTCAAAAACAGGATATATTTTTTCATAATTAAATCTCGAAAAGAAAAGTTCTTGTCCATTCTTCTCTATATTTAACTCCTGTTTTATCTCCAGTCTCTCTTTTTCACTCGGTTCATCTTCACACTTAGTAACAACAACAATATCAGCTCTTTTACTATTCTCTTTATCTTCTCTCAACCGACCATAAGGCATTAAATCATCTTCTGAAAAAAGATTATTATAATCTGTCAACAAAATACTTAAACCGGGTTTTACATACCTATGCTGAAAGGCATCATCAAGAATAATCACATCAATACGAGGATTTAGTTTCATTAACTTCTCAATCCCTCTTCTTCTATTTTCATCTACTGCAACGGTAATATCAGGATTAGTAGCAAATATTTGATAAGGCTCATCACCAATAGTTTCTGCTGTACTTTGATGGTCAGCCAATAGAAACCCTTTTGTTTTTCGCTTATAACCTCTGCTCAAAACAGCGACATTATAATTATTGCTTAAATTCTCAACAATAAATTCTGAGTGTGGTGTTTTGCCTGTTCCACCAACTGCCAAATTTCCAACAGAAATGATTGGAATATCAAAAGAGTGACTAGCTATAATGTTCTTGTTGAACAAAAAATTACGCAGTTTAGTAACTCCACCGTAAAGCTTCGATAAGATATAATTGAATTTATTTTTCTGTAATTTAAGCATCTAAATTTCAAAACATTAATCAAAATGTATTGACAAAGATACAATATTCTTGCGAATAATCTTATTTTTTAGAGGAAAAGAGAGTTATTAAAAAGAAAAAAGGTTATCTATTTTTATAAAATAAATAACCTCATTTTAACAGTGTATCGTTTGTGACTCCGGCAGGATTCAAACCTGCAACCTTCTGATCCGTAGTCAGATGCTCTATTCAGTTAAGCTACGGAGCCAATCTTCCGTTTTCAAAGGGTTTGCAAAGATACTACTTTTTTTGTTTTTTCCAAAAACTTATATAAAAAAAGAGTCCTCTTTTTGACAAAAAAGACTCTTTTATAGCTTTTCGAATGACTTTTCTTAAATAAATAGATTTACATTGGCATCTTCGGCTTTTTGCATATAAGTAGCAACTCCACCAACGGAAACCTCATCTAACAATTCCTCTTTTGCCACCCCCATTACATCCATCGACATTTGGCAAGCGATAAATTCCACCCCTTGCTCCAAAGCCTGTTGACGCAATGATTCGAGTGAATCAATTCTCTTTTTCTTCATTATAAAACGCATCATACGACTTCCCATACCTCCCATATTCATTTTTGAAAGTTTCAGTTTTTTAGAATGAGAAGGCAACATCATTCCAAACATTTTTCCGAAAATGTCTTTGGAAACAGATTGTTTTTTTGCTTTTTTAATGGTATTTAACCCCCAAAATGTAAAGAATATCGATACTTTTTGTCCTGTTGCAGCCGCTCCATTGGCAAGAATAAAAGTAGCAAGGGCTTTGTCCAAATCATCGCTAAACATAATAAATGTTTTCCCTCTTCCCTCTTTGGTAGTACGCACTTTCGTAGCTGCAGGACTTCCCTTTTCGATAACAACCGATACTTTTCCCTGCTCACTGGTATTGGAAATAAGAATATTTCCCGTTGTATTACACCAAGCATCAGCATCACGAGAAAAACCGGGGTCTGTAGCTATCACTTCAATTCTTTGTCCTGATTTCATTTCGTCCATTTTTGTTTTTAGTTTCAAGATAGGACCCGGACACTGTAATCCACAAGCATCTACTCTCAAAGTATTATCTTTTTTCTCGTTTCTATCTTTGCTACGATGCAAGTGAGTGTGGTGCTGACTATCACGAACGATTTTAGGCTGTTCCACCTTTTTAACCGTAGCAGTGGCTGCAGAATAAGTTTTGTAACCTCCTGAAAGGTTTTTAACCTTTTTATATCCTCTTGACATCAATATTTTCAATCCCAAATACCCACGTAAACCAACTGCACAATAGACATAAATATGTTTGTTCTGTGGCACTTCCTCTATTCTTTCTCTTAATTCGTCCAAAGGAATATTGACAGCATTAGGTATGGCTCCAAACTCAAATTCTTCTCTTGTTCTAACGTCTAAAATAAACGTATCGTCACTATCTTCCATCTCTCTTAAATCCTTCCAACTAATTACAGGCATTGCTCCCGAGATAATATTATTCGCCACATATCCTGCAATAGCTATCGGGTCTTTTGCTGAAGAAAATGGTGGGGCGTAAGTGTGCTCCAATTTCATTAAATCGTAGATAGTTCCACCTTTTTTAATCAATAAAGCCATCTGGTCAATCCTTTTATCTATTCCATCATATCCCACTCCTTGTGCTCCGTATAATTTTCCTGTTTTAGGATGGAACGTTAATTTAAAACTAACAGGCAAAGAGTTGGGATAGTAACCTGCGTGTGAACCTCCGTGTGTATCACAAGTTTCAAATGGGATTTCCATCTGACGAAGTTTTTTAACCGGTAAACCTGTTGAGCCAACTGTTATATCGAAGACCTTAGCAATAGATGTTCCAATCGCACCTTCATATGCTTCTTTGTTGCCAAAAACCATATTATCAGCTACAATACGTCCTTGTCGGTTAGCTGGATTTGCTAAATAATTCATCCAAGGCTTTTTCGTAATCGGATGAGGAAATTCTATCGCATCACCTACGGCATAAATATCTTTTTCTGATGTTTCTAAATATTCATCAACCCATATTCCTCCCGTTTCTCCAATTTTAATTCCGGCATCTTTAGCCAGTGAAGTTTCCGGACGTACACCTATTGACAAAATAACAATATCAGCCTCTAACTTTTGTCCATCTTTGAAAGAAATTTCCAGCACATTCTTCTTACGACTTAACGACTCTACCGTACTTCCTAAATAAAGCTGTACTCCTTTTTGTAATAAATGTTGGTGTACGTGGGTAGCCATTGAAAAGTCGATGGGTGCCATTACTTGTGATGCCATCTCTACGATAGAAACTTGGGCACCAATGTGGGCTAAGTTTTCTGCCATTTCCAAACCGATAAATCCTGCACCGACTACAACAGCTCTTTGTATTTCTCTTTTACGTATAAAACTTTTGATTTTATCTGTATCTACCACATTACGAAGGACAAAAACTCCCTCCGAGTCAATGCCTTTAATGGGTGGTTGGAATGGAGATGCTCCGGGAGAAAGCAACAATTTATCATACGTTTCTGTATATTCTGAACCGTTGGCTCTTTGTATCGTAACTGTTTTATCTTTTGGATTTATTTTTACCGCCTCATTTTGTACTCTAACATCAACATTAAAACGTCCCGAGAACGATTCGGGAGTTTGTACAAAAAGCTGTTCTCTATCTTCTATCGTTCCACCAATATAATAAGGTAGTCCACAATTGGCGTAAGAGATGTTTTTACCTTTTTCTAAAAGGATAATTTCTGCAAATTCATCTGCTCTTCGTATTCTTGCTGCAGCAGTTGCTCCTCCGGCTACTCCACCGATTATTAAATGCTTCACTCTGTTTTTATTTAGGGGTTTATATAAATACACAAAAATATAAAACTATTGATAAAAAAGCAAATGAGGAGGGCTTAAAATCGTCATTGCGACCGTAGGAGAGCAATCCAAGAACAATAAAACGCTGATTATAAGCTTACTTCAGAATTGAAAATTTTTCGTAATGACGAATATTTTGACTTTTTAGACACCCTCATCCGACTAAAACAACCACTATTTAAGATAACTCACACTATCTTCGTACCCACTCAACCATAGATAATGCTTTTAATAATAAAGAACGCAAAAAATAACATTTCGAACTGATTTTTTGTAATCCTAATTTTTTCTTCTCATTCTATTTTCTCTCGTCATCCTGTTTTCTACCTCGTCATCCTATTTTCTCCCACGTCATCCTGAATTTATTTCAGGATCTCTTTTATACAGATGTAGATACCAATATAGATGCTGAAACAAGTTCAGCATGACGTTTTTGAGTAATTCAGCATAACGTAGTGAGATGTTCAGAATGATGAAATATTAGATATTCTGTAGATAATGTTTAACAAAGGTTTAATAACCGAATTCAGACAACTAAAGTAGTTTTTATTTTTTTTATATCTTTGCAGTGTTGTAAAGACGGGCATAGTGTAGTGGTTAGCACACCGGTGTTCGGCGCCGGACTGGGGCTTCCAACCCCTCGGGAGAGGTTCGATTCCTCTTGCCCGTGCTTTAATAATAGTTTTGCGGCATTGGTGTAATGGTAGCACGCAGGTTTTCAGAGCCTGATTGAAGGAAATCCAATCCTCGGAGCGAGTTCGATTCTCGCATGCCGCTCAAATTTTAATTAAATCTTTATTGAAGACTTATTATCATACTGTTTGCGAGATTCTTCTTGAATCGTCTGAAAAGCACTCTGTGCTTAAAAAAGCATTAACTCATTCTTCGTTTTATACCGATATAGAAAAGTGTATTAGTGATAAGTATATTTTCTTAGGAATGTACGCTTTTAAAGGGAAATTAGCAGAAGTGATAGGTAGATATATCCCTCTGACAGGGACTCAACTACAACATTATCTTGGCAATCTTTTCGCCAACAAACAGTTAGAAAAAATATTTATTCATTATCGTTTGGATAGAATTGTGCGTTATGGCAAACACTTTGACGTAGCCAATAAGCATCACATCTTTGTATATGCCCTGCTGGGGTTTGTGAGCGAATTTGCAGAAGGGAGTCAATTGAACCGTTTTATCTATCGTCATTTTTTACAAAATAGTGACCACTTAAGACCTGACAGATCGAATACAAACAATAAAGACCTCTACTCAAAACTTCTCTTTTTAATAAATATGTGCTATCAGCAGGTACCACAAATAGCCACTTGGAGCAAAAATAAAACGTTTTATTGTAAAGTATCAGTAGAAGCAGGATGGACAATAGAAGAACAAGGAAGTTCTCCCAAGATAGCACAACAAAAGTGTATTAAGAAAGCACTTCAACAAATAGCCGACGAACTTAATTTGGAGTGGAAACAAAATCCGATAAGTCAAGAATTGGAACAAAAGAGGAAAAAAACAGAAGGAGAAAAGAAAGCGCGTGCAAAGGCAGAAAAACTAAAAAAATATAAAGAAAAACAACAAAAGCGTTCCCAAGAAATAGCCGAAAGAAAAAGTCAACGTAAAAAAGAAGCAATGGAAAGAGATGTAAAACGTAGAAAAGCTAAAATGTTAGCAAAAAAACGTAAGGAGTTGCTTTTGGAACAACAGAAAAAACAAAAAGAAGCATTGAGTACTATGAGCGTTGCCAAAAGGAGACATTTACAAGATAAAGGACTTCTCGAAAAGGGTGCCCCTAAAAGATAATGGCAATTAGGTAGTATAAAATCAGAAATACTCAATTGATGAGGTATATTGGCTGTGATCTGGTGGTTATAGTGTTTGGTTTTATCATCATCCTGTTTCTTCTGTTATCCTGTCCCTCCCGTCATCCTGTCTCTCTCGTCATCCTGAATTTATTTCAGGATCTCTTAGGGCAGACGTAGATGCTGATATAGATGCTGAATTGAAAATCGGCGTAGCCAAACGAGTTCAGCATTACATTTTTGAGGGTTTTCAGCACGACATAATTGTGGAGTTCAGAGTGATGTCTCGCTATTCTCATTTAACATATTTGTATTTTTGGTTTGTTTTTTGTGTAACGTAAAAGTAGAAAGATGAAGAAAAATTGGATATACATATTGTCAAATAAAACAAGAACAACGCTTTACATTGGTGTTACTTCTAATTTGAGAAGAAGAATAGCAGAACATTCTGAACACAAAGGCTCTACTTTCACCCAAAAGTACAATGTTACTAATTTAATTTATTTTGAAGAATTTCCAGATATAAATCAAGCTATAGCAAGAGAAAAACAGTTAAAGAATTGGCATAGAGAGTGGAAATTAAATTTAATAAAAGAGACCAACCCAAAATTAGAAACATTAGATTTTTAGATGCTGAAACAAGTTTAGACTAATGGCAATTCTCTAATTATCAATTTCTCTTGCCTCATCATCCTGTCTCTCCCGTCATCCTGAATTTATTTCAGGATCTCTTTTGTGCAGACGTAGATGCTGATATAGATGCTGAAACAAGTTCAGCATGACGTATTTGGGTAATTCAGCATGACGTGGTGTGGAGTTCAGTATGACGTATAGTGGAATATTCAGAATGGGATGTTTGCTTTTCAGCATAACATAGTGATGTTTGTGTGTGATTATAAGTGGTTGTTTGTCGTTATCCCATTTTTTCTCTCATCATCCTGCTTCTCCCGTCATCCTGAGCTTGTCTCAGGATCTCTTTTGTGCAGAGGTGCAGATGCTGAAACAAGTTCAGCATGACGTATTTGGGTAATTCAGCGGGACGTGGTATGGAGTTCAGAGTGACGTATAGTGGGATATTCAGAATGAGATGATTGGTGTGTTCAGTGTGACGTTGAGGGTGGTGGATTAATATCATTTGGGAGTTTTCATTTTTTGTATTACTTTTGTAACGTTATTATTAACGTTCTTTATTTGTTGTAGGAAAATCAACGGCTTG
>PDWI01006460.1_pt1 | contig 14677 bp, 14 predicted proteins | sample 1430891 | NCBI WGS metagenome assembly PDWI01 (sample SAMN01162508, study PRJNA174530) | Oral metagenome, whole genome shotgun sequencing project. | biome: Marine environment; feature: Marine mammal; material: Swab sample of the gingival sulcus; isolation source: swab sample of gingival sulcus... | reverse complement strand
ATTATTGTCCAACACGCGCTACGAGCTGTTTGCTAAACTTTACTCGGTGGGGATTCCACCCACTATATATTACGCCCTTATCTTGGCGCACCTCGACTATGCTCGAAATGACATGCGAAGAGATTTCTCAACTACGCTTGAATTTTGCGCAGCAAAAAAAGTAAAGTTTGGGCACTTTTCAACAGACTGAGATTATTTAGCAATAATCAAAGTGCCTGTCTTGCCGTCAATGCCTTCTTGCGCTTTATCAAGTGATGTGATCAACGCTTTTCTGCCAGCCTTTGACTGAGCAAACGCCATTGCAGCTTCTACTTTTGGCAACATTGAACCAGGTGCAAAATGACCCTCTGCCATATACTTTTTAGCATCTTCTATTGACAACTCACTCAACCACTTTTCATCGGACTTGCCAAAGTTAATTGCCACTTTTTCAACTGCTGTTAAGATAATTAAGTAGTCGGCATCGAGAATTTCAGCGAGTTTTGAGCTGGCAAAGTCTTTATCGATTACAGCGGGTACACCAATCAGTGCATTGCCTTCAGCGACGACTGGAATACCGCCACCGCCAACTGTAATGACGACGTGACCTTTGTCGACCAATGCTTTGACTGTTTCTTTTTCAGCAACATCAACAGGCTTTGGTGATGGCACAACGCGACGCCAACCACGACCAGCGTCTTCTTTTATATCGTAACCCTTAGCAGCCGCAATTGCCTTCGCTTCTGCTTCGCTATAAAATGCGCCAATTGGCTTTGTTGGATTTTGAAAAGCTGCGTCATTTTTATCGACAATCACTTGCGTAACAACAGTTGCAACAGGTGTTTGATTGCCGCGATTTAACAGTTCTTCACGAATTGCATTTTGCAAGTGATAGCCAATGTAACCTTGACTCATTGCGCCACACTCAGGAAATGGCATTTCTGGCGTACCAGCATCTGTACCTGCTGACGTACTCATTGCCAAGTTGATCATGCCAACTTGTGGACCATTGCCATGTGCTAAAACGACTTCGTGTCCATTTTCAATTAAATCAACTATCGGCTTTGCTGTGTTTTTGACTAGTTGCAATTGTTCTTGCGGCGTTTTGCCCAGCGCGTTGCCACCCAACGCCACTACGATTTTGTCTTTCATTATTTTACCTTCCTTATTAAAGCATTGATTTATAAATTGCCAATTGATGAAACCATGACAGCTTTTATAGTATGCATTCTGTTTTCGGCTTCATCAAAGACGACTGAGTGTTTGCTGTTAAACACTTCGTCGCTGACTTCCATGCAGTCGATGCCAAATTTTTGGTATATTTCTTCACCAATCACTGTATTGCGATCATGGAATGATGGTAAACAGTGCATGAAGACGACGTCGTCATTGCCTGTTTTCTTGACCATATCCATATTGACTTGGTAAGCTTTTAACTGATTAATACGCTCTTCGAATAGGTGTTCTTCACCCATTGATACCCAAACGTCGGTATAGAGCACATCGGCACCGGCTACGTCATCAATATTGTCTGTTAAAGTAATTGAACCACCTGTTTGTTTACAGAGTTCACGCATTTCGTTGACCAGTGCTTCTTCTGGGAAGAGCGCTTTAGGCGCTAGGCCGACAAAGTCCATACCCATTTTAGCTGCACCGATCATCAGCGAATTACCCATGTTGTTTCTAGCATCGCCTACATAAACGAACTTAACTTTGTTGAGCGGTTTGTCGACATGTTCCATCACAGTTAAAAAGTCAGCTAAAATTTGGGTTGGGTGATAGAGGTCGGTTAAGCCGTTCCAAACTGGTACGCCGGCATGTGCAGCGAGTTCGTCGACTGTTTCTTGTTTAAAACCTCTAAATTCGATGCCGTCATAGTAGCGACCAAGTACTTTTGCAGTATCAGAAATCGATTCTTTTTTACCCATTTGGCTATTAGTCAAAAATGTGACATTTGCACCTTCGTCAAAGGCAGCGACTTCAAAAGCACAACGCGTTCTGGTTGAGGTCTTTTCAAATAATAAGACAATGTTTTTACCTTCGAGTAAATTGCCGCGAATACCGGCGCGCTTCTTGTTTTTTAAATCTTTTGCTAAGTCGAGTAGATACTTAATTTCTTGCGGTGTAAAGTCTTTTAATGTAATCAAATTCCTATTTCTCAAGTTTACTGGCATGTGTTCCTCCTGTTATTAAAGTTTTTCACGATACAATGGCATTGACATACAGCGTGGGCCGCCACGACCCCTTGATAATTCGCTTGATGGAATCTTGTGCAAAGTGACACCAGCCTCTTCAAGTAGACGATTGGTAACGTGGTTGCGCGAATAGACAACGACTTCACCTGGTGAAATTGCCAGAGTGTTTGAACCGTCGTTCCATTGTTCGCGGCCGGCGTCAATCATATTGCCGCCACCGCAACGAATTAATGAGACATCATCAAGATGTAAATACTTTTTTAATATATCTGCGAGTTCCATTGTTTCTTTTTTTATTTCTACACCGTTTTCAGCTTTGCTAATCGAATAAACGGTAAGTGGGCCTTCAATTTCTGGGTGAATTGTAAATTTATCATAGTCTACCATTGTAAAGACGGTATCGAGGTGCATAAAGGCGCGCCGTTTTGGAATATCAAATGCCAATATCGTTTCAAATGGTTGATTATCTGCAAAAATTTTAGCCGCTAAAATATCGATTGCTGCGGCATCGGTTCTTTCAGATATGCCGACGGCGATTACTTTATCTGACAGTACTAATTGATCACCGCCCTCGATAGCGTATTGGGCAGACCTGTCATACCACTGCGGTACTTGCCATTTTGCAATTTCTGGGTGATGTGAAAAGATATACTTGGCAAATAGTGTTTCACGATTGCGCGTTACTGTGCGCATGTGGTTAAGTGAGATGCCACTGCCAATACTGGCGAACGGGTCGCGTGTAAAATACAAATTGGGCAGTGGGTCGACAATAAATGGATAATGCGAAGCAACTAGACCACTAAGCGTTTGACGACTGTTAATTTCAAGTTCTTCTCGTCTAATGCCGGCGATTAGTTTATTGACTAATTGCAGGTTGTCATCAAACGAATAAAAGTATTTGAGTAGTGCTTCTCTAACACATGGACCTGCTAAATTAGCTTCATCTAGGTATTCTTCAATAAAGGCACTTTTAATCTTTTCGTCGTCTATTGTTTGCGCAGCAAGTTCTTCAAGATATAAAACTTCGACACCACTATCAGATAAAACCTTAGCAAATGCATCGTGTTCTTGTCTGGCAATTTCTAAAAAGGGTATATCATCAAACAGCAAACGATCCATCAGTGCAGGGGTTAAGTTTTCAATTTCTTCACCCGGTCTATGCAACAAAACGCGCTTTAATTTACCAATTTCTGATAAAACTTGAATACCGCCTAAGTTTTTCATAATATCCTCTTTTCTATATTAGATCTTATTACCCCTTAAATAACAGTATACACAAAAAAATACATTATGCCAACCGCTAAGAAACAAAGTATTTTACAAGGGTGTAGCCAATTTTATAAATATCGAATATATATTCCAAAAGCGCTTCGTGCATATTTATTACACTTGCGCAATCTTTATAATCAAAAGGTCTTTAATGCCTAATAAATGTCGCTTAACCGTGCAATTTATTAAATAAAAAAAGACAATTTTACTTTTTTAAAACTGTCTTTTTCATTATTCATTCTTAAATATGTATCTTTATCCCATTTGTTTTTTTATTGTATTTTGGCTAGTTTACATGTCATGCTGTTCAGTTAAATAGTGCTTAAATACTTTAATGGCTTCTATATCGTCAAAAAATCGATATATTCTAGCCGGCTGCATGTCGGCGTCCCAATCGATGCCGTTCCAATATATCGCCACTTTAAAATCGTAGTCATTGATAGTTTGAAACATGCCCTCTAACCATTCTGATCGAATACCACCATAAACACTGCTGCCAAATTCGGTAATATAAAACTGATAATCCAAAAAGCGCTTCTTATAGTCTGGCATGAAGCCGTCGTAAATCTCTTTAAATTCACGCCATGTTTCACCCTTATAATAATTGCCGGTATTATAGCCTGTTACGCCAATGACATCAACATACTGGCTACCAGGAAAATAGTTTATATAGTGGTTCCAACTAAAATTTGGAAATGATTGTTCGTTCGGATTAAACACGAAGATGACATTTTTACCACCGCCATCTGCCGTTATTTTGTCGTGAATATGCTGCCATAGTGCTTTAAACAATCGCGTGTCTCTGGCGAAGTGCATTGCGTTATAAGAGCACCAATCGCCATTCATTTCATTATTGAATCGAAAAAAGACTGGACCATCTATATGATTGAGTGTGTCAGCAAGTTCAGCCAACTTAGCGTCGTGTTTGCCATCAAGTATTTCATAGACAATATCGGCTGTAAATCTACTGCCAAAGCTAGTCTGAAATGTCAGTTCTAAAATGCGATCGTCATCATAAAGCTGTTTAAAGTGATCATCGCTAAGGCTGCTTGCTAACGAATAGTATTCCAGCAAATACTTAAAGTGAATGTCATTATTGTTTTCAAAAGTTTTCAGTAGATTTAAGCCTATTGACGTGCTGTGTTCAAAGATGCCAAATTGCGTTTCGTCATACTTTTCAAATTCATTGTGAAAAAAAACTTTTGTTTCATCAGACCAATGTTTGTTTTCTCTTCTGGTAATTGCCTTATAGTTAGCAACACTATCTGTCTGCTTTTTGATAAAGCTAAATCTGTTAAGATAATCATTGTGATCAATTGGGTTTTTAGAACTAATATGCAGGCTGTAGACCTCGTATTTATTCTTCACAATATCAATGATAGTATGATACAGATAGTCGTCTTTTAAATGCTTAAGCGGTTTGCGCTGCCACTTGACGACGCGCGCCTTGCAACCTTGAAAATTGATTGCTTTATCGTATTCTACCGTTATATAAGCGTTACTCTTTATATTCTTATTAGAATAAGCCGTGTAAGTATTTGCGCTGTGAATGGTATGCTTAAAATTATCATAGAAAATATCGACAATGGTATCGTCATTTTCAAATACTGTCTTGACAACTTGATCAGAATCATCAATTGAAAAGCCAGCCGCATTAAAATAATAACCTTGTGCGGTATTATGGTAATCTACTATATTAGATGAAGTGTTGTCAACAGCATAACTAGCACTGTTTATTAATATAAAGAATAGGATAATTGCTAAATTGAGTCTTGTATAAAGTGATTGCTTCATAGTGTATTTTGATGTCCCTTATAGCTGCAATAGCAGTGCTTATCAAAGTTGTTTGGTTGGTAATTGTTGCGTTAACACATTATACCACATTATCGCAAGTGTTATAAAGATAAAATTGTCAAAAATGAACTGAAATGTTAGAATAAAAGTGTTGATTAACGATTTTTAAAAAATGAGGTTAAAACATGAACTGGCTAGACAACTGTATACTGTTTAATAATATTGAAACTCGTGCATTGGCAGAAATTAATGATAAATTCATTACCAAAAAAACTTATGCCAAAAAAAACACCATCGCCCACGAAGGCGATATTTGTCAGACAATTGGGCTGGTACAAGCGGGCAAAATTGAATTGCAGACCATTTATCCATCTGGCAAAGTGCTTACCCATCTGCGCCTTAAGCAATCTGATGTGTTTGGCGAGGCACTGCTCTTTAATGCGCATAACAAATATCCAATTTTCATTAAAGCGCTGAGCGATTGCCAAATTGGTTATATTGACAAACGCGATCTGTTGATAATTTTTAATCAGTATCCACAGATTTTAAATAATTTTTTGATGCTAATGTCAGATAAACTATTAATATTAAATAAAAAAATTCGCAACCTATCGCTTGATTCGCTCGATAAACGCGTTGCCAATTTCTTGTTACAATCTTATAAAAAGCATGCAAGTAAAATGTTTAATGTCGGTATTTCGCGTAAGGCAATGGCAGAAATGATGGGCGTACAAAGACCGTCGCTATCGCGCACTTTAGCTAAAATGCGCGAGGACGGCATCATCGACTTTGCAGGTGATTCGTTTAAAATTTTAGACTTTAATAAACTAGAAAATATACTACTAAACTAGCCCAATAGTGCTTCTAAACGCTTTTTATCAAACCCTTGAATAACTTCGTCATCGACTAAAATAACTGGTACGCCCATAAAACCCTGTTCCATTAGTTCTTTTCTGGCTTCCATATCTGTCGATACGTTTTTCTCTGTGTATTCGACTTTGTTTTCATCTAAATACTTTTTAGCCTCGTGGCAATAACCACAAGTATTTGACGTGTAAACGACTACATTTTTCATTAAAACCCTCCATTTTCATCTCAATAACTTGAGATTTATAATTACGTATAGTATATTATATCCATAGAATTTGCTTCTAATCAATTTACGCTAAAATAATTTCGAACGGAGTGTCTATGACAAAGTGGAGCACGCGCGGGCGGCGCGGTGATGCGCTAGAAGATATCATTTTATTTAGCAACGATTACTATTTAAAACAGGGCATTGCACGCATCGATAAGGCTGCAACCCCCATTACTGCAGTCGAAATTGATGGCAAGGGTTTGATAACCAAAGCTTTTTTTGAAAAAAAGGCAACCGTCGACTTTTATGGCATTGTTCAAGGTCTATTTATTACCTTTGATGCCAAAGAAACCAACCAGCCCAATTTTCCACTTAAAAATATACACCCGCACCAAGTTGACTACATGCGCGATGTCAACGAACAAGGCGGCCTGGCATTTTTAATTGTCCATTTTAAATACAACGATAGTTTTTTTCTATTGCCTTACGAACTGCTGGCTGATTACTGTAGTAAAGCCGAACAAGGTGGTCGTAAGTCGATACCTTACCAAGAAATGATTAGTGAACTTAAAATTGAACGCGTTGGCGGCAATGGCATGTTGCACTACTTGGCGGCGGTTAATAAGTATATTGACTGGAAGAAAAAGCGATAAAGTGGAAAGTTGAATGTGAAAAGGAAAACCTAAACACTTAAAGTCAAATGCTTAAAACCAAAGTCAAAAGCGAAACGTTCGACCTCGCTCGAAATGACAGCGCTAGCGATTGTCAGCGACGCCAGTGCGCGACGGCGCTTTATCTTTCGCGTAGATGTTCTGCGCTTGCGCAGGTTGTCCTAGCGAAACGGTAAAGCAGAGTGATTTCAGCACAAGGCGCGTTTCAATCGCCAGTTATTACATAAAACCGAGCTTTCTCCACTGTGGTCGAAATGACATTAACTAAATTTATAATTCTTTAAACGCATTGGCAATTGCCTTTATTTTGGCGACCTCTGTGATCTGATAGTGGTAATCATCAGCTTTATTTGGCGCCATACTGATATTGGGGCGACGATACTGCATGACGCTTTCAACACTTACCTTACCCGATAAATGTATCTGTTTAGCACCAATTTTAACAAGCTCATTAAGAACTGTATGATCTACCCCAGAACCGGGCATAATTTCAATATTAGCATTTTGGTCAAATAACATTTTTAAATTTGCCATACCCAGTTTGACATTTTGCGCACCGCCTGATGTCAGCACTCGTACAATACCAAGTGCTGCGGCGTCCTTTAGTGTTTGATTTAAATTATGCGTCATGTCAAAGGCACGGTGTAAGACCACTTTTGTTGGTGCCGCTAGCGCAATTATTTCTGCCATACGCACCTTGTCAAGTGTGCCTTGCGGCATTAGAATACCAGTTACAATGGCACTGACATCAAATGATTTAAATGTGGCAATATCGTTTAACATGACGGCGTATTCATCGTCGTTATAACAAAAATCGGCGGCGCGCGGCCTTACCATGACAGCTAAAGGCAAATCGACGTTTTGTCGTATTGCCTTAACTAAACCATAAGATGGCGTCGTACCACCCAGTTGTAAATTTTGACAGACTTCTAAGCGATCGGCGCCACCGCTTTGCGCATTTAATGCTGATGTCAAGCTGTCAACGCAAACTTCAACAAGTCGCTGATTATAAGACATATTGCCCCCTTAACCTTTTCGCTGATAAATACAGTTGCCGTCGCGCCACGTACTGATTACGTTTAGTGCCTGATCCATCACCACAAAATCAGCAACTGCTGCCTTTTTTATAGTGCCATAATCGTCATCAACTGCAATGCTTTTCGCTGCGTTAAGTGTTGCCATATTGATAATATCTGGTAAACTGCAATCGGTGTAGTCGACCATATTGCGCACGGCGCGGTCTAATGTCAATATGCTGCCAGCGAGTTGACCACTGGCTAAGCGCGCTGACTGATCATCGACAATAACGGGTTGCCCGCCCAGTTCGTACTGCCCTTGTGGCATACCTGTTGCCCGCATGCTATCACTGATTAAAATTATATTTTCTTTGCCTATTAATTTAACAATGGTATTTAATAATTGCGGGTGAATATGAATGCCATCGGCGATAACTTCAGTTGCATAGGGTTTACTGAGCACTGCCCCAACAACACCTGGCGCCCTATGGTGTAACCCTGTCATGGCATTAAAAAAATGGGTACAGTGACGCACACCCAGTTGGTAACTGGCAAGCGCCTGTTCAAAACTAGCTGCACTGTGCCCAATGCTGAGTACAATATCAGAATTTTCTTTAATAAACTGAAAATCGCTGTCTTCTTCAACCGCTAAGGTCATTATTTTGATAATGTCTTTATAGTCGGCAACATCTGCCCAATTTGGTTTTTTAATATACGCTGCGTCTTGTCCGCCACAGTAGTCGGCGCTAATATAAGGGCCTTCTAAGTGAACGCCAAGCGGTTTAGCAGCTGTTAACTGATCACTTTTAATCACCTGCTTGACATTTTCTAAAGCGCGCCTAATGTCAGTCAGTGGCATGGTCATGGTGGTTGCCAAAAAACGGCTAACGCCGCTTTGGGCGAGCGATTGGCTAAGTGCCTCTAATGCTTGTGGTGTTGCATCCATGACGTCGCCACCGGCAGCGCCGTGTACATGAATGTCGATAAAACCCGGGAACAAATAATTGCCCGCTAAATCAATGATTTCAATATCATGAGTCACTTTTTCGGCAATTGCCTCAATGCGCGCGTCAAATACAACGTTGATATTGTCTTTTATCTGCCCGTCGATTAACACTTTTCCATTGCTAAACGCTTTCATAATTGCTCCGTATCGTCACTATCTGATAGTGTTTTTCTGTACAGTGTTTGCCGATCGACACTGTATTGTTTTGCCAGCTGTTTAACGACATCTTTGTGGCGTTCACCAGCTGCAATACGCTTTTTAGTGAGGTCGACAACCTCTGCAAACGACAACGCCTCTGCTATTTTATTGGCGCCCTCGACCACGATGACAAATTCACCCTTTGGCGTATGATTTGAATAGTATTCAATTGCTGAATTAATGTCAAAATGCTGAAATTGCTCGTGCAGTTTTGTCAATTCGCGGGCAATTGTCAGCTGTCTGTTGCCAAAACTGGTCAACATATGTTGTAGTGTTTTTAAAAGGCGATGTGGCGATTCGTAAAATACCATTGTCATGGTTAGGTGCTTTAAGTCTGCCAGTTGACTGGCAATTTGTTTACGCCCTAAAAAACCATGATAATAAAATGGTTGCGTCACTAAATGCGATGCAACGAGTGCTGTAATCACCGCACTGCTGCCCGGTAAGACGGTATAGTCTAATTGGTTAGCAATACAGGCTTTTATCAGTATTTCACCGGGATCGCTGATGCCCGGCATGCCGGCATCACTAATAAGGGCAATATCTTTGCCCTGTTTTAACTTTTCAATTATGATGTTAGTTTTAGCGCGTTCGTTGTGTTCGTGATAACTGAATAGCGGCTTTTTGATATTGTAATAACTGAGCAATTTGCCGCTGGTACGGGTGTCTTCGCAGGCGATTTCATCAACTACCTCTAACACTTCTAAAACGCGCAGGGTGATGTCTTTTAAATTGCCAATTGGCGTTGCACAAATATAGAGCATTAGGTTTCCTCGCTAAAAGCTGTCAAATGTGCCTGATTATAAATATGATAGATCTGTTCTGTATATTTTTGGTTTTCATCATAGACGACAATTGGTGGCAGCCATTTGAGTTCGGCGCCACCGTATTTAACACATTTTATCAATACTAAGTTAGCTGCTTCTTTAATGCGCGGTTTAACCAGTTGAATGACTTTTGGTTCTAAACGGTGTTGGCGCGCTGTTTCAAAAATATCAACCAATCGATTGGGGCGGTGTATTAAATAAAACTGCCCATTTGGCTGTAATAGTCCAGCCGCTGCACGAAATAAATCGTCAAGTGTGCACGCCACTTCGTGACGCGAAATTAACTTGTAGTCATTAGGGTTAGCCAGCCCACTACCACTTTTAAAATAGGGTGGATTAGCGGTAACGACATCTGCTGATTGCGCTTTAAAATATTTTTGCCAATTTTTTATATCGCCATTGATGATGTTGAGGCGCGCGTCTAGTTGATTGAGTACAATGCTGCGCTGTGCCATTTCGGCGACTTCAGGCTGAATTTCTAAGCCGCTAATTGTTGCAAAATGGTACTTAGCAGAAAGCAGCAGCGCAACAACGCCACTGCCTGTACCCAAATCAACAATCTGCGCAGCCTTCTTTGGGCTGCAAAAATATGTTAACAAAACAGCATCTATGCCAAATTTAAAAAAATTCTTATTTTGGATAATTTTCAAACCATCGCGCTGTAAATCATCGATGACTTCATCGCGTTTTAATTTGATAGCTGTATAATTGTCTGTGTTACTATTCACTGATAAAGCCTTCGTCTTCTGTTAGGTTTTCAAAGACCGAATCGTCTTGATCTTGTAACTGCACTGTACCGCTTTTTTCGACCATTTTTTTTGTGAAATTATAACGCGTGCGATTGGCGCGAATCACGACCCGGTTATGAAATTCTAAAAAGTCTTCACCGAGTTCAAGTTCGCCCTCTTTGTCTTTATTGACTATCAGTTTTACCCTGACGCTTTCTTTTAATATGTTGATGCCAAATACCAATGCTTCGCCATCGGGTGTTTTAACGGTGTCACCAACGCGTGGCATTTGTTTTCTAAGCGATTTATAAGTATCGTATTCGTAGCGCAAACAACACATTAAACGCCCACAAATGCCCGATATTTTGGTCGGATTCAGCGATAAATTTTGATCTTTTGCCATTTTAATTGAAACTGGAATAAATTCGGACAACCAATTGGCACAGCAAAGTCGCCTGCCACATTGCCCTATGCCGTTTAACATTTTAGCTTCATCACGCACGCCGATTTGTCTGAGTTCAATGCGCGTACGAAAAACCGACGCTAAGTCTTTGACGAGCTCACGAAAGTCAACTCTACCATCTGCTGTAAAATAAAAGATAACTTTGTTGTTATCAAAAGTATATTCAGCATCGATTAATTTCATCTTAAGACCGTGCGCAGCTATTTTTTCTTGACAGGTGACAAGTGCTGCTTGTGCCTTTTCGCGATTGTTTAAATGCTTTGCCTTATCGTCATCATCTGCTTTGCGAATCACTGGCTTGAGCGGCGACACAAGGTCATTTTCTTCAATTTGTTCTTTGCCAGTTACTACCTTGCCAAATTCGACGCCGCGAATGGTTTCGACGATAACATTGTCGCCTTTCGCGACGTCAAAATCTTTTGGATCAAAAAAATATATTTTACCAGCGCGCTTAAAGCGCACACCTATTACATTAACCATTTAATGCCTCCTCTATGTTAAAGAGCAGTGTTTCCATTAATAAACGATAATTTTGACCACGCGCTAGCGCGCTTTCTGCTCTGTTTATCTCTCTTATCATATCATAAATTACTGCTTGATTGATAGCTTTATTATCAATATTGACAATATCATTTGAATTGAGTATTTTAAGCAGACTTAAGCGATTTGTTTTTTTATAGACCAACAAATCACGTAATACAATACGCATTAAATAAAACAAATGCGCGGTATCATCTTTGTATTGATTGAGCAGATCACCCTCTAATAACCACTGATTAGAACCATTTAAACTACTCAACAATACTTTTATTGTCTTTTCACTAAGCTGAGTGAATTGTTCGTCACTTTGCAGGCGCAGATAGGTACCGAAACTACCAGCGCTAATTGCGATTAAGCGCGGGTCACATTTTAAACTGTGCTGTGTTGTCAACTGTTCAATTTGCTGGGTCGATAGCGGGTTAAAATTAATAGCTGTCAAGCGACTAGCAACTGTTGGCAGCAGTTGATTGGGGCGATTGGTAATAAACATAATTAAAACATGGCCGGGTGGTTCTTCTAGTATTTTTAATATTTTATTTTGTAGCTGTTCGTTCATATTGGCAGCGTCATCAATTAAGACCGCTTTAACTGGCGAAAGCAATGGCTTTTTATAAATGAAATCTCGTAGACTTTTAATATGCTCGCTTAAAATACTGCCTTCGTTGACAATTGCCAAGTAGTCGGGATGATTTGACGTATCAAACTTAACGTAATCGGCACAATTTGTGCGACACATCATTTCACGCAAAAATTGCATTGCAAAATAGCGCTTGCCTATACCGGCTGGTCCCTTCAAACAATAGGCATGACCAGCCTGTTGTTTTGCTAGTAGTTCTGAAAAATACTGTTTTTGACGCGCGTGACCAACTACGTTTTGGAATGTCTGATTTATCATAATACGGCCTTTACATGATTGTAAATATCTAAGTGAATTGCTTCAATTGGGCGAAAGACGGTACCGTTCATGCTGACGATTCTTATCCACCCCTCGCGCTGACCGACAATTTGCGACGCCTGATAAGCACGCACCAAATGACTGTTGTCGCGTTCGTGAATGTCTTTTTTGGTGCTGCCATCTATTTTATTGGCACGCGCCTCTATAACTTTTATTGAATGTTCAACTGGTACATCTAAGAAAAAGGTCATGTCGGGGCGCGGAATACCCATGATATTGTATTCAAAATCGCTTAACCAACTTAAAAAAGTGTCAATTTCAGCACTTTCTGTTAGCTTTGCCGTCTGATGAATCATGTTGGCGGTCGTATAGCGATCGGCGATCACAATGCCACCATCGTCATAAAAACTTTGCCATTCGCGCTTAAATGAAGCGTAGCGGTCAACCGCAAAAAAGACCGATGCCGCGTAGGGGTTAACCGCATCAGCGTCTTCGGCAAATTCACCATTTAAGTACATTTTAACAAGTGCTGATGAATCGCTGGCATAATTGGGGTAGGTGACGCGTTTAACACAATATCCGTCTTGCTTTAAGTGTTCGACTAAGCGCTTGCTCTGTGTTTCTTTGCCGCTGCCATCGTTGGCTTCTATTGTAATTAATTTGCCCATTATTTCTCCTCGAAAATAGCTATTTTTTCAATTGTCTTATCAGCCGTACCAATAATGGTATGCCCCGCATCGCGCAATTTTTGAATCGTCTCGATTTGTGCTTGGGTCAATTTTTCGCCGCGCATCACAAAGCGAATACCTGGCGGATAAGGGATAATATCTTCTGCACTATAGCAGCCGACTGCGTCTTGCAATGCAATTGATTTGACAGCATATTCAGTTGTGTCGGTTAGGCGCGCCGTCGACGGTTTATAAGCAATGTGCGTCGCCTGATAAGGTGCTTTTTTAGGAATCGCTTGAACCGCTTTGACAATTTGATTGAGGTCATCAATTGTATTATAGTGGCTCAGATAAAGCAGTACACCCCAGTCGTTAACCAATTCGGCAAAAATGCCGGCTTGTTGTAATATTTTTTCGAATTGAAAGCCACTGTAGCCATGCCTAGCTGTTTCTAGCCACAATTTAAAGCGGTCTTGCGGTCTTTTTTGAGTTATCCAATCACTTAATTGATTTTCAATTATGTTACACAGTTGCGCCTCAAAGGCTAAATGTCTTTGTTTATTGTGATGCATATCTTTAACCGCGTAATCGATTGCGCTCATTAAGACATAGCTGGGCGAAGAACTTTGCAGCATCTCTAAATAATGATCTACCTTTTTAATAACCGCTTGGTTGGTACCCTTAGCAAAGTGAAGTAAAGCCGATTGCGTCATTGCCGCCAGCATTTTATGTGCAGATTGTACGACAATGTGCGCACCGCCATCAAGCGTACTGCCACCATTTTGACAAAACTTTAAGTGCGCACCATGCGCTTCATCAATGATTAAAACACCGTCGCGTGCATTGAGCACTTCAACAAGTGCAGTGATATCAGTTGTGTAACCATAGTAAGTTGGGCTCATTAAAACAACTACCTTAATCGCTCGATTAGCTGCTAATTGTTCAATAATTGCTGTGCAGTCGTAGCCTAATGATAAACCTGAATTAGATAGTTTTGGCATGGCTGTTTGAAAATGTAAATTGCCAATTTGACAGGCATTAAAAACCGCCTTGTGCGCGTCGCGCGCGATAATAATTGTATCGCCCTGTTCGGTGTTCGCCAGTATTGCCGCCATTAAACCGACCGTTGAACCATTGATTAAAAGGCGCGATTCTAAAGCGCCATAAATATTGGCAATATCAGTCATTGACTGTTTTAAAATACCCTTAGCGGCAAATAAATTGTCGGCACCATCAACTTCAGTGGTGTCAATTTGATACCAGTTTGTATCGTGTAAGGGACGGTATTTATGACCGGGCATATGCGTCGATAAGCGTTCTCTTTTAACTTTTTCTTTTAAATTTTCAAGT
>PDWI01006459.1_pt1 | contig 14678 bp, 9 predicted proteins | sample 1430891 | NCBI WGS metagenome assembly PDWI01 (sample SAMN01162508, study PRJNA174530) | Oral metagenome, whole genome shotgun sequencing project. | biome: Marine environment; feature: Marine mammal; material: Swab sample of the gingival sulcus; isolation source: swab sample of gingival sulcus... | reverse complement strand
CCCCCGCTTTGACGTGGTGTAGGAAAACCACTTCACCGTTTGATTCAACCGCATCCAGATGTAGATTAGTGATACTTGGATAGTCGTTTGCCAGTGCCGTCATTTCAAAATAGTGCGTAGCAAATAATGTCAGTGCTTGACTGTGCAGCGCCAAATATTTAGCTGCCGCCATGGCGATGGACAAACCGTCGTAGGTTGAGGTCCCGCGCCCGACTTCGTCCATCAACACCAACGAGTGTTTACCGGCGTAGTTTAAAATCGTCGCCGTTTCCGTCATTTCCACCATAAACGTCGATTTGCCACCCGATAGGTCGTCGCTGGCCCCAATTCGTGTAAAAATGCGGTCAATCTGACCGATACGGGCAGAAACCGCCGGGACAAAACTGCCGGCCCGCGCCATTAAACAAATTAAAGCTGCTTGGCGCATATAGGTTGATTTACCACCCATGTTCGGTCCGGTGATAATGGCTAGACGCTGTTCATTATTTAGATAGACATCGTTGGCAATAAAGGGGTAATGGCTGTAAGCTTCAACGACCGGATGGCGACCCGCTTGGATATCGATGCCGACGTCATTGTGCAGGGTAGGGCGCACATAATTGAGCAACGCAGCGCGGTCAGCTAAATTGACCAAGACATCAATCGTTGAAATGGCATTGGCCAGCTCGCGTAAATCTTGGGTGATTTTTTGCAATTCGGTCAGCAGTGCATCGTATAGTAATTTTTCTCGGTGAATGGCTTTGTCAGTGGCAGACAGTACTTTGTCTTCAAACACTTTAAGTTCTTCGGTAATATAGCGTTCGGCATTTTTCAGGGTCTGACGGCGCGTGTATTCCGGTGGAATATCCGTATTGCTGGCTTTGCTGATTTCGATATAGTAGCCGTGAACGCGATTATAGCCGACCTTTAGATTGGCATTGCCCGTGCGTTGTTTTTCCTGTTTTTCGTAGTCGAGTAGAAATGCATTGGCATTTTTGGACAATTCACGCAACTCGTCAAGTTCGGCATTATAGCCGCTGTTGATAACGCCGCCTTCTCGGGTATGCAGTGCGGGTTCGGGATAAATGGCTGCGATTAATTTTTCCGCCAGCCAGTCAAATTGAGTTAACCGGTTGGCGGCACGGGCAATTAACTCGGCATTGATTGTCGTCAATAAATCGGCGATATCGGGCAGTCGCAGCAGACTATCCCGCAGTGAGGCTAAATCTCTGGGGCGTGCCGATGTCAGTGCAATGCGTGCCGCGATGCGCTCGATATCGGCAATGCCTTTAAGTAGCACTTTTACGTCGGTGCAATTGTTTTGTGCCAGTAACGCTTCGATAGCATCGTAGCGGGCATTGAGATTACCGTTATCCAATGATGGCTGGGCAATCCAGCGCGACAGCAGCCGGCTGCCCATCGCCGTGGCACATTTATCCAGCACGCCCAACAGCGAGTGCTTGCGATCCCCCTGTCCGTTGCAAACCAACTCTAAATTTTTACGGCTGACGGCATCTAAGACGACAAAGTCTTTTTTGCCTGTCTTCTTGGGCAGGGCGAGCTCGGGCTTGGATTCACGGTTGGTATTTTGCAAATAACCTAACAGGGCGCCGACGGCGATTTGCTCGTTATCATCCAGCTCTAAGTGTTCCAGCGTCTGCAACCCGTAAAAACGGCTGATGGCATCGACAGCGGTTTGTAAATTAAAATGCCACTCGGCCAGTTTGGTTTTAGCGTAGTTTGAAAAGGCCTCTGCCTCGCAGTCTTCGCAATAGAGAATTTCAGCCGGATTAAGCCGGGCCAATTCGCTCTCCAATTCGGCGATATCGCTTAGGGTAAAAACGCTGCAAACGGCCGAACCAAGCTCAGCGTAGGCGATGACGGGTTGATGCAGACCGAAGACACACATTAAAACATTATCTCGGTCAGCCGCCATCAAATTTTCCTCAATCACCGTTCCCGGCGTGATGATTCGCGTTACTTTGCGCTCGACCGGGCCTTTGCTCTTCGCCGGATCACCGATTTGTTCGCAAATGGCAACCGATTCGCCTTTTTCAACTAATTTGGCCAGATATTGCTCGACGCTGTGAAACGGCACTCCGGCCATTGGGATCGGTTCACCGTTGCTTTTACCGCGATAGGTTAGGGTGATACCCAATAATTCGTGACCGCGCACCGCGTCGTCGTAAAACATCTCGTAAAAATCACCCATGCGGTAAAACACTAAGGTATCGGGAAATTCCGCCTTGATTTTTAAGTACTGCTGCATCATCGGCGTGTGATTTTGACGATTAGTGGGTTGATTGTTGGACGATTTTTTGGCCGTTTTACTCATATAGACAATGAAATGTTTAAAAGGAGTCCATCGCGGCAAATGCTACAGTGAAATAGTTTAGCTTTTGCTACAGCGTTGCTAAACTATTTCACTGTAATTCATGTCACTATAGGTGCAGGAACTGCGGTTTTTGCGCTCCGGGCGCCTCGGCAAGTGTTAACTGCCGGATAAACTTATAATACGAGGTTTATCAAAGCGTTTTAGTAAACATCAACAACAATATTATCTAAGTAAATTTTGACGATGATTGTTGGCGTTCCGTTGACAATTCTGTTTTTTGTCGATTTAGAAAGGTAGCCATTATTTAACATGCGCTCTAATCGGGCACGATTTTTCACACTTGAGAAAAAGGAATCCCATTCGTCTTCGGCATCACGTTTATGAAATTTGTGAAAATTGGCTCTATCTTGTCGAATAATGGCCGCCGCATTTCTCAGTCTCTGCCCCTTGCTGTTGAAGTGGTCTTGTGAGCTGAGTTTGGCAACATAAGTGCCAATTAATTCATCCGCTTGTGCCAAGGAAAGCGGTGATAAGGCTAACAGCATTACCAGCATTAATTTTTTCATTACATTACTCCTATTTTTTTAACCATTATTTATGTAAACAAGACAAGAAAATACAACTAATCTTGCCGACGAGTTCGACAAATGAACATCGCGTATGGTATCACAATCCGAGTTTGATAGTTGCATTAACTTTTTACCCAGCACTTGCTTTATCCTCCTCCGGGGTAGGGTTGGGGCAACCCCTCATCCCTAGCCCTTCTCCCAAAGGGAGAAGGGAATTTGCCTGTTTATCGGATGTTGATATTCTAAAAGAATGTAAACCTGTACCACTCGTGAGTGGTCAGGTAAACGATGTGCTTAGGTTATTTTGTAAACCATGTTATCAGGTTGTACCCCATGTCTTACACCCTCTCCCTCTGGGAGAGGGTGAGGGCAAGGCGGCTGATATTTTAAAATTCATTGAAAGGATAAATATTTTTACCCTCATCCCTAGCCCTTCTCCCAAAGGGAGAAGGGAATTTGCCTGTTTATGACGACTAAAAATCGTATTTAATGCCGATATTGGCTTCACCGCCTTGGCGTTTGCCGAAGCTGCCGGCGGCACCAACATCAATAATCAGATTTTTATTTGGGATAAATTGCGCACCGAACTCAACAATGCCGGTATTGCCCTTCATGCTGGGGGCCGGCATATTCAAGCCAAGCACTCGGCCTTTAGCCATGCCTTTGTGCTCACGTTCCCAGGTTAAGCTGGAATACAGTCGGGCAGCATCGTTTAGCTGATAGTCAAGTTTAGCTCCAAGCTGGGTTCTCAATGACCGGACGCTGTCAAAGTAAAAATTTGTGCCTTGAACAACCCTGCTGGTGCCGCCCAAACGCGTATAAAGGAGTCTGGCTGACGGGGTAATGCTCATTTTGTCGTTTACCTTAAACCGATAGCCAGCCCCTAGCGTTGCACCGGTATAGTTACGCTTGGTTTTAAAGCTAATGCTACCTATTGCACCCTGCAGGTCGCTGCTGTTGTAGGTGGTTTGGCTTTTACCAAAGCGTAAGCCGCCTTCAACATAAAGGTTATTGCTAAAGTCTTGTTTTAGCATGACGCCAAGACCGTAGTATTTGGTATTGCCATGAGCTCTGACATTAGGGGCGTTGGCAAAGTCGTTAACGCTGTCGTATGAGCCGGTACCGCCTTCGGCATAAGCACCGACGTGCAGTTGGCCTGCCGAGTTATTTATGCTGCTGCCTGCACCAAGCAGTAGATTAGCCCCTTTGACATCGATATGAGAGCCTGTTTCAGTGCGGTACTTGCCGCCGCCAATAGCGCCAAAGGCTTTTATACCGGTATGGTCTGATGCTTGTACCAGTTGCTGCATACCGCTGCTATTGGCCAGGTCGGCACCACGATTCACAAAGTCAACCTCTGCCAGACCGCTTTCTAACAGTGATTTGGTTTGTGAGTGTGCTGCATCTGGTCTTTTGGTGGTTTCAGCAATCAGGGTTTGAGTATCTTCCTTTTTAATCTCAAACTCATAGCTTGCCGCTATACCGTGCATACCGCTAGTGTTATTGCCTGGATTGGGGTCGGTTAATGTACCCGTCCCTTGTTTTTTAATCAGGACGACTTTATCGCCGACGTCTAATAGCGATTGGCTGCCTTCAACGCCCACGCCTATATTTGTGCCTGTTATATTGGTGTTGGCACTATCCGTTAAGGTTAAGAAGGTATCATCTGCTGCGGTATCCCCCTGTATATAAAAATGCAGATTTTCAAAGTTGAAAATATTTTTAACCTTGATACCTGTGGTATGCAAATTCAGGGTATTGCCGGTTTTTACCTCATTGTGGGTAGTAGTATCCCCATCAAAACCACCGTATAGCTGGGTATCAGCCCAAAAGCTGGGGTTGCCACCGGTGCCTTTTTTAATGCTGATTGTATTATTAATGGCATCGCCTCCCCGAGAGTAGCCGCCGACAACTTTATCTCCAGTGATGATTCCGCCGCTAATGGTGACGCTATTGCCAGTGGCACTGCGTGTACCAGAGGCGCCGCCGGTGTTATTACCTGTGACTGTACCGCCGCTAATGGTGACGCTATTGTTGGTGGCATTGCGATGTTCAGAGATACCGCCGTAGTTACTTCCATTGATGGTACCGCCGCTAACAGTGACGTGATTGTTGGTGGCATTGCCATTGTCTGAATGGCCGCCTGTAGCCCCATCTATTACGCCGCCGGTTTGTATCTCAACTATGCCATTTTCAGCAGGGTTGCTGCCGGTTTCCAGAACCCCAACAGCTTCATTACCGCTTTGGTCGGTTTTAATAATCAGTGGGGTTCCGGGCGTACCGGTGATCATTCCGGCCGCCAGAACGACCGTGGGACTTAAGACCGACAAGGTAAGGGTAATGGCGGTGGCGAGCAGGGTCTTTTTAAAACGAGGTGAATAATAGCTATTACTATTAATTATTGAGGAAGGGGCAGAGGTGATGCAGTTCATAATAAGGATTCCCTGTCGTTAATGGTTGCGGTAAAAGCTAAGGTCTATTTGATAGACACGCGTTATTATGCATTAATTATTAACTTGTGTCCATCAAATTAACCTGTAATTTAATGAGGCTTTTTGCACAAGCTGCACATTTTTTCAGAGGTTTCTCTTATTTATCCTCAATTACTTCTTTTAAAGTTGCCTTGCCATTATCAGCCAGCATAACCACCGCGATGGCATTATCCCTAAGCCTGTTTTCAAGACGTAAGGCTTTTTCTTTTGGTAAAAAATACGCCTCTATCCCGTAGTTAACCCGATATGTTGATGATTTATGTCGTGATGAATCGTTTTTGATTCTGCCACGGATGAAATACCCCTGTTGTGGTTGTTCCAAACTGGCTCCATTGTATGAAGCGATACCGTCTTTATCGATATTTAGACTGACGAAAACAATTTCTCCGTTGCGGGGCGTTTTTTTATGATTGATACTGTCCCCGGGTATTTGCGAAATTTCATACCGTAAACGGGCATAGTTGCCCCGAAACATACTGCGGGGGTCAACCGGCACCGTTTTGAGTTTGATTGCTTTTCCCGTCCATATCGGGTAAACCGCATTGGCATATTCACCGACCAGAACGAATAGTTGAAATAAAATGACTGCAAATAGTCCGGTAATTAGATATTTTTTATTCATGATGTCACCGCTTTTTGTTTTAAATGGTGTGACTTCCAGAAACGGGCCGCAGAGAGCAGAATTGCCGCGAACACGGCAAACAGCAGCGCCGCACCAATATAGTTACCAATCAGGTCAATATATCTCAGCATGGCGGTGAGCAGAATGGTTATGATGCCGAGGAAAAAATAGTGCGTTATTGAATGATGAACTCCCTGAACAATTAACCCGATACCCGATAGGACTAAAACGATATTATCAATAAGCTGCAAAGGGGTAGACAGCCGGTATCCCATAGATTCACGATAAGGAATAGTATTAGAATAGGAAATCATATCAGGATAAAAAATCACCAACAGCAATATGGCGACAAATAAAAGAGAGACAGCAACGATAATACTTAACGCTTTTTTAGAGCGGTGTGTCATCCAAATGGCCGATATGGCAAGAAAAGCGGCCAGAGCGAGCGTGACAATGGGTGATTGCCACTCGGCGCTTAATATGCCGTTCCACGGCTCTCTAAAACTGAAAATGAATAACGATAGAAGCGTAAATCGTAAAACCCAAACACCTAGCAACGTGCCGTAGTCTTTTAGGGTGGTATTTGTTGCACCGACCAGCCGGGTAGCAAAACCGTAAAGAAAAATAAAGATAAAGATAGCAGCAAAAATATTCTCAATACCGGCATTAAAGTGTTGAAAGTCTCCCAATAGCCACGACAGTGAATACTCCAACCAAAAACACGCGCCGCTAATCAGCATCAAAAAAAGCACACTGCTTTGTTTGACGCTAAAACAGTGCCAAGCTAGGGCGATAAGGAAAACAGGGAACAGCGTGGGGTAAAAATGAAGTGAGGATTCAGTAAAAAACCATATATATCCCAGAACTGTTGCAAGCAGCATAAGCAGCGAGCTTCTCATCAACAAGGCCAGCGGAAAAACGCCAATAGCCCACCAGAAAACGCCGTCAGGATAGTGTTCGCCGATATGATAGATTTGGGCGATCAACATAATGGAAGCTCCGTAAAACAGCCCGCCAAGGAAAAAGATAGCGATAGCGGCGGTATTTTCTGCTTGGCTGACTTTGTGAATCCCTATCAGGTTGACTAGCAAAGTCAGCGAGATAAGACCAATCATTCTGATCGGTCTAGGGATGTCTTCCCAATTCGCCCCAATGATGGTGATCAGAGCGAGACCGACAAAAAGAAAACCGAGAATGGTCAGGATAAAATAGCCGTATGACCGCTTGTTCTGGTTATGGTAGTCAATCCCGTATTGAGCACAGATCTGTACGGCTTGTTCAGGCGAAATAATGTGTTTTTCAACCCAGCCGGTCGTTTCTTTTGCCAAGTCATTTTTTAATAACCTAATTAATCTCATATAGTCAATCCATTGCAATGAAGTTATATCAAACCTGCAAAACACCCTCTCTTTATCGTAGGTGCTTACCCGACATTTATCAGAAAGTTGTTGGCTTTACCACTGAACACGATACCACGAATACGACTAAAAAGTGTAGGCCGTACTGAGAATTAATCAGCACCAGACGAGAGACCATTTAAAACGTATGATTTGAGTAACAACAGAATGATAAAAAAGCCTGCTCACCAGAAGACTGTGGTGGCTTGCCCGGTTATCACGAATTATAGTCATGCCAGAAATTTTCCGTTACATCGTTTATCTGTTCCACTCGCGAGTGGGCATGGTTGCATCTTCTTGCCGTACTTAGCGATGACGTAACACTGTACCGGGAAATTAGTAGCATGACTATATTACCCCCGGTAGCTTTGATGCCAGTGCAGTAAAATCTTCAAATTCCAAAAAGCGTTTTAAAATGGAATTTGAGTAAATACATTGCGTGATTCCCGTGGCGCAAGGCGCCACGGGAACGGATAATATTAAGCGTAAACATTACCGAGAATGAAAAAGGCAATCAAGGCGAAAATAGCGCCCATTAGTGCGTACGGAAACTGGGTAAAGGCATGCTGCATTGGGGCACAACCCGCACCCTGCGATGCCAGTACCGAAGAATCACTAAAAAAGCAAGCGTGACTGCCAAAAGACGAAGCCGATAATAGGGCGCCAATAACCAGAGGCATATAGACATCCAAGCTTTGAGCAATCGGGATAACGATGGGAATAGCAATAATAAATACCCCCCAACTCGACGATGTCCCGAAGACAATCAATGCCAATACGGCAAAGACAATGGCCGGATAAGTTGCCTGGCTAAGGTACGGCGTCACCGCATTAATGACATATTGCGTCATGCCCAAAGTATCGTTGATTTCTTTTAAGAAGAAACTGGCGACCACCGTTGACAGCGGATAGAGCATAGTTTTAAAGCCGTCAAACAAGGCATTGGTTTGCGATTCAAAAGACAAAATACCCTGTAGATAGTACATAACAATGGTCACGGCACAGGTAATCACTACGCCTTTTAACAAGTCAATATCGTAATAAACGGTTGAAGCGACTAACAATGCCATCGGGAAAAAGAAGTTAAACAGCTGCATTCCCATGCTAAGTTCTTTTTTAGCTTCGGAATGTATCGCCAACTCTTGTCCCTCAAACTCGGGAGGCACAGGATGTCCTGATTTAGCGCGTTGTTCTGCTTTTTTCATCGGTCCCCAGTCGCCAATCAAACCCAAGGCAACGAGATAAGTGATAATAATGGCAATCCATGCGTACATCATAAAAGGAATAGACGAAACGTACAGGCTCATACCCTGGTTTTCACCGGCTACGCCATTTTCTTCCAGCAATCCGGCAAAGAAGACGGCCCAAGTCGAAATAGGCACGATGACACACATAGGTGCTGCCGTCGAGTCAATTAGGTAAGCTATCTTTTCTCGCGATACTTTGTAGAAATCGGTCAAGTGTTTAACCGAAGACGATACCGCCAGACAATTTAAGTAGTCATCGATAAACACAATAACGCCCAAGGTTGCCGTTGCAACCATCGATTGACGCCGGCTTGTTATTTTTTTCTTTAACCATTCGGTAAATCCGTTTAAACAGCCGCTGATTTCGAGAAGCTGAATAAATCCGCCCATCAAGCCACAGACCAGAATGATCCAAACGATAGTTTCATCGCCCATGACTTTGGAAATATTATCGGTAAACGGTGCAATAAGATTGCTTGGATCCAGCATGACCAGACCGGCGACACAGCCTGCAATCATTGATTCAAACGGTTTTCGCGATAAAACCGCCGCAAGAACGACGACGGTGGTCGGCAAAAGGCATTTCCAGCCCCAATCACCACCATCAGATTTAGTTGTCGATATATAGTAGAAAACACCATAGATAGCCAAGATAAAAATAGCGCTTATAAACATTTTTTTATTGCTAAAGTATTCTTTAACTGCCGTATTTACGTATTGCATATGAATTAAAATTTCCTCTGTTTTTTATGTTGTTATGAATTATACCAATTCCGAAAAATAAGCTATCGAGAAAAACAATCTCAGACAGTCTGATAGCTGTGATGAGCGCGTTTGAAAAAGATAGCTTATTTTTCGGGTTCGGTGCGATTAAGCCCGTCCCAATTGACTTAGGCTTGCGTATGTTACTACATTGCCCTATAAAAATAAAGAATATAAGGACTGAGTGGAGTGAATTGGTGCTGACGGTTCATTTAATTGGATAGTCAGCAAATGATACGCCGTTAAGAATGCTAATACAGTAAGTTATCGTTTTTTATTGAATTTTTTTAAACTTTTTAAACGGCCATCTTAATATAGAGATAGTCGATTGACATAACGAGAAAAAACAGTCTGCCCCGGCATTTTTTTACAAAAGCAAGCGGCCGGTTCGTCACCGCATTCGCACCTCTCTTGTCATAGAAAGGTGCCTGGTTGTAACTCGTCAGCCGGTTACCTTTTTAAATTAAGTACTTTTAAAACATTAAGTGCTTCAAATAGTTGTAAATCTTTTTTTGCCAAGTCGAGACTAACTAGTGTTTTGTCTTTGTCGTCTTTGTCGTTATCTTTGTCCGATGATTTTTTGATGTTTTCCAAATGTCCGCTAATGTCGGCTTCAGTGTAGCTGAGTAAATCAATATCTTTATTATCAACTTGTAGTTGACTTAAAATAATATTTGGAATGATTCCCTTGGCCTGAATAGAAGTCCCATTGGGAGTGTAGTAGCGCGCTGTGGTAATTTTGATGGCGCTACCGTCGCTTAAAGGAACAATATTTTGTACGGAGCCCTTACCGAAACTCGGCTGACCAACAACAACACAACGACGGTGATCCTTTAGTGCACCGGCCAATAGCTCGGCTGCTGAAGCACTGCCCTTGTTGATGAGAACCACTAGGGGAAGGTCGGGAGCCAGTGTTTCTTTTGTTGCGTGAATTTTATCTTCGGTACCGGTGTTTTCTTTTTTTGTCGAGACAATCAAGCCGGCATCAAGGAAGTCATCGGCGATGTCAGTTGCCACATGGAGTAGACCGCCCGGATTATTGCGCAAATCGAGAACCAAACCCTTTATTTCTTCACCAATTAATTTTTTAAGTGAACGCTCAAATTGTTCGCTGGTGTCCTCCTGAAATTGACCAATACGAATATAGCCGTAGTCGGCGTCAATGATCTTATCGATAACACTGGGTAAGATGACCGTTGTTTTTTTCAACGTAAATTTCTTTGCTTTTTCGCCGTCTCTGGTAATAGTCAACGTTACGGTGTCTTTGCTTTTTAGCAATTTACTGACGTCGGCCATCGACATATTGTTAATCACGGTATCATCGATTTTTGCGATAATATCGCCGGCCTTTATACCGGCCTTATCGGCCGGGCCGCCGGCAATCGGTGCAATAATGATTAAATTGCCACCCAGCATCTCCAGCTGAATACCAAAGCCTTGATAGTTTCCACTAGCAGCATCTTTAAAATCCTCAATCTCATCTTTTTTCAAATAAACAGAGTGGGGATCCAGGCCGTTCAGCATGCCTTTGATGGCGTATTCTATTAGCGTCTTCCCGTCTTTTTCTTCTACGTACTCGCGCCTAATCGTATTATAAACGTCAACAAAATTGCGGATTTCATCCAACGGTAAAGTTGCCGTTGTTTTGCCAAGTGCGGGAGAGCCAATACAGAAAGCCAGCGTCATTGAAGCTGATAATAGCGTTTTTTTCATCATTGTCTTATGGTAAAGTGTTTAAAATTATTTTAGGACACATCCTAGCTGGGATTGTAGCAGATATTACCAAAGCAATGGCTAAAATCTTTGTTACAGCAAAATAGTTTGACTTTTGCTACAGCGTTGCGTCGTCTCGCCGTATTGCAATACTGTCTTTACCGACGCGCCTTGTATCAAAAGCTAAACTATTTCACTGTAGTTTTGGTGATGGAAATAAGAAAGCCCGCCAGTTAGTATAACTGCGGGCTTGGCTTGAATATGGCTCCCCGAGACGGACTTGAACCGCCGACCAATAGATTAACAGTCTACTGCTCTACCAACTGAGCTATCGGGGAATAGGACGCGAATTATAGGTTGGTATCGGTACTTCGTCAAGCGTTTTTTTATCGATATTATCCGGCTCTGTTAGTCTGGATTACTATTTACTGATTCTAAAAGAAAGTTTTTCCTTATTCTACGTTATTAGAATGACAAGCAACGAGATGATACTGACCGTTATCCACAAAATAACCGCAAAAACCAGCGGTTTAACGCCAACTTTTTTGATGGCATCAAGCGATAGTGTCGTACCGATAAGAAAAAGGGTGACAACCAATAGACGTTTAGCTGCAAGCGTAACGGTTTCAGTAAAACCATCCGGCAGAGTAAAGAAGCTATTGATAGCGATGGCCAGTAAAAATCCGACAATAAAGTAGGGGATGCTGAGTCGTTGCTGTTTATTGTGGAAAAACCACGCGGCAAAAAGTCCCAACGGAATAATCCACAATGTTCTCGACAGTTTAAGGGTTGTGGCAATAGCTAATGCCTGATCACCGTAAGTCATTGCAGCGCCAACAACTGAACTGGTGTCATGTATGGCTATGGCAGCCCAAACACCAAATTGCTCTTGGCTAAGTGAAAGTAATTTGGCAATCGGAGGAAAAATGATAAGGGCGAGTGAATTGAGTGCAAAGACAACGGCCAAAGCAATGCTGATCTGCTGATTGTTGGCCCTGCTGACAGGGGCGACTGCTGCAATAGCACTACCGCCGCAAATAGCTGTGCCGGCGGTAATTAAAAAACCTAACGGTTTTTCTATTCCAGCCTTAGCGGTTAAAATAAGTCCCGCGATAACCGTTAAAATAACGGATACGGATAATAATCCCAATCCGCTAACATTTGCTTCTACGGCTTGCTGCAAGGAAATACCAAAACCCAATCCGATAATGGAGAGCTTTAGGCATTGCTTGCTGGCTTTGTGGGCGAGTTGTAAATAGGGGTGTTTAAACAACCAGACAAAAATAAACCCCAAGGCAAGTGCCAAAGGGCTGTTGATTGTGCCTGATGCAGCCAACGATACAACGATAATGAAAACAATACGGGCAACAATATCATCGGTACTTAATGTCTTCATAACAATTCCTAGGGTGTGCCCTAGTAAGAAAAGAAATCACAGCGTTACGCTCGTTGTGACGCTACAGCAAAATAGTTTAACTTTTGCTACAGCGTTGCGTCGTTTCGCCGTATTGCAATACTGCCTTCACCGATGCGCCTTGTATCAAAAGCTAAACTATTTTGCTGTATATTCGGTTTTTGCCCTAAATTTGCGTACTTCGCTGGCGCAATAGGTGATCGCAAAGTGTCAGTGCCATCATCGCTTCTACAATGGGTACGGCGCGTAAACCGACACAAGGGTCGTGTCGTCCTTTGGTAATCAAGTCAACTTCTTCACCGTCGCGATTGACGGTTTTTCCGGGAATGAGAATGGAGGAGGTGGGTTTAAAAGCAACTGAAGCGGTAATTGTTTGGCCGTTTGAAATTCCGCCTAGAATACCGCCGGCATGGTTACTTTGAAAACCCTCTTTGCGGATTTCATCGCGGTGTTCGCTACCCAGTTGAGATACAACATCAAAGCCGTCACCAATAGCAACGGCCTTGGCGGCATTAATCGACATCAACGCCTTGGCAATATCAGCATCCAGACGGTCAAAAACAGGCTCTCCTAATCCTGCCGGTACGTTGCTTGCCTCGACTTCAACACGAGCGCCGACAGAATTACCCGATCTTCTGATTTTCAATAAATAGTCTTCCGCCTGTTGAATGTTATCGGTAGCGGCAAAAAAAGGATTATTATTAATCGCTGATTTGTTTTCGGCAGATAGTTGTACGGTCCCGACCTGGGCTACCCAGGCGATAATTTTAATATTGAATTGTTGGCGTAGTATCTTCTTTGCAATACCGGCAGCAGCGACGCGCATTGCTGTTTCTCTGGCAGAAGAACGACCACCGCCACGGTAATCTCTAAAACCGTATTTTTTGTCATAGGTAAAATCAGCATGTCCGGGACGATATTGATCTTTGATTTTGCTGTAGTCTTTGCTGCGTTGATCCGTATTGTGGATAATCAGCCCGATAGGCGTGCCGGTTGTTTTGCCCTCAAAAACACCGGATAAAATACGCACTTCGTCAGCTTCGCGACGCTGAGTAACATACTTGCTGGTACCGGGTTTTCGCCGGTCTAAATCGGTTTGCAGATCTATTTCGGATAATTCAATACCGGCAGGACAGCCGTCAACGACACAACCTATGGCTGTTCCATGACTTTCACCAAATGTAGTAACGCGAAACAATTCGCCAAAGCTATTTCCGGGCATCGCTATCCACCCCCATCAACAACCGATAAACACATGCACCACATCTGACAATCGGTGGTGAAGTGTGTTTCATCGTACTAACTGAACATGCTAGTCATTTAACTGTATCGCCAATTAAACAGTCAACGCTTTTTCGATACGCGCAAAAATCGTTGCAACGCTACCGTCACCCAAGACGGTGGTTAGTTTATTTTGCTTTAGATAATAATCAATCAGTGGTGCCGTTTGAGATTCGTAGACGTCCAAACGATTGCGAATGGTTGCCTCGTTATCATCGGCTCGACCACGCGCTAACATGCGCTCGATAATTTCTTCGTAATCGACATCAAGTTGAATAACGTGTTTGATCTCACTATTTTTTTCTTTTAATAGTTTATCAAGGCCTTCTGCCTGTGCAAGTGTGCGGGGGAAACCGTCAAACAGCATCCCTTCATCATTATCGTCCAGTTGATTGGCAACCATGCCAAGAATAATGTCATCGGAAACCAGATTACCTGAATCCATAACCGATTTAGCAGCCTGTCCCAACTCGCTACCGGCAGCAATTTCCGCACGCAGCATATCGCCGGTTGACAAGTGCTTTAGCGAAAATTTTTTGATAATTTCGGCTGATTGTGTGCCTTTACCCGAGCCGGGTGCGCCTAAAATAACAACGTGCATAAAAAATCCCTCTTCAGTTTTTATTTGACGATATAATGCATCATGTAACGTCGCTATTATAACGAAAAAACAAAAAATACCCAAAATTAATCGGATGGCTCGTCATGAAACTAAAAAAACAACTCCCGACGTTTGCTATAGTGGTTATTTTGGCTGCTGTCGCTTATCAACAACAGCAACAATCTGACACCGCTGTCCCGGCAGATACATCTCGACAACTCGGCCCAAAGCGGCAATATGATGCTCGAAACGACAGCTACAGCGAT
>PDWI01008719.1_pt1 | contig 14682 bp, 17 predicted proteins | sample 1430891 | NCBI WGS metagenome assembly PDWI01 (sample SAMN01162508, study PRJNA174530) | Oral metagenome, whole genome shotgun sequencing project. | biome: Marine environment; feature: Marine mammal; material: Swab sample of the gingival sulcus; isolation source: swab sample of gingival sulcus... | reverse complement strand
AGCTAATAGAATGGCACATCGCCGAAGGTACACACGCCATTGTTGCTGTGGGTACTACGGGTGAGTCTGCAACCTTGCGAGTCGAAGAGCACATCAAGGTAATAGAGTTTTGTGTAGACAAAATAGCAGGACGTGTTCCGCTAATTGCAGGGACAGGAGCAAACAGCACCCACGAAGCGATCAGTCTAACTAGCAAAGCCAAGAAGGCAGGAGCTGACTGTGCTTTGTTGGTTGTGCCCTATTACAATAAGCCTTCGCAAGAGGGGTTGTATCAACATTATAAAGCCATCGCTGAGGCAGTTGATATGCCACAAATGCTTTATAACGTACCTGGGCGTACCGTGGTTGACTTGAGTCAAGCAGTCGTAGAACGCCTTGCTGATATTGACAATATCATTGCTATTAAAGACGCCACAGGTGATCTTGAACGTGGTGAGCAACTGATAAAAGCTGTTGGCGATAAGATAGCCGTATTCTCAGGCGATGACCCAACCGCACTGGGTTTGATGAAAGTTGGTGGTCGTGGCAACATTTCCGTTACCGCGAATGTCGTACCTAAGCAAATGGCTCAAATTTTTGAACTTGCATTAGATGGTGAGTTTGAGAAAGCAGAAGCCCTTGATAAGCAAATTGAGCACTTGCACAGAGACTTGTTTATTGAATCTAGCCCTGCCCCAACCAAATATGCCCTACATAAAATGGGTAAAATTGATAAAGGTATCCGCTTACCATTGGTTTGGCTATCCGAGCAAAATCAACCTGTTATCGATAAAATGATGAACAAAATAGGGTTGCCGTAGAACCACACCACTTAAACATTGAATATGTGAGCGTTATTCATTATGAAAAAAAACAATACCTCCTTTAAGTTATTGACTACAGTGATATTGGCAAGTCTTATGCTTTCGGGTTGTTCTAGTATGAGTAGCCTGTTTGGAAAACGTGATAACGGTTCATTAGCTTATCAAGAAAGCAAGCTACTAAAACCGATCCAAATCCCTGCTTCCAAACAACCTAAAAGCTTTGTACAGCTTTATCCAACAGTTAATCTCGGTGCGAGTACCATTAATACCAAAAATGACTCTGGCAAACAGTATCGACTGCCTGCACCAAAAAAATCAGTACAATAAAGCGATTAATGATTCATATTATTATTCAAATTGTCATATTTAACATTAACATACTTAATATTGCTATTACTGTACTTAATATTAGCTAGATTTCGTACTCTTTATATTTAATATGCCTTAGATTAAGGACACACTCATGGAAAAACAGCAACTACTTTACAAAGGCAAAGCCAAATCCGTTTATGAAACAGCAAATACGGATTATCTGATTTTGCACTTTCGTGATGACACTTCCGCTTTTAACGGTGAACGTGTGGAGCAGTTGGCTCGTAAAGGTCAAGTGAATAATAAGTTTAATGCTTATATCATGCAAAAGCTTGCCGAAGGTGGTGTTGAAACCCACTTTGAAAAACAGTTAAGCGATGATGAAGTGTTGGTAAAACGTCTTGAGATGATTCCTGTGGAGTGTGTGGTGCGTAACTATGCTGCAGGGAGTATGGTGCGTCGTCTTGGCGTTGAAGAGGGCATGGAACTAACGCCACCAACCTATGAATTATTTTATAAAGATGATGCCTTGGGTGATCCTATGGTCAACGAATCGCAAGCCATCGCACTCGGCTGGGCAACGGCAGAACAGCTGGCAAATATGAAAGCGTTAACCTTTAAGGTAAATGAGATTCTAACTGAGCTGTTTGACCAAGGCGGTATGATTTTAGTGGACTTTAAGCTTGAATTTGGGGTGTTTAAAGACCGCATTGTATTGGGTGATGAATTCTCTCCTGACGGTTGTCGTATTTGGGATAAAGAAACCAAAAAGACAGTCCTTAGGTGATGTGATTGAAGCTTATGAAGAAGTGGCAAGTCGCTTGGGAATTGAGTTGGGCTAGTTGAGTTGAGCTAGTCAGTACAATAAAAAAACTCATCTAACTCATCAAATGTTGTGCGTGTTTGTGTTATGCGTTTCTGTATTACTTGCAAGCAGTTTGTTTGCAGGTAAGCGAATTTCTTTAAACCTGAAAGCGAATTAACCACCAAATCAGCTAACGTATTGTAGATAATTCCATGTATAAACTCGTTATATTCGTTCCAGAAAGCCATTTACAACAAGTAAAAACAGCCATGTTCGAAGCAGGGGCAGGCAAGATTGGCAATTATGACCAATGCTGTTGGCAAATTCAAGGCAATGGGCAGTTTCGTCCACTTGCCGATAGCAATCCGCATACAGGTACACAAGGAAAGCTTGAAATTATAGACGAGTGGCGAGTAGAAACGGTGGTTGCTGATGAATATCTAAAAGCCGTTATTGTTGCCTTAAAACAGGCTCACCCCTTTGAAACACCTGCTTTTGATGTGATAAAAATGGTGTCTGTGTGATTTAATATGTGATTTGATAATAATAGATTTTACAAACTAAAACCAAGGAATAATGATATGTTGATAGAATTTACGAAAATGCACGGGTTAGGCAATGACTTTATGGTGATTGACCTAGTGACTCAGCGATTGGAGCTGACACCAGAATTGGTGCAACTGTTGGGCGATAGACATATTGGTATTGGTTTTGATCAGTTATTGATTGTAGAACCACCGACTCGCCCAGATGTTGATTTTAAATACCGAATTTTTAATACAGATGGTACAGAAGTAGAGCAGTGTGGCAATGGTGCTCGTTGTTTTGCTCGATTTGTGCAGGCTCGCAAGCTAACTTTTAAACAACGCATTGTTGTGGAAACCGCTAAGGGTCTAATCACCCTAACCACTGACCGCTATGGTTGGGTGCAAGCTCGCATGGGCAAACCTAAGTTTGCACCAGAAGAGATTCCATTTACGCCAAAAGCCATTACCAAAATTCAAAATGCCTATGTACTGGATGTGGATGGCAAACCCGTGCGTATCTATGTTGCTAATATGGGCAATCCGCACGCCATCATTAAGGTTGATGACATCCTAGAGACGGATGTAGAAACCCTTGGTAAAGCGATTGAATCACACCCCGCATTTCCAGAAAAAGTGAATGTTAATTTTATACAAGTCATGCACCAACGCCATATCCGCTTACGTGTTTATGAGCGAGGGGTAGGGGAAACCCAAGCCTGTGGCAGTGGTGCTTGTGCATCGGTTGCTGTGGCAATTAACGAAGGTTGGGTAGATGAAGGGGTTGATATCCGCGCCCAGTTATACGGTGGCAGTTTGGTCGTACGTTGGCAACCGGGATACGATGTGTTGATGACAGGGCCGACCGCATTTGTCTATGAAGGTGTATTTAGCCCTGAAGGTCTGATGGCTCAAGCAGGTCTGCAACCTAAACCAAATCAACAGCCAGCGGTTTGAACGGTTGATTAAGTAAGCCACTTATATCCTTATCAGCCCTATCCTTAAACTTTCAGGATGGGGCTTTTTTATAGACTTAGATTTAAGAGAAAACAAAAGAGACAAAAGGTTTATGACAGCCATGACTAGCCTCCAGAAAACCTTGCTTGACCAATCGCTAATTGAGCAACCACTGATAGACCAATGGTTGACTACCCTGATAAGGCAGAATCTGTCTTCTAACACTCTACAAACCTATCGGCTTGCCATCAGTTGTTTTGTAAATTATTTGCAAAATTTACAGCTAAAAGTGACTCAGTGTGATAGACGCAGGTTGGCTCGCTATGTCGCTTATCGCCTAGAAGTAGATGCCATCAATAGTCGTAGCGTAAGAGGAGAAATTTCAGCAATTCGCCAGTTTTATGCTTGGTTAATAGACACCAAGCAAGCGACCATCAATCCAACCACAGGTTATCAGCTAAACACAGACCCGCGTCCACTGCCAAAAATTGCTGATATCGACTTACTGAGCCAATTATTAGACCAAGAAGCACCAGAAAAACCAGCCCAAGCACTATTGTGGATACGAGATAAAGCCATGTTTGAGTTATTATATGGCAGTGGCTTGCGAGTCAGCGAACTGGTCAGTATCGATGTTAACGACATAGACCTAACAGAAAAACAGCTACGAGTAATCGGTAAAGGTGCAAAAACTCGCCTTGTGCCGATGAGCAATAAATCAATCACAGCGATAAAAGACTACCTGACCATTCGCTATGAATGGCTACAAAAAGGTGAAAATGCCAGCAGAGCAGGTATGGCATTGTTTATCAGCGAACGTCAAGGTAAACGACTAAGCGTTCGCACAGTACAACAACGGCTCAAGGCGAATGCCAAAAGAGCTGGTATTGCCCAAAACCTTTATCCACATTTACTACGGCACTGCTTTGCCTCACACGTCTTATCGGATAGCGGTGATTTGAGAGCGGTACAAGAAATGCTAGGGCACAGTGACATCAGCACCACGCAAATTTATACCCAAGTTGATTTTGCCAAATTAACACAAACCTACGATACTGCCCATCCAAGGGCTAAACGGCAACCAAAAAAACAAAAAACAGGATAGAAAAACCATGATACAATAGTGCGATAATCTGCTTTGAATTGAAAATATAATTTGTAAGACAACTAATTTTGACCATTAAAAATTAACCGTTAAAAATTAATTGTTAGAAATTAAAAGTTAACAATAAGGAACAGCAATGAGTAACCAAAATATTCCTACCTTAACCAAAGCCGACATGGTTGAACACATCATCCGCAGATTGGGACTTACCCATCAACAAGGTAGAAAGCTGATTGACAGCTTTTTTCAAGAAATGTCAGATAATCTTGTAGAGGGCAAAGAAATTAAACTCTCAGGTTTTGGTAACTTTGAACTCAAAGACAAACGCTCACGTCCTGGGCGTAACCCAAAAACAGGTGAAGAAGTGCCTATTTCTGCACGCCGAGTAGTAACATTTAAAGCAGGGCAGAAATTTCGCCAATATATCGAAGAAAATCAAGAAAAATCAAAAGGTTAAATAAGTGTATCAACAAATGACACAAAAGGTATCAAAACCTGCAAGACGAGACAATAAAGACAAAATTCGCAAAATAATTAGCAATCAATCATGGTTATTGTTCCTAGCTGTTTTGATTGTGTTAGTGCTTGATGTGCTTGTTTTACGCACCAATCTCGTATGGGCAAAGAATTTTGTTAGTGGGGCTGTACTGAGTTTCAGTAGTCAGTGTGTACTGGCTTGGTTTAGCTTTAGACACACAGGTTACAAAGCAAGACGCCATATCGTCAACCAGCTTTATTTGGGTGCAGCCTGTCGTTGGTTGGTGAACCTATTTGGTTTTGTTATCATCTTTATCAGCCTTCGTCCATTGAACGCATTTGCCGTCTTATTTGGCTTTATATTGATTCAAATGAGCTATCTATTTATGCTATGGCGAACAAAATAAAAAAAACTTTGTAAACTTGTTGAGAATTTAAAAAAATATGTTACAATCCACCTGATTTTGCAAAAAATACTGATTATCACTTGTCTTAAATTAGTAATAACTGGCTTAGTAATAACCAACTTAGCAATGACTAAATTAACGACAGGTGAAAGCCTGTGTATTTTATTTCCTATTTGTTATATTTAAAGAAATAAAATGACACATCAGTATAAAAAAATTTATAAAAATACTTTACAAATGGGTAACATAAATAGTAGTATTACCCACGATAAGCAAACAACACATTTAGAATGTTTTTTGTTTGCTATCAGCAGTATATAAAAGCCATCAATTAACTTAGCTTACCGAAAATAAAATTGGCTAAGTACGGGATTGATGATAAACAATTTTCTGAATTAAGAAGTTTAGAATATGGCATCTGAAATAGCATCGACCGATTATATCAAACATCACTTAACCAACTGGACGTATGGTTGTACTGATGAGGGCTGTAAAGTCGCAGAGACAGCAAAAGAAGCAGCAGACATGGGCTTCTCAGCTATTCATTTAGACTCTATGCTATGGTCCATTGGTTTGGGTGTGTTTTTCTGTTGGCTCTTTGCAAAAGTAGCAAAAAAGGCCAGCACAGGCGTACCAAGCAAACTTCAAGCATTTGTAGAATTGATTATTGAATTTGTTAATACCAATGTCAAAGAATCGTACGGTGGCACATCGAAAGTCATCGCTCCTTTGGCGTTGACCATCTTTGTATGGATATTTTTAATGAACCTGATGGATTTAATCCCAGTAGATTATATTCCAGTCCTAGCACAAAAAATTGGTGCAGTAATGGGTCATGATCCACATCATGTTTATATGAAAGTTGTACCGAGTACAGATCCGAATGTGACGCTTGGTATGTCGTTTTCTGTATTTGCACTAATCATTTTCTATAGTATTAAAGAAAAAGGCTTTAGCGGATTTGTAAAAGAATTAACTTTGCACCCATTCAGTGCAAAAAATACCGCCCTTCAAGTCATTTTAATTCCAGTAAACTTTATTTTAGAGTTTGTTACCCTGATTGCAAAGCCAATTTCACTAGGCTTACGACTATTTGGTAACATGTATGCTGGTGAACTTATTTTTGTATTGATTGCCCTAATGCCATTTTGGATTCAGTGGGTACTATCGGTACCGTGGGCAATTTTCCACATATTAGTAATTACACTTCAGGCGTTTGTGTTTATGATGTTGACAATAGTATATCTATCATTAGCATCAGAAACAGAACATTAATTTGAAATATATATAGGTAAGAGGATTCTTCAATGGACGCATCATTAGCTGGTATGACAGTTATCGCAGTAGCTTTGCTAATCGGTTTAGGTGCTTTAGGCACTGGTATTGGTTTTGCTATCTTGGGCGGTAAGTTCTTGGAAGGCGTAGCTCGTCAGCCTGAGCTTGGTTCACAACTACAAACTCGTATGTTTATCGTAGCGGGTCTTCTAGATGCCGTACCAATGATTGGTGTTGGTATTGCTATGCTGTTGTTATTCGCTAACCCTCTAGCAGCTTAATGGCTATAGTCAGTCGACAAATAATGACCGTTTGATAACATATTAGCCTATATAGCGATGTAGTGTTTAATAACATTAATTAATAATATAGCTTAATTTAAACGGTCAATAACTGATTTCATTAACAAAGAGGTGAACACGTGAATATCAATGCAACCCTACTGGGTCAATCTATTGCATTTGCAATATTCGTAACCTTCTGCATGAAGTTTGTGTGGCCGCCTTTAATGGCAGCAATTACAGAACGTCAGAAAAAAATTGAAGACGGTCTAAATGCAGCAGAGAAAGCGAAGGCGGATTTAGCAAGTGCCGAAGCGGAAGTCGAAAAAGAGCTTGGTGAAGCAAAAGCCAAAGCTGCAGCTTTGATTGAACAGGCAAATAAAAATGCTAATCAAATGATTGAAGATGCTAAGGTACAAGCTCAAGTAGAGGGCGAACGTATCGTTAAGCAAGCAAGGGCATCTATTGACCAAGAAATCAATCAAGCTCGTGAAGCTCTGCGAGGTCAAGTGGCAGAACTAGCTGTCATTGGTGCAGAAAAGATTTTGCAAGAAAAAGTAGATGAGCAAAAGCATGCAAGTATGCTTGAAGTACTGGCAGCAAAGCTATAACAATCTAACTACTACTTTTATCTGAATGTTTGTGAGGAAAAAATGGCTGATTTATCAACTTTAGCAAGACCTTATGCAAAAGCAGCATTTGATTATGCTAATGAGCATGATTCAATAGTAGATTGGGAACAGTTTTTACTTGTTGCCAGTCATATTGTTAAAGATGGGGAATTTGTGCAATTATTGCATGACCCTGCTGTATCAGCTGAACAGAAAGCAACAGCACTTGTGGATTTATACGATACACAAGTCGCCGATGTAGAGACGAGCTCTCCACTAAAGGCTCTGTTAAAAGGTTTCACAGCTTCAAACAACGCTCCAAATAATGCTCCAAACAACAAGGTGTCTCCTGAGTTGAAAAACTTTGTTTTGCAACTTGCAGATAATGAACGTTTGTCACTGATGCCTCAAATATATTCGCACTATCGTCAGCATAAGTCAGAAGCATTGAAACAAGTTGATGCCTATGTGACTACAGCATTTCCATTGACCGAAGTGCAACGTACCCTTATCCAAGCAAAACTTACTACTTCACTTAACGCAACCGTTGTATTACACGAAGCTGTTGATGCAGATTTGTTGGCTGGTGCAACTATTAAAGTTGGAGATAAGATAGTTGACGATTCGGTACGTGGAAAGTTAAAACAGTTAAAAACACAGTTAACTACTTAAGGCAACAAATACTATTAGTCATTTATTATTAGTCATTGAGTGGGTTATCATAATTTTAAGGAAACAAGGCAATGCAACAATTGAATCCAGCGGAAATCAGTAGTCTGATTAAGCAGAGAATTCAAGACCTCAATGCGGGTGCAACTGCAAAAAATGAAGGCACAATCGTCAGTGTATCTGATGGTATTGTGCAGATTCATGGTCTTGAAGATGCCATGTATGGGGAAATGATTGAGTTTGAAGGCGATGTATATGGCATGGCACTTAACCTCGAACAAGACTCAGTCGGTGCGGTTGTACTCGGTGATTACCTAAAACTGCAAGAAGGTCAAAAGGCATACTGTACTGGTCGTATCCTTGAAGTTCCAGTAGGACCAGAATTATTAGGTCGTGTCGTTGATGCACTGGGTAATCCAATTGATGGAAAAGGACCTATAGATGCTAAGTTGACTGATAAAGTTGAAAAAATTGCACCAGGTGTGATTGCTCGTCAGTCGGTAGATCAGCCAGTAATGACTGGTTATAAAGCAGTCGATACCATGATTCCAATCGGTCGAGGTCAGCGTGAACTTATTATTGGTGACCGTCAAACTGGTAAGACAGCCTTAGCAATTGACTCAATTATCGCTCAAAAAGCATCGGGTATTAAATGTGTCTATGTTGCAATCGGACAGAAACGCTCTACCATCGCAAACGTAGTTCGCAAACTTGAAGAAACGGGTGCATTAGAATATACCACAGTGGTGGTTGCTTCTGCATCAGAGCCTGCAGCCTTGCAATACATTGCTCCATATTCTGGCTGTACTATGGGTGAATACTTCCGTGATCGTGGTGAAGATGCGTTAATTATTTATGATGATTTGTCTAAGCAAGCAGTTGCTTATCGTCAGATCTCATTGCTGTTACGCCGTCCACCAGGTCGTGAAGCCTATCCAGGTGATGTTTTCTATCTACATTCACGCTTGCTTGAGCGGGCTGCTCGTGTCAATGCTGAGTATGTAGAGAAATTTACTAATGGTGAAGTGAAGGGTCAGACTGGTTCTCTAACTGCTCTACCAATCATTGAAACTCAAGCCGGTGACGTATCAGCATTCGTACCGACTAACGTGATTTCGATTACCGATGGTCAGATTTTCCTTGAATCAAACCTATTTAATTCAGGTATTCGACCAGCAGTGAATGCGGGTATTTCAGTATCTCGTGTTGGTGGTGCCGCACAAACGAAGATTATCAAGAAGCTATCAGGTGGTATTCGTACTGCACTAGCTCAGTATCGTGAATTAGCAGCGTTTGCTCAGTTTGCTTCTGACCTTGATGATGCAACTAAACAACAGCTTAACCATGGTGAGCGTGTTACTGAGCTTATGAAACAGAATCAGTATGCTCCTATGTCAATTGCTGATCAAGCAGCTGTTATTTATGCTTCAAATGAAGGTCTATTATCTGATGTACCTGTGGATCGTATTGGTGCATTTGAAGAGGCGTTCTTACGTTATATGAATGATGAGCATAAATCTTTGATGGATGAAATCAACGATACGGCAAATTATAACGATGAAATCGCTGAACAACTTCAAGAAGCTGTTGAGACTTTCAAAGAAGACTATAGTTATTAATCATTGTGTTTGATTTGGTGTTTGTTTCTTGGTGTTTGTTTCACTGTAACAAATATCAAATCAACAATTTGATGCTTTCTAACCCTCTAGTTTGGGACTATTATGGCAAGCTTAAAAGAAATTCGTGCAAAAGTTACCAGTATTAAAAGCACACAAAAAATTACACGTGCAATGCAGATGGTAGCGGCTAGTAAAATGCGTCGTGCTCAAGAACGCATGGAAATTGGTCGTCCTTATGCTGATAGTATGCGTCGAGTTGTTTCTCATCTTGTACATGCTTCTTCAGATTATAAGCATCCGTATATGCAGAACCGCCCAGTTAATAAGGTCGGTTATATTGTTGTGACATCTGATAGAGGACTCGCTGGTGGTCTGAACATCAATTTATTTAAAGCTTTACTTAAGAATGTTAAAGAATATCAAGAGCAATCTGTTGAAGTTGAGTTTGCAGCTATTGGTTCAAAAGGTGTGGCTTTCTTTAAGAATTTTGGTGGTAAAGTGACCTCGGCGGTGACTGACTATGGTGATAACCCAACATTTGAACAGTTAAATTCTCCTGTTCAAGCGATGCTAGATGATTTTAGTGAGGGTAGATTAGATAAGATCTATTTGGTTTATAACCAATTTATCAACGCCATGACCCAAAGTCCGAATGTTGCTCAATTAGTGCCATTACCGGAAGGTTCATTAGAAGGTGATAGTGGTATTCAGACAGAGCTTAGCTGGGACTATATTTATGAACCAGATGTCACAACATTGGTTGATGGTTTGATGGGTCGATATATTGAATCCATCGTCTATCAGGCAGTGATGGAAAATATCGCATCAGAGCAGTCTGCTCGTATGGTTGCGATGAAAGCAGCAACAGATAATGCTGGCGATTTAATTAACGATTTACAATTAGTATATAACAAGCTGCGTCAAGCTGCGATTACCCGAGAAATATCGGAAATCGTTGGTGGTGCTGCTGCTGTTTCATAATTGACAAATATTTTCAGGAGAACGCAATGAGTAGCGGTCGTATTGTACAGATCATTGGCGCGGTTATTGATGTTGAATTCAACCGTAGTGATGTTCCTCAAGTTTTTCACGCTTTGCAAGTAGATGGTACTGAGACTACGCTAGAAGTACAACAACAGTTAGGTGATGGTATTGTTCGTACCATTGCGATGGGTTCTACAGAAGGTCTAAAACGTGGACTTTCGGTTACGAGCACAGGTGCCCCAATTTCTGTACCTGTCGGTGAAGCAACCCTTGGTCGTATCATGGATGTATTAGGTCGTCCAATTGATGAAGTTGGTCCTGTAGAAGCTGAAGAAAAATGGTCTATTCACCGTCAAGCACCTTCTTATGATGAACAATCAAATAGTACTGAATTGCTAGAGACTGGTATTAAAGTCATTGATTTACTTTGCCCGTTTGCAAAAGGTGGTAAAGTTGGTCTGTTTGGTGGTGCTGGTGTTGGTAAGACCGTAAACATGATGGAATTGATTAATAACATTGCGTTGAAACACTCTGGTCTATCTGTTTTTGCAGGTGTTGGTGAGCGTACTCGTGAAGGTAATGACTTCTATCATGAAATGCAAGAAGCAGGGGTTGTTGATGTAAAAAACTTCAGTAATTCAAAAGTTGCTATGGTATATGGTCAGATGAATGAGCCACCTGGTAACCGTTTGCGTGTTGCTTTGACTGGCTTGACCATGGCAGAGTACTTCCGTGATGAAAAAGATCCGGCTACTGGTAAGGGTCGTGACGTGCTGCTATTTGTCGATAACATCTATCGTTATACACTAGCAGGTACAGAAGTATCAGCACTTCTAGGTCGTATGCCTTCAGCGGTTGGTTATCAGCCAACACTAGCGGAAGAGATGGGTCTATTGCAAGAGCGTATTACTTCGACTCAATCTGGTTCGATCACTTCTATTCAGGCGGTATATGTACCAGCCGATGACTTGACGGATCCATCACCTGCGACTACTTTTGCTCATTTAGATGCAACTGTTGTACTAAGTCGTGATATCGCTTCACAGGGTATTTATCCTGCGGTTGATCCTTTAGATTCTACTTCTCGCCAGCTAGATCCACAAGTGATTGGTGAAGAGCATTATAATGTCGCCCGTGGTGTGCAAGAAGTATTACAGCGTTATAAAGAGTTAAAAGATATCATCGCCATTCTTGGTATGGATGAATTGTCTGAAGAAGATAAGTTGGTTGTGTATCGTGCTCGTAAGATTCAGCGTTTCTTGTCACAGCCTTTCCACGTTGCAGAGGTCTTTACTGGAGCTCCTGGTAAGTACGTTTCACTTCGTGATACCATCGCAGGTTTTAAAGCGATTATTGATGGTGAGTATGATGACCTTCCAGAGCAAGCTTTCTATATGGCAGGCGGTATTGATGAAGTTCTTGCTAAAGCTGAAGAGATGAATGCTTAATTCTTAATTATTGTTACTTAGTTATTATTGTTACTTAGTTATTGTTGTTTAATTATCATTAATAGTATAGTCAAGATAACAGATAATTAAGATGACGAGTAGTTGAGATGTTTGTCAGTTAGTTTTGCTTTGTTTAATCTAGGAGATAGTAATGTCAGCAACCTTTCAATGTCGTGTAGTCAGTGCTCGTGAAGAGTTGTACTCAGGCGATATTAATATGCTTGTAGCGACTGGTTCTGAAGGTGAATTAGGTATCATGGCTCAGCATACGCCTTTAATAACTTTGCTGAAACCAGGTCCATTGCATATTAAAACTGCAAATGGTGAAAATGAGGTTATTTATGTATCTGGTGGGGTATTAGAAGTACAACCGAAGCTTGTGACCGTCTTAGCAGATACCGCAGAACGGGCTAGCAATCTTGATGAAGCTCAAATTGCAGAAGCACGTAAGAGAGCAGAGCAAATGTTGGTTAATCAGAAAGATACGATTGAAACTAACGCTGCTTTGGTTGCTTTAGCGGAGTCTGTTGCTCAATTACAAACTCTTCAGAAGTTTAAAAACAGAGCTTAATTGAGCTTAACTGTTTTGAGTTAACATGAATTTTGACTTATTAACTAACGCTCAATTGGTATTGGGCGTTTTTTATTTATATAGCTTTTATTTGCATGGCTAACAAGTTTGAATTTGCATGGTATGTTGACTGTGTCGTAGATTAACTTAAACCATGTTACCAATAAATTAGTAAAAGTTACAGATTGAGAATAAGTTAAGTTTAAAATTTATAAATGGATTGAATTTTGTGAGGTTATGATTATGCCAACAACGAATACAGATGAAGTAATACCACGCATTTTAATTGTGGAAGATGATGAACGATTGGCTATGCTAACTTTGGACTATTTGCGTAAAAATGGTTTGGAGGTTGCTATTGAAACTGATGGTAGCCGTGCCATTCGTAGAATTATTAACGAACAGCCTGATTTGGTCGTGTTAGATGTGATGTTACCAGGGGCAGATGGTTTAACAGTCTGTCGTGAGGTTCGCCCACAGTATCATAATCCAATTTTGATGTTGACAGCTCGTACGGATGATATGGATCAGGTACTGGGGCTTGAGATGGGTGCGGATGATTATGTTGCTAAGCCTGCACAACCTCGAGTTTTGTTGGCTCGTATTCGTGCATTGCTTCGTCGAACTGAGTCTGCTCCAGTAGAAGAGGTTCCTCAGCGATTGGAGTTTGGAGAGCTTATTATTGACAATGGTGGTCGTTCAGTGACTTTAAATGATCAGTTAGTGGATTTTACCAGTGCTGAATATGATCTGCTTTGGTTGCTTGCTTCTAATGCGGGTCGGATTTTGTCTCGTGAAGATATTTTTGAGCGTTTGCGTGGTATTGAATACGATGGGCAAGACCGTTCTATTGATGTGCGTATCTCTCGTATTCGTCCTATTATTTATAGTCATGTTTAGGTTGAATTTGTGATAAAAAAGCCAGTATATTTACTGGCTTTTTTATGTTGACCAATTGCTAATTTATCGGTAACATGGGGTGAGTGATTTTTTAAAACAGTTTTTTAGAACAGTAAACACAAGGAATGTTGTTATGACCAATCAAAATAACCAATCACGACCTAACCGTCTAGATCGCAATCGTACGCAAGCTATGATTGTCGATGTGCAAGAAAAATTCTATCCACATATCCATGAAATTGACCAAACTACTGACCGCATTGTGATACTTGTGCAGGGCTTGCAAGCACTTGGTATTCCAGTGATGTTAAATGAACAGTATCCGAAAGGTCTTGGCAAGACACTAACGCCAATTAGTGATGTGCTAACCGAAGAAAATGCTAAGGTGTTTGAAAAGTCGGCATTTAGTGTGTGTGACAGTGAAGAATCTTGGCAACATGTACAAAGTCTTAACCGAGAGATTGTGATTCTTTGTGGTATTGAGACGCATGTATGTGTACAGCAGACGGCTCTTGATTTGTTAGATAAAGGGATGCAACCTGTCTTGATAGCGGATGCGGTTAGCTCTCGTCATCTTTTTGAAAAACAAACCGGTATTGAACGTATGCGAGATGCAGGAGTGATTATCACTAGTGTTGAGGGCATACTCTTTGAATTGTGCCAAAGTAGTAAAGACCCAGCCTTTAAGACGATTAGTAACTTGGTAAAGTGATTTTTTGTAGTGAACGTGGGTTCAGGTTAAGCCATTCAGGTTAAGAAATAATATGGCTTAACCTGAACTCACATTAAGCACTTAGGATACAATCACCCTAGCATAAGCCTTTTTACCTGCTTTAATGACCACATTTGCCCCACTTTCTAAGTAAAAGCTGGCATCAACAGACTGCTGGTCAACTTTCACCACGCCACGTTTTACCATATCTTTTGCTTGGGC
>PDWI01006456.1_pt1 | contig 14683 bp, 10 predicted proteins | sample 1430891 | NCBI WGS metagenome assembly PDWI01 (sample SAMN01162508, study PRJNA174530) | Oral metagenome, whole genome shotgun sequencing project. | biome: Marine environment; feature: Marine mammal; material: Swab sample of the gingival sulcus; isolation source: swab sample of gingival sulcus... | reverse complement strand
ATTATTTCAACCCCTAGCGGTAGCTGCGCTAGGTTTGGCACTCTTCTCTTGTGATAAGAGCGAGCCAATGAACAGAACAAACGGTGGCGACCTTCTAGGCGAACCAACACGTTTCGAAATGACTAGCTCCCTCGGAGCGGTAGGCATCGAGAGCCTAAGTAGTAACACCGACAAAGCAGACGAAGAGCTGCGTGCAAGTTTGCACTTCCGCGGTCTAAACAGTGTTGCACAAACGACCCTTGACGCGACGAAGTTCGGCGAAGGCAAGCCTCTTCAAGCTCATTGGGCGGTTAAGTATGCAGGCGGCTATTACAGCGAGCCTTGCCCTGTTGCAAAAGCAGCTGATCTAGATGAAACTCAGAAGGTTCAGATGAAGAAAAGCACGGTTTGTTTCATCGGAACAAACAACAACACGATTGGCGGAGCGAGCGTGAAGATGTACACAACGACATCGGAAACTCTAGACAACATCGATAAGTCGATTATGATGCTCGATGGTGTTGTTGAGGGAGCCAAGACAGACCAGCACAAGCTTTACTTCACTGATGGCAAGAGCAATCCGAACGAGCTTATCAAAGGGTTAAAGACTACTAGCGAGTTCCAAGCAGACCGTCACATCCCAATTATGACGAAGCTTGAGCCTTTCGCTAAAATGCAAGTTGGCGGAGAAAACAACAATCAAGTTAAGTTTGCGCCTCGCGGTTCGTTGCTAGGTCTCAACATCAAGAATACTACAGGTGAACAGATGATTATAACGAAGCTTTTAGTCTCTGCAACAGGTGTTTTCCACCACAAAGGGTACTTTGATTTGAAGCAGCTCGTTGATGGTAAGCCAAGTTTTGTCGGAGAGAATGGCACTGGCGAACTGGCGTTCCCAGCAGAAGGTACACTTGCCGATGACGAACAAGCTTGTTTCTACGTTTGGGGCTTCCAAAACGAACAGAAGAAAGGCGAAGCGTTTAAGGTTCAAATCGCTTACAAGACAACAGAGGCTGGTTCGGAAGAGAGAACACGTACCTTCTCTGTTTACGCGCCTAAGTCAAAAGTCAATACTAGTAAAAAGATGTTTGACGATGGTTACGCTTACAACGTTGTCCTAACAGTAAACGCAACGAACAAATTAGGCGGTACAGCTGCTGACTGGAATAATGGCGGAATTCTTGAGACAGTGCTAAACCCACTTGCTCTTGTTGCTGAATATGATTTGGCAAAGGTTGCTAGTACAGCAGGTACAAACCACACGCTTCAGTTCGTAACTAATCATGATGTTAAGAATGAAACTAACTATAATAATTTCCAAGAAGGAACAGACGTAGGTTTTTATACATGGGCAGAGGCTATGCGTCTATTCGGTTATGATGTAGCAGATGACACGGCACCAATTTATGACTCTAATCAGAAAAATCAGAATGGTTTTGACGCAGAAGGTTTTAAAGCAGGTGATGGCTGGAGTGATGACCTCTTAACTAATTCTGAACTTAAGACTCGTAAGTATAGAACTATTGATGGAGAGGAGTATTATTTTGCCAATCAAAGAGAATGGACAGCTATCTTCCCAAAATATCTTACAGAAGCAGAGTCTCACCTACTTCAAGATGTCGAGCCAAAGGAGAATATACAATTGGTAGCTTTTAACACTGGATGGTCTACTCAGTTATTATCTAGCACTGTTAGAAAAGTAGGTAAGGTTGCAGGTCATAGCGAATTTCTTGGGGAAGTTCAGATTGGTAATGAGCTTGTTCCTGCTACGGAATATGATGATGAATACACAACCATTGTAGAAGGTGATAAGAATGTTGTTTATGCTATTCGTCTAAAAGGAACTAAATTTGAGTCTGCTTGGCGTTATGAGTATAATAAAAGAGAACTTACTAACGGAGGTTCTTATGTAAGTGTTAAGAATGTAATGCTTGGCAAGAATTCTGGTAAATCTTTGGTGAATGATGTTGCTAAGGAAAGTTTCTTTAATGAAAATAATGCAGTAGAGCGTATCTTCCCTTCTTATGGTTTAATTTGGAATCGGAAGGCTTTAAAAACTTGGAATTCTAGCTTAAATATATATGGTCGTTTCTGGACATCTTCACTTTTTAATTGGAAATATGTTGGTTATTGTAGTTATAATGAAGGTGGAGATGTTTATGCGGATAAACACTATGCTTACCATGGTTTTTGTGTTCGTCCATTTAAGAAAAACTAAGCTATTGTTACTAAAGCGAGCTTCTTAATTCGTTGAGAAGCGAAGAAAAGTTTGCCCTTTGCCTTTTGGGCGGAGGGCAAACTTCTTTTTCCAATACTAAATAAGAATAAATTCCTCCCTCATATCTTTGTAAGAGTTTCTTTTTCATCAAGATATGAGGGAGGAATTTATTTAATGACCTTAATACAAAAATTTAGTTCCGGACACAAACAAGATAAATATCACATTTAAGCAAATAACTTTTAAAAGATTTGCTTATATGGAAGTTTTTCTCTAAATTTGCTCTTGGTTATGAGGTAAGAGGATGTTTAATACACCTCTGCAAGGGAATCCAGTGAGAATCTGGAGCAGTACCCGCTACTGTAAGTCGTCCTAGTTAATAATTAGGGAGCTCTATTAAAGAAATACCACTGAGTACAATTAATACTTGGGAAGGATTAGTAGAGTAAGCGAATAAGTCAGGATACCTGCCCATAAACACGACGCCACAATCTCGGGAATAAGATTGAATGCTGAAAGCTTTTTTTGTATCATACTAATGGAGTTCTTCCATCTTGTGCTATGGTAATGTGCAAGTAGATGTTTTTCTTTAACATCTTTTGTACAAATGCTTGCAGATATTTCTTTCCTCAGTATCTCGGACTGTGTTTTGATAAGATATTAGCAAGCGAGTGTAGCACCTATGATAAGTAATGTGTTATTTCTCTGAGTCATTTAATCCTATCTTATTCTCTGTGAGAAAAGAGAAGATATGATTTGCTGTTTTTGTATATGCTCTATTTCAACTCCAACCAAGCCAGAGCCAAATGATTTGCCGTGAAAGAAGCGAGTATATACATCAGCTAGGACGCTACCTCCTGCTTGTTAGTCTACAAAAAGACAGACACAATCCAATACTTAGACAGAAGAAAAAAAAGCAAGCTTTAATACTATCCTAAACAAAAATCCCCCCTTTTTCCTTTAATTCCTCGTCTAATTCAATAAAGAATAGTAACTTTGTTGTCGTATAAACTATTAGGCAAAAACACAAAAAAAATATGGTATATCGTTTTTTAATACTCTCGGACGAAGATGAAAATTTTCGCAGAGAAATACGCATCAATGCAGATGCAACCTTTTTGCAATTGAATGACTTTCTCTTGGCTTCATTAGGCTATGACAACCACGAGTTAACAACCTTTCACCTCTGTGATGAGGAATGGCACAAAGAAAGAGAGATTACCCTCCTAGATATGTCCTTCGATGAAACAAACCCAAGCCTCGTGATGTCTGAGTATAAACTTTCAGACCTTCTTGAAGAACAGGGAGAGCATTTATTCTTTGTATTCGATATGCTTGCAGAGCGTGGACTATTTATGGAGCTAGCAGAACTTGATGAAGAGGGGCAAGAGCTTGTGCCTCGTGTTAGCTTCAGTCAAGGAGATGCTCCAATACAAATGGTTGATATAGAGAGTGCCTCTAATCGATTATCGACGATTGAAGATGATAGCTTTGACGACTCTTTTGGAGATGACTTCTCTTCAGACGACTTTGAGCTATCTGAACTTGATGAATATGGCATTTATGACGAGTATTAAAGCTTGATGAATCCACAGAAACCTAATCTAATTGTCCTCCTTGGTGCAACAGCTGTAGGCAAAACGGCAGTAAGTCTTCGTCTAGCACAAGAACTAAACAGCCCAATCATATCGGCCGACTCTCGACAAATCTACAAGGAAATACCTATTGGCACAGCAGCACCAACAGAGGAAGAACAACAACTTATTCCCCATCATTTTATCGCAGAGCGAAGTATACACAATCCCTATAGTGCCAGCACTTATGAAAGTGACGCACTAAAAAGACTTGAAGAGCTATTCCTTAAGTACCCAAACATCATACTTAGTGGTGGTTCGATGATGTATATTGACGCACTCTGTCGTGGCATAGATGATATGCCCGATGTAAAAAAAGAAGTGCGTCAAGCTGTCTATGAACGTTATCAGAAAGAAGGCTTGGAGGCAATCCTTGAAGAGCTTAAAGAGCTTGATCCTATTTACTACGAACGAGTAGACAAACAGAACTACAAACGAGTTCTACACGGCTATGAAGTTTGCCTATCAACGGGAAAAGTCTTTAGCTCTTTCCACACAGGCAAAGCTAAAGAGCGACCATTTAACATCATTAAGATAGGACTAAAAAGGGAGCGAGAAGAGCTTTATGAACGCATTAACAAGCGTGTAGTGATGATGATGGAGCAAGGATTAGAGCAAGAAGCTCGAGATGTCTACCCTTTTAGAGAATTAAATGCCTTAAATACTGTTGGATTTAAGGAAATGTTTGCGTTCTTCGATGGAACAATCAGCCGAGCGCAAGCCATTCATCAGATACAACGCAATAGCCGTATTTATGCACGCAAACAGATGACGTGGTGGAAGAAAGACAAAGATATTGAATGGTTTAATCCTGATAATTTCTCAGCAATCACAAGCTATTTAAGACATCTGCTATAGTTGCTATTACCCCCAGTCTTTTCTCTTGCGAAATATAGTAGCCCTACAAATTTTGCAATTGCACAATCTTTTAGTTTTGTCTTGATATTTTTATTATCTTTGTAGGCAATTAGTTTGGATTAAACTGGCTAAGAAATAGAAAGTATATGAGAAAAATATTAAGCCTCTGTTGCACACTGCTACTCCTATCATCTTGTGGTGAATACTACAAGGTGCAGAAGTCCACAGATGTAGCCGAACGCTATTCATTTGCAAAGAAGAGTTATAATCAAAAAAAATATAGCCGTACGATTAACTTATTGGAAGATATCCTCTCTTCACTAGCACCTACGGCAGAAGGACCTCAGAGTACTTACCTTATGGCGAATAGCCACTATGAGCTGGGGCACGAAATGGAGGCTGCAACGTTTTTCCAACGTTATTATAATAGCTACCCAAAATCACCACGAGCAGAGGAAGCTCGTTATAAGGCAGGCTATTGCTTATATCAAGCATCCCCAGAAGCACGCCTTGATCAAACAGCGACCCTATCGGCAATTAAAGAACTTAATGCTTACTTAGATAATTATCCCAAGGGGAAGCACGAGGAAGAAGTCTTAGGTATGCTCTTTAGGCTACAAGACAAATTAGCATACAAGCAATTCTTGGCAGCAGAACTATACTACAACCTAGGGCTTTATTTAGGTAATAACTACCTTTCGTCAGTTATTACAGCTCAGAATGCATTGAAAGACTTCCCTCATACTAAATACAAAGAGGATTTGGTTTTTCTTATCCTAAAAGCAAAAACCAAGGAAGCTGAACTAAGCGTTCAGAGTAAGCAACAGGAGCGTGTACGCTCTGCCATAGACCAGTATTATGTCTATTTGAATACCTTCCCTAGTGGGCGTTTCATCAAGCAGGCTCAGCACCTATATAATAAGTTAGATAAATTAATGATTAAATAAGTATAAAGGAATGGATAATCAGAAGAAGGATTACAGAAAAGAATGGCGTCAAAAAAAAGTACCACGCTCAACAGTTAGTAGAGATATGGTAACGCTTAGTAAGGATACTGGGAATGTGTACCAAACCCTAATGATTATTGCCAAACGTGCAAATCAAATCTCTCAAGAGATTAAGGAGTCCCTTCAAGAAAGCTTACAAGAATTTGCTCCAGCTACGACAGCAGAAGACAAGCTTGTCGACAACGTGATGAACGAAGAACAGATTAACTGCTCTCGCTCATACGAACGTATCCCTAAGAGTACGCTCATCGCAACTCAGGAATACAAAGATGGAGAGCTATTCTATGAAATGGCAGAGAACAATAAGAAGTAATTAAGCTATAAGCTCTATGTGGCAGAGAATTCAAACTGTATGGTTGCTAATTGCCTCGACTTTAATGATAGTTTTTCCGTGGCAAGACTTACTTTACCTAACTCATATTGGTAAAGACCTTTTCTACACATTGACAGCTTGGGGGCTTGAACCTCTAAATACTTATAACACTGCCCAGATGGGTGTTTCTGCAATTGGCATTCTAAGCCTCTTGAGTGCAGTGTTTTCATTTGCAACAATTTTCCTCTTCAAGAAGAGGGTGTTACAGATGAGATTTTGTGTATTTAATGCACTACTACTACTCGCAATTATTGGTCTTATCGTATTTTTAACTTGGTTCTACATCAGAGAACTTAATGTTGAGCTTGTTGGAGCTAAATTTTGGTTAGCGTTCCCTTGTGTAAGCTTTATCCTTCAGCTTTTAGCTCGCCGAGGTATACTTAAAGATGAAACACTAATCCGAATGAGCAATCGCTTGCGTTAAAAGATATAGACTTTTAATGGAAAACTAAATCTTTCGGTCGTTCTCCTATCGAAACGCCGAAAGATTGGTCTTTTTAGTCCAAATCGTTTCATTTCGACTGACTAAATGACCAAATTTATAATACAATGAATAGAAACAAAGGAAATAAAATGGGAAGAGTGCTTATTATTGGTGCTGGAGGTGTCGGTACTGTTGTAGCGAAGAAGGTAGCACAAAACAGTGATGTATTCACAGACATAATGCTTGCTAGCAGGACTAAAAGTAAATGTGATAAGATTGCATCAGAGATTAAGGATGTAAAAATACAGACTGCTCAAGTTGATGCAGACAACGTGCCTGAACTAGTTGCCTTGATGAAGGAGTTCAAACCAGACCTTGCAATCAATGTAGCTTTACCTTATCAGGACTTACACATTATGGATGCTTGCTTAGAAGCAGGGGTTAATTATCTAGATACAGCAAACTATGAACCTCTTGATGAAGCAAAGTTTGAGTATAGCTGGCAGTGGGCCTACCAAGAACGCTTCAAAGAAGCAGGATTGACTGCAATTCTAGGCTGTGGTTTTGATCCTGGGGTAACTGGCGTATTTACGGCCTATGCAGCGAAACATCACTTTGACGAAATCCACTATCTAGACATCGTTGATTGTAATGGAGGCGACCACCACAAAGCATTCGCAACAAACTTTAATCCAGAGATTAATATTCGTGAGATTACCCAAAAAGGTAAGTACTATGAAAATGGTCAGTGGGTAGAAACAGAACCTCAGGAGATACACAAGCTCCTAACCTATCCAAACATTGGAGCGAGGGAAAGCTATCTACTCTATCACGAAGAACTAGAGTCTTTGGTAAAGAACTATCCAACGATTAAACGTGCAAGATTTTGGATGACTTTCGGACAAGAATATCTCACACACCTTCGTGTAATGCAGAATATTGGAATGACACGCATTGATCCAATAATGTATAATGGCGTAGAAATCGTACCTATCCAATTTCTAAAAGCCGTATTACCTAACCCTGGAGAGCTTGGAGAGAATTACACAGGAGAAACATCTATAGGGTGCCGTATCCGTGGAATTAAAGATGGTAAGGAGAAAACTTACTACATTTGGAATAACTGTAGCCACCAAGCAGCATACCAAGAGACAGGAGCTCAAGGTGTAAGCTATACAACTGGTGTTCCTGCAACGATTGGTGCAATAATGTTTATGAAAGGTCTATGGAAAGGAGCTGGAGTTTACAACGTAGAGGAATTTAATCCTGACCCATTTATGGACTTACTAATGACTCAAGGATTACCTTGGCAAGAATCTGTAAATGGAGATTTAGAACTATAATAACAAGAGTTCAAACAAGCTAAGAAATTGTCTAGTCCTGACATATTGTTACAGTTTCCTAGGACAAAAATAGTTTAATCTAAATAAGCGTTAGCCTCGTGTCTATCGCTTATTTTTTTTTATTTTCTTTTGAAACATTTCTCATTTCACGTCTAAACGACTTATAAGTACATAAAGACTCACAAATTTCCGTCCTCAGAGCAAAAGCAGTGCGCGCTAATCTTGACAAGATTTGGCTCGCATTGTTTTTTTTTTACATTTGCAGTGTCTTTTGATGACTTTGTACTCTGGAGAGACTTATGATTATACGCTCTAAACTTGCGTATTCTTTCGGGTTCTTGGGGCTAACATTGGGATTCTAAGCTAACTATTTTATTAATTATAAATTAAAAGCGTAATGATTAAATGAAAAAAAAGGAGTTGATTTATAGCCCACCAGAGGTTTCCATCATTTCTTTAGGTTCAACCTTAAATATCTTACAGAGTAGCTTCTCAACAGGCTCTCAAGGTGGGGACTGGGGATTTGAAGATGGTTTCTCTGAGTTTGAAGATGACCCAACTTTGGGCTCTAAAGATTGGGGCTTAGGTACAGTAGGTAATGATACGATGTAAGGCGTATCAAAGGATTTCTATCTAGTATGGATAGAGTAAGCTAATGGATTGAAAGCTTGACTTTCAAATGTATAAATGAAATAAATTGTTTTAAACAAAAAAAGGATAATAAAATGAAGAAGATTTTTAGAGCATTAGCTCTTGGATTAATGGGCTTAGCTGTTGTTTCTTGTAGTAAGGATCATGAGCTAAGTGGTTTGGGTGATAACCCTCAAACAGGTATTGAAACGAAGAGCTTTTCCCTTGGAGCTAGCATGGGAGAGGTTGAGTTCCTACCACTAGCAAACAATACGCGTCCTGAAGGAAGCGATGAGGATTTGCGTGCGACGCTGCACTCTAAAGCTGGTGCGAACTGGGTAACGACGAGTTATAAATGGGATGACTTCGGTACAGAGGCAGGAAAGGTAAACGCTCGCTGGGGGGTTTTACTCGGAGCCGACAAGCAAGTTGATGCGAAGAGCTGTACCAATGCCGTTCAAAATGAAATAACAGATGCTCCGATACCAGCTAATACTATTTGGTATAACGATGGAGGTGGTGCTACGACGCTGACAGCTCAGAGCGTGAAGATGTATTGTCAGACAGGAGAAGCTTTTGGCACGAATGTGAATAAGAGCTGGATGTGTTTGGACGGTCGCCCTGGTGGGGATAGTGGCGTAGAGCAAAGCAAGCAATACTTTAAGATTGGCGATACTGCCGACCCTAATGAAGAGATTGTAGGTTTGCCAGCTGCTGGTGGTGCGAACCAAGAAGGACGTCATATTCCTGTGATGACAAACGTTCGCGACTACGATGACTTTAAGCAACAAGAAGGTGGTGCACAAGGACTAGCGACTTTCGCACCTCGTGGTTCCTTGATTGGTTTGATTGTCAACAACAAGCTTGGGGCTAATATCAAGATTAAAGCTATTATTGTAGCGAAGGATAAGAACGCTTTAGACTTTAGTGGATATTTTGACTTCAATGTTACGGGTAATGACCCTATTCAGGCGGCTAACTTCGTAGCAGAATATCCTAGTTCTGCGGGGTCTGCTCTAGTGCTACCTGTTAAAAATGATGCAGGAGCTACGATTGCTAAGGATGCTCAAGATAAGATATTCTATGTGTGGGGTATTCAGAAGGCTAGTGAGAAAGGTAAGCCTTTCCGTGTTCAGTTGCGTTACGACTTGAATGGCAAGGAAATGACTTCTCGTACTTTCCGTGTTTATCCTGCAGCGTCAAAGGCTGCCCTTACATCTAATAGTAAGTTCGTAGAAGGTAAGGCATACAAGACTATTCTGAACCTAGACGCTATCCAGCAAGATGGTGGTTCGGTTGGTAGTGACTGGATTGATGGTGAAAACTACGTTGAGCATACGAAGCTAAACGCAATTAACCCTCTTGCACTGGTAGCTAAGTACGATATTGCAAAGGTAGACGCACCAATTAATATTGATGAAAGCCGTGAACTTAAATTTGTTGCAGATCAGAAGATTAAAGTTAATGGTGTAGGTGATGTAGAAACCGATTATGCTAATTTCATAAAAGGTCAAGATGTTGGTATCTACACTTGGGCAGAAGCAATGCGTCTATTTGGTTATGATGTAGAGGATAATACAGCACCTCAATATGATGGTAGTTTGCCAAAGAATCAATGGTTTGAAGGTTCGGCTTGGGATACGACTCTAAAAGATCGATTTTACGATAAGAATTCAGATATTTGGGAAACTAAATATAAAACTATATCAGGTCAAGACTATTATCTGCCAAATAGGAAGGAGCTAAATGCAATTATTCCTTTCTGGATTTCTCAAGTAAATTCAATGGCTATCCAAACTAAAGATGCTTCGGTTGAATTGCAATTAGTTATTTTTACTAATGATTGGGCTGATCATTTAGAGGATGAAGACCTTGGTGTTCGTAGGATTGGGCAAACGCCAAATAAAGGATATAAAGAAGGGCTTAAGCTTGTTCAAATTGGAGATGTGGTATTAGATGAAAAAGATTACTATGATGAGTATTTGACTAAGGAAGTTGGTTCAGGTACAGGTAACTATGTCACTTATGCAAAGCGTTTCATCGGTACTAAGTTTGAATCTGCTTGGCGTTATGAGTATAAAAAGGCTGATTTAGTAAATGGTGGTAATCGTTTGGTAATTAAGAATGTAATGCTTTGGAAGAACTCAGGTAAGTCTTTAGTTACTGATATTTCAACGGAAGCATTCTTTGACATCAATAATAGTATTGAGCGTTCATTCCCTGCTTATGGTTATATCCCAAGAAAGCATGATGAGTTTGCGGCTACTACAAATTCCACTGTAGCTGGTTCGGGAGCTTTCGGTTACCGTTGGTCTTCAACAATGGCTAGTTGGCGATCTTCATATAATTTGCGCTTCCGTGAGGTTAATGGTGGAGCTTACATTGGTAATGACGCCCGTTCTAATGCTTTTTCCCTTCGTCCATTTGTTCGTCACTAAAAGTTTCTTTTTGATTTAAATTTATTGTCACTAAGTTCGCCCTTTCTTTTAAGAAGAGGGCGAACTTTATTTTTTAATTATAGATAGGCAACAAATTTAAATACGATGAAGAAATCTATTTAGTCCACCACGGGCTGGAAAATTTTCCATACGGCTATGGACAAAAGTCCACCACGGAGTGGACTTTTCTTCTCTTCAACACCTTATTTTAACAGAAAAACTTTATCCTTATTTAAGTTTCTATTTATTAGGAAATAAAACAACATACTATACCCTAAAATCAATTTTATATTAACGGAGTTATTTGTATCTTTGTCAGATAGATAAAATAAATAGTTTTTAAGATTAAATATAAAATGGAATTAGAAGCAAAATATAATGCTCAGAATGTAGAAAATAAGTGGTATAAGTATTGGTTAGACAACAATTTATTTCACTCAGAGCCTGACGAACGTCAGCCTTATGCAATGGTTATTCCTCCTCCAAACGTAACGGGGGTGCTACATATGGGGCATATGCTCAACAATACCATTCAAGATATTCTCGTGCGTCGTGCCAGAATGAAAGGCTTTAATGCTTGCTGGGTGCCTGGGACTGACCACGCTTCTATCGCAACAGAAGCGAAGGTTGTGGCTCGCCTAGCAAAGCAAGGCATTAAGAAGACTGACCTTAGCCGTGAGGAATTTCTCTCACACGCTTGGGATTGGACACGTGAGCACGGAGGTATTATCCTCGAACAGCTCAAGGGTCTAGGTGCATCTTGCGACTGGGAACGCACTGCCTTCACAATGGACGAAGAGCGTAGTCAGAGCGTTCTTGATGTCTTCGTTGATTTGTATAACAAAGGGTTGATTTATAGAGGCGTTCGTGTCGTAAACTGGGATCCAAAGGCTCTTACAGCTCTTAGTGATGAAGAAGTAATTTATAAAGAGCAACAAGGTAAGCTTTATTACTTGCGTTATTTCGTTGAGGGTGAAGACCGTTACGTCGTTGTAGCGACGACTCGTCCCGAAACGATTATGGGTGATACTGCCGTATGTATCAACCCTAATGACGAACGCTACCACAACCTCAAGGGTAAGCGTTTGCTTGTTCCCCTCGTAGGTCGCTCAGTGCCTGTGATTGAAGATGAATATGTAGATTTAGAGTTTGGTACAGGTTGCCTAAAGGTAACGCCTGCACACGACGTAAACGACTATATGCTCGGAGAGAAACATCAGCTTGAGAGCATTGACATCTTCAACGACGACGCTACGCTCAACGAACACGGAGGAGCATACAAGGGAATGGATCGCTTTGAGGTACGTAAGCAAATCGTGAAAGACCTTGAAGAGGCTGGTTTAATGGAGCAAGTCGAAGATTATACAAATAAGGTTGGACACAGCGAAAGAACAGATGCTGTCATCGAACCAAAGCTATCTATGCAGTGGTTTTTGAAGATGGAAGACCTAGCAAAGCCAGCTCTTGAGGCTGTGATGAGCGACGAAGTTCAGCTATATCCTGCAAAATTTAAAAATACTTATCGCCATTGGATGGAGAACGTAAAAGACTGGTGTGTGAGTCGTCAGCTTTGGTGGGGACACAGAATACCTGCTTATTACTTACCAAACGGGCAAGTAGTCGTGGCAAGCTCAGACGAAGAAGCTCTTAAATTGGCACAAAAGCAAGACGAAAACTTGACACTTGCCGACCTAAGACAAGACGAAGATTGCCTAGATACTTGGTTCTCTTCTTGGCTATGGCCAATCAGCGTTTTCTCGCCTGTCCTTGGAGAAGAGAATAAAGAACTTGATTACTACTACCCTACTGCAGACCTCGTAACAGGGCCCGATATTCTATTCTTCTGGGTAGCTCGTATGATTATTGCAGGTTATGAATTCAAGGGTAAACAACCATTCAAGAACGTTTATCTAACAGGTATCGTACGTGATAAGCTTGGGCGTAAGATGTCTAAGAGCTTAGGGAACTCGCCTGACCCACTTGAACTGATTAAGAAGTTTGGTGCTGACGGCGTGCGTATGGGCTTGATGATGGCTGCTCCTGCAGGAAATGACATCCCTTTTGACGATGCTCTATGCGAACAAGGACGTAACTTCTGTAATAAGATTTGGAATGCCTTCCGTCTAATGAAGGGTTGGCAAGTAAATAATGAAGCGAAACAGCCTGAGGCTTCTCGCCTTGCTGGGCAGTGGTTCACACAAAAGCTTGACAAAGCAACTGTAGAGCTTGACGACCTATTCTCTAAATATCGTCTAAGTGAAGCTCTTACTCTGCTCTATAAACTTATTCGTGATGACTTCTCTTCTCTATATCTTGAGCTAATTAAGCCTGCTTACGGAGAAGCAATTGATGGCGAAAGCCTTAGAGATGCCGAACGTTTCTTCGAGCGTGTTCTTGCTCTTCTACACCCATTTATGCCATTCATCACAGAAGAACTATGGCAAGCCCTTGCAGAGCGTAAGGACGGTGAGAGCTTAATGGTTAGTCAGCTAGAGGAAGCGAAGGAAGTAAACGAAGACTTCCTACGAAGCTTTGAGGAAGCTGAAGAGATTATCTCTCAAGTGCGTAACCTCCGTTCATCAAAGAACCTTTCTCCTCGTGAAGCACTAGTCCTTGAAGTAAGCGAAAGTTATCCTACAGAACTAGACGCAGTCCTCATAAAGCTTGCAAACCTTTCTGCTATTGAGCGTAAGGCTGTCAAGAGCGAAGGAGCAGTTACTTTCGTAATCGGCACGCAAGAATTTGGTGTACCAATGGCAGAATACATCAACGTTGAGGAAGAGATTGCGAAACTTGAAGCAGACCTTGCTTATCAGCAGAAGTTCCTAGCCTCAGTGATGAAGAAGCTTGGTAATGAGAAGTTTGTAGAGAAAGCTCCTGAAAAGGTGATTGCTATCGAGCGAAAGAAACAAGCTGATGCAGAGAGCCGTATCGCTACGATTGAGCAAAGCCTCAAGCAATTAAAGAACTAATAAAAATTCCCCCTTTTGGAGGGGAATTGCTAATTAGGAATAAAGAAACTATTCGATTATGTCAAAAGAGAAAGAAATGCAACTCCTCGGCAAGCTCTTCACGAACTTGCTTGAGCCAATGAACCCACTTGCCCTCCAACATAAGACGCACGACCTCTTCGTTCAAATTAACCCCTTGAATGGCGAAGTCAAGCTGTTCAATGACGATGACGAGTGTTTAGACAGTTTGCAAATTTATGCTTGGCAAAATGAGGACGAAGAAGTAAAGCCCGAAGCTGTTGAAATGCTCAAGGCAAGTATCAAACACTTGCACACACAAGGGTTTTGGGATAATTTGCTTTTTGACTTGCCTTTCTCTATTGAGCTAGTGGACGAGAGCTTCACTACGAAAGAAGTCCTCTTTTTCCTTGACGACGACATCGTGCCAATCACACAGCCTCTTCTAGAAGGACATAAGAAAGAGTTGGAAAACTTTTTCCAAAAGCTCTTTGAAGGGTAAGAGACATAAGAAAAAAACTATCTTGTCCGAATATAGAGTTACAGGTTTATGGAATTAAACATCCTTATCCCCATTCCCAAAAACCACTATATAGTATTGAGCGAAAAACTATATGGTTTCTGAAAGAGAACTATAAACTTCTTATTTTGATAAAAAAAGACGCTTACCCTCATTGTCAAGGGCAAGCGTCTTATCTTTGATTTGTCGTATACTGAAAAAAGTTGACAGTTGTTAGTGGGTATTAATTAAAAATTTAACAACTATCAATTATGACAGTCAAGAAACATTTGAGCAATGAAGCTCGTCTA
>PDWI01006454.1_pt1 | contig 14684 bp, 14 predicted proteins | sample 1430891 | NCBI WGS metagenome assembly PDWI01 (sample SAMN01162508, study PRJNA174530) | Oral metagenome, whole genome shotgun sequencing project. | biome: Marine environment; feature: Marine mammal; material: Swab sample of the gingival sulcus; isolation source: swab sample of gingival sulcus... | reverse complement strand
TCAGATCTCTTGTAAAATGCTCTCTACTTTTTCCTGGTTACGTCAAGAGTTGACATGGCTGTCGCCACCATCGAGCTCACATCAGCCACATTGCCAGGTAGAATCATCGTGTTGTTCTCTTTGGCCAATTCACCAAACTGTTCAACATATTTCTTGGCAACATCGAGTCTTGCAGCCTCTTCGCCTCCAGGGGCTGACAGAGATTGAGCCACCTTTCTGATTCCTTCAGCAGTCGCTTCTGCAACCTTGAGAATTTCCTGGGCCTTACCTTCTGCCTCATTAATTCTCTTCATTTTTTCACCCTCTGAAAGGGCTATCGCCTCGGCTCTGTCACCTTCTGCACGATTGATGGTTGCCTGCTTCTGACCTTCTGATCTGGCAATTTCGGCACGTTTCTCCCGTTCCGCCTTCATCTGCTTTTCCATGGCTTCCAGAACGGTTCTCGGCGGTTGAATATCTTTAATCTCATACCGGAGAACCTTGACCCCCCAATTGTCTGCAGCTTCATCAAGAGCATCAACAACCTGACCGTTCAGGGTTTCTCGAGCCTCAAAGGTGTTATCAAGGGTAATTTTACCGATGGCTGACCGGAGACTGGTCTGTGAGAGCTGGGCAGCGGCAAAATGGTAATTATCGATTCCATACGCTGATTTTTTGGTATCAACCACCTGCAGATATAAAATCCCATCTACTTCCAGGGTGACATTATCTGCAGTGATACAGGTTTGAGCACCAATATCAATGGGCTCTTCTTTCAAACTTCTTTTATAGGCAACCTTGTCGAGAAAAGGAATAAGAATATGAAATCCCGCGCCAATTGTTGCCCGATATTTTCCCAAACGCTCAACAACATATTCAGACCGCTGGGGAACAACGACTGCCGTTTTGATCAGAATAATAAAAATGAAAACCGCAAAGACCACTAATGCCAATAAGCTTCCTTCCATTATGACCTCCTTGAGGTATCCTCTTTTTTTATTGAATCTTTTGGACCTTCATCTGTAAACCATCCTGTGACAGAATGGTGACAACTTCACCTTCTTCAATTTTTTCATCCGCACGCGCTTTCCAGGTCGTTCCAGAATATTTTACTTTTCCCTGGGCAGGTGGAGCAATAGTTTCAGTGACCACTGCCTCCTCACCTTTAAAAGCCAGTGCTGAGTCAATTGCATCAGCTTTTCTGTCACCGGTAAATATGCGCTGGATATATTTTCTCAGCAAAAACAAGCTCAACAATGAGCTTGCTAAAAATACCACCAACTGCATATTCAGTGACATTGACACAAAAAGCAAGACCAGGGCAGTAACCCAAGCGCCAACACCAAAGAAACAAATCACGAAGGCAGGAACAACCATTTCAAGGACAAAAAACGCAATGCCAATCAGAAACCAGATAACCTCAGCACTCAAAAAACTCATGATATCTTCCTCCTAAAAAGACATGACTAAACATCTTTTCGCCTGTTGTTATAGATGGTTACTGCACCATATCTGAATCAAACAGGGCTCTGTATATTACGCCAAAAACAAGAACGTACATCGGCATTGTCCAGATAAGTCCAAGCCCAAAAGGAATAACGGAAAGCCACATGATCTGCATCACGACAAGAAAAATGGCAAAAACCTTCCACCAGACCTTATGTATTGCCATCCTTGATGTTTCCATCGCCTGCCAAACCGACATGTCTTTGTCAATAATAAGAGGCAGGGTCAACATATAGCCAACAGACAAATAAATCCCAGGCAAAACAAACAACACAAAGCCGCTGAGAATCATTAAAGTCATTAAGAAAAACGCCAGAAAAAGCGACCAAATCTTTGAAAATCCACTAAACACCATACCTGGAGAGACAGGATACCCCGCCACCCGTCTCACGCCCATATAAATGAGTCCAGCCCCAAAAACTGACGAAAGAAAAGAGATAAAAAACTGAACCGCTCCTTGAACCCAAAATTGTACAATCCCGGCATTAGCAGTATCCATTCCGGCAATTAACTGTGTTACCTTGGGAAGCAGAAAAAAAGACACCAGGTTAACGGCAATGGAAAAAAGAACAATCATCAACATTGCAAGAAAAAAGGTCAATTTGACCCCCTTGACATATTTCCAGGCCTCTTTAATTACCCCAAACACGGTAAATGACTGGAGCGAAAAAGTAATACCAGCAAAAGACTGAGTGTTTTCATCTTTTACAACCTCTGAGATCAAAGAGGGGCGGGAACTCTTTTCTTCAGCAGAAAGCTTCTCATCAATATCATCTGCAGTATCAGCCAAGGTCTTTTCCTCTTCACGCTCAGACAATACTGTTTCTTGTAAATTTTCATCTCCTGTCCAGGAACCAGGGAGTGTCTCAATTTCTCTGGTAATCTCATCAACCCCCGACACCGTGTCTGGAGAAATCATCTGTCCTGAATCCAGATCCTGCTCAACAAAATCAAACAGGTCTTCAGAATGTTCATCATGCAAGGGAACGCGAAATATCTCTTCACATTTTGGACACCTGACTCTCTTGCCAACAAACGAGTCTTTTATGGTTCCCTTCACTCCACACTGTGGACAAATCATTTCCATTATTACCCTCCTGGAACAGGCTCCACGCCACAAGAATTAAAAATGAGAAACACAGTAGTAAACCACACTCATCGTTACTATAGTGTCATCAGTTTATACTATTTTATCTTATTTCTGCTAATCCTTTAACAACAGACATCTGTTGAGATGATAACAAAACAGAGCAAGATATCAAGGAAGATGTTGATTCCCAATGCAAGAGAGGTGGTGGAAATAAAATATTTTCTTTTCCCGGAATAATGAGACATGGAAATTATTATCATTGCCGCCATGGCATCCAATAGAGTCATTGGTCACAACAATCAGATTCCATGGGACATACCAGAAGATCTCGCCCATTTCAGGCAAACCACCATGGGGCATACGATCGTCATGGGTAGAAAAACCCATACTGCGATTGGCAAAGTCCTTCCAGGTCGCAAAAACATTGTAGTGACCAGAAACAACATCCAGACTGAAGCAATTGTTGTCCACTCAATCGAGGAGGCTTTGGCAAGATGTAAAAATGAGCAAAAAATATTTATTATAGGTGGAGCAGATATTTTTAAACAAGCGCTGCCAATAGCGAACACCCTGATCCTTACCGTATTGGAAAGAGAAGTGAAAGGTGACGCCTTTTTCCCAGAGTATACGACAGCCGGCTTTATCAAGATCAAGGAATATAACTTGCAGGCCAAAGAGCCGTGCAGGGTAGAAATCTATAGATCTCACTCCGGCTGAAGCAAAACTTATTTACCCGCTTTTTCATACCGCCATTGATTTTATTAAAAAAAGAATTACTTTTTACGGTCAAAGGGTGTATTCCCTTATGTTTATTATAATTTTTTAAATTTCTTAAGGAGAAAAAATGTTATCTACAGATAAAATACAAAAAGCATTTGAAGCAATAGTAGAGGAAGCAGAAAAGGCTCTTGAAAAAGATGTGTCAAAAAAAGTAGCGAAACGTCTCAATAATATCGTTAACATCGCCAAGCACCAAAGTGATGTCAGAGGCGCCACACCAAAAAGCTGTTGTACCCACGCCAAAAAGAAGTAAGCAGGAGTTCCGGGTAACAATGGCACATCAGCCTAGTCTGTTTGCACCTTCTCATCCAACAATAGCTATTGTTGATATTGAAACCACAGGTTTTCTCAGACAAAAAGGACTTATTGTCGAGATTGGCATTGCCAGTCTCGACTTAAACAACGGGGCGATTCAACGGGAATTTAACAGCCTGGTAAAAGAACCGGGATTTAATTTGGCCCATACCCGTGCACCCTATGGCTGGATATTCAAAAATTCCAGTCTTGAGTTTGCAGATGTTGACAATGCACCACCAATGCACACCCTCTATGAAGAGATTCAACAGGTTTTGGACCGTTTTCCTGCCGGCATAACTGCATACAATGCCGAATTTGATCTTCCCTTTCTCAAATCTCGATCCTTCAACTTTAAGCGGCTCCCCTGTCCGATGATTGCGGCAACGCCAGTTGTCAACCTCCCTTCAGTACACTTTAAAAATGAGCCGAAATGGCCTTCAGTTCAAGAATGCTGGGACTTTCTTTTTGGCGACACCGGATACCAGGAACAACACCGGGCTCTTGATGATGCAATGCATGAAGCAAAAATTGTTTACGAACTTTTTCAACGAGGCGCATACAAGCTTTCCTAACCTTCAGGTTCGCTAAACATTTCATATCCTCTTGTTTTTACAAGCTCTTTTTTATACAAAAAATTTTTTCTCTACATATTTCTTTTAAATTTGATATACTTTACTTAGTAAGTCATTATTAATTCATTGTTTATCGAGGTCAGATGTCAAAAAAAAATTACAGACGGATCCATGTTCGGGTGCCTGTATCGTGTGAGGTATCCATTTCACATCCTGACAGCAACATTAAGGTTAAGATGATTAACATCAGTCAGGGTGGTATCGCTGTTACTGCTCCAGCCCAACCTCTTCCAGAACAAATATTTCAAATAGAAATAACAACTGAAGATGATCGTACACTCTATATCGAAGGTCTTTTGCTGCGACAAAATGACGATCACGCAGCCTTCAAAACCCTGAAAATATCACAACAAGACCTGGAATATATTCTGAAACTTGTTGACGAGTATCAATCAACCGTTGATTATGTTCACCAGCTTGACCAACATAATATGCTTCAACAAAAATATATTGACGACGATGGAAGAGAACTCGAAGTAACCTTCGAAACCGATCCCTGACCTGCCACTTTTGATCAGTTCAATTGACGCCGACTCTTTTTAACAGTCAATGCTTGACGGGGAATAGTTATAATTACAGCCTGACCAAGAGATATGGGCTGCTTTTTGTACTGGTTGAATGTTGACTCAACAAACAGATTCAAGCCAAAATCAAGCGAATAATAGACCTTTTTTCTTTCGCGGGTAAGAGTAAGTACCTCTGTGCTAAAAACATTCAATTCAGAAGGAATTGCTCCGGGTTCGACAAATTTAATGGCGGCAGGATCAATATGAATTGTGTAGGTATCCCCAACCGAAGCTTGCTTATCCAAAGGAATTTCAAGCTGAATACTACTGCCAAGCAGTTCGCATACAGCGGATTGCTGACCACACACCTTTACTCTACCGGTAAAGGTGTTTTTCTCCATCTTTCTGATTATTTTTCCATTTATCAGAGTAAGGGCATGATGCTCCAGTTCAATCTCTCCGGGGGCGTGATGGGTTGAGAAAATTACCGATGTTCCAAACTGCTGATTTACTCGTTTGATAATATCGAAAATGATATCCTGGTTTGTAAGATCAACATTGGCAGCAGGCTCGTCAAGCAATAACACCTCAGGGTTCACCGCAAGTGCTCTTGCCAGGGCTATTCTTTTGGTCTCGCCACCAGAAAGCTTCTGAGCATCCGCCTTTGCAAATGCACTCATGCCAACATGTTCCAACACCTCCGCAACCCGTCTTTTCCTCACATCCTTTGGGATCTTGCGTATCTTTAATCCAAACTCAACATTTCTGGTCACATTCCCACTAAACAACAATGGTGATTGCTCAACCAAAACCACCTGTTTTCTAAAAGCCTGCAGGGAATGCTTTTTATACAAAACATCCTGACCCAGAAACTGTAACGAACCGTCAGTGGGTTTATCCAGAAAGGAAAGAATTGCCAGAAGAGTCGATTTCCCCGCCCCATTGGCTCCACGTAAACTGAAGATCTTTCCCCTTTCAAGGGCTAATTCATCAATATCAAGAATTCTCCGATCTCCAAAATCCTTGCGTAAATCTGTGAGTTTATACAACATCGGCATTGGTCCTTCCCTGGAAAACATTGAAGAGAACATTAATGCCAAAAGCAAACGCCATCAAAACAATGCCAAGTGCAACCGCAAGAACAAATTCTCCCTTATCATACTCCAAGGCCATGGCAGTCGTCATGGTTCGGGTAAAACCTTTGGCATTACCACCCAGCATCATGCTGATCCCAACCTCTGCTATAACCCTGCCAAAAGCGGCAATAATGGCGGCAATGATTCCAAACCTTGCCTCCCGGCAAATAACCCATACAACCTGAAAGGTATTTGCTCCAAGGGTTAAGGCGCTGTTACGATAACGCTTGTCAATTCTTGATATTGCTGCAATTGTAAGGGAAGCAATTACCGGGACGATCAGAATAATCTGCCCAATAATTATTGCCTTTGTCGTATATAAAAGCTCCCATGAGCCAAACATTCCCCTTCTGGAAATAAAAGAATATACCAGCAAACCAATGACTACCGTTGGCAGGGCGAGCAAAGTGTTCAGGCAGGTCAGTACCAGACGTTTGCCCCAAAAGCGATTGAAGGCAATCAAAAAGCCCAGAGGCACGCCAATTGCTGCAGCAAAAAGAGTAGAAAAGAAACTTACACTCAGTGAAACTTCAACAATCTCGAGCAATTCCTTATCAAAAACAAGAAGCAAACCGATTGCTGACCTGACACTGTCAAAAAGTAACTCCATAATGTTATCTACAATATATCTATCCGTAAAAAAGGGGAAAACGAACAATTCGTCTTCCCCTCCTTGTAAAAAATAACTCTTAAAATGTCAAACGATCTTACATTGCATCAGGATAGAAAAGTTGTTTTCCTTCAAGCCTGTAATCTGCAATCAGCTTCTGACCTTTTTCTGAAGTGATCCACTTGGCAAATGTTTCTGCAAGCTCAAATTGAACGTCAGGATGCTTTGCAGGATTTACCGGGATGACCCCATACGGGTTAGCAAGATTAGCATCTCCTTCACTGATTATAACCAGATCAAGTGCAGGGGTTTTGCCAAACTTGAATTTAATATAGGTGCCGCGATCACTCATGGTATAGGCTTGTTTCTCCTCTGCATAGGTCAAAGTTTTACCCATTCCCTGTCCGATGGACATATACCAGTTGTCCGAATTTGCTGGTTTTAAAGAAGTAACTTCTTTTTTCTTTCCTTTCTTGGTGATAGTCTGGGTCATTTTTTCAAGTTTTAATCCAGATTCCTTCCAGAGATTTTGTTCTTTGGTGTGGGTACCACTGTCATCACCACGAGAGACAAACATAGCAGGAGTCGCAGCAATAGCTTTTAAAGTGGTAACAACATTCTTTTCTCCCTTTACTCCGGCAGGATCCTTTTCGGGACCAAGAATAATAAAGTCGTTGTGCATTACAGCATAACGTTTGGTTCCATATCCTTCCTTAACAAATTTTTCTTCTCTTCCTTTTGCGTGCACAAAGATAACATCAACATTACCGTCCATACCATCTCTGATAGCAGCCCCCGTACCCTTGGCAATAACCTTAACCTTAATGCCGGTATCTTTTTGAAATTCCGGAAGTAAAAGATCCAGCAAACCAGAAGCCTGGGTACTGGTTGTTGTAGACATTTTCAATATCTTTTCCGCTGCCGCCCCATTATTTACTGCCATCAATACCAGCATAGCTGCAAAAATAAATGCATACCGTTTCATAATTCTCCTTTTCAATTTTGTTTTATTGAGGGAACAACATCTTTCCACATGATGAGACATCATACCCCTCAAAACTGTTTGCAAGTTCCTGAAACTCACTGTCGTGAAAAAGCCCCAGAAAATCTTGTATTTTACGTTCAAAAAATCTGTTTTTAGCAATAAGCAGATCAAAGCGTTCCCAGCGCAGGGAGACAAAGTCAAGGTCAAGCAAGCCGGCAACGGCTCGTATTGCCGGAGCAGCATCAACTCGACCACTTAACACCTCAAGCCCAGCATCCAAATGTCTTGGAACTTCATACCGATAGCCTTCAATATCTCTCACCTTGATGTCTGACTTACTTATTTCAAAATCAAACAACAACCTTGTGCCTGTGCCCAGAGGACGATTAACGACCTTAACCCCTGGCAACCCTAGATCGGCAATAGTCTGTATATTTTTGGGATTGCCTTTTGCTACCAGCAGCCCCTGTTCCCGCTTACTGAAATTGACAACAACTGGAGGATCGTCCAGTTCCCTTGACGCAAAATCAAAGTTATAATCGGATTCATCGTCCTGCAGTAAATGACATATTCCAATATGACAAAGCCCTTTTTTCAGGCTGTTTAAACCACCCATACTGCCAACATTGGAAAAAAACACTGTTACCGCCTGATTATTGCTGTTGTACAAGGAAAGAGCCTTTTGGAACAAAGGGTCGTCACTACCGGCAATGAGTAAAATGCCATCGTCAGCCAAGGACGGAGAGCCTTTACCACGAAAACCAGTAATATGGGTTTCAAGCCATTCTTCCACCAAGGCACTTGGAAACAACCATTTCCCTGTGACCTTGGTTGCCGGCAACCCCTTATCATGGACAAGGCTGTATACCATTTTCTCATTTACATGTAAAAAGGCTGCAACCTCTTTAGTGGTAAGAAACGTATTCTGCTTCATAATCCCCACATGCATTTTTTATGTAATGTCCATCGGAAATTCTTCCCACTCCATATTCCGTTGATGTAAAACCACAGTTTGGTTTTGTCAACTACCGAGACCAGAAGAGCCAAGAAACAACCAATACAAACCATAAACAACACCTGTCTAACAAAAGATGTTATTGTTTTGTTGTGTATTCTGTGTTTATCTTGTAAGTGTATAAACCGTAAAAATAATATCGGATAGAGAAAAGTCTTTTTATATGCTCTACAATACAATCCAAACCGTCTATTAACATTTAAAATCATTGAAAATTATACTGAGACACCCCTGTTTGACAAACTGGCAAAAAGGTATGATTTTAAATAAACAACAACCTGCTGGTATAGATGAGAACTAAAAACAAACAGAAAAATCCTGTCTCGCCCTCCAACACAAATCTTTTATGTAACGATTGCTGGGAAATATATTCATGGAAAGATGGGCTGTCAGATCAATTTGGTTACGAAGAGCAACATGTTATAGGAACATCATTTCTACATTATGTCCTGATTGGTTTCAATAAACAGCCGCCCCCTTCAAGCTTAGGAGAACTTTTTGCTGATAAGACCCGGAAAAATGGCAAGAGTATCACGTTGTATGGCGTTGCAACTCACCAAAACCAGACCAACTTTCCTGTGGAACTGTTCATTATTGAAAACCCGGAGCAGCAAACAGATCAGAAGACTTATACTGTAAATATCATCAATCTCCTTAATTCACGGCAAGAAGAGCCAGAGCAACAGATTGATCAACTACAGGTTATCAATCATATTTTTGAACTTTCGCTGGAGCCGTGTCCATTAAAAGACACTCTGGAAAAAATCCTTGATCACCTCATATCCATTAAAAATCTGGGGCTGCTTCCAAATTGTGCTATTTACACAATAGAAAAACCGTCAAACACCCTCTCGCAACTTGCCGGACGAGGGATTTACTCAGGCAATCAAAGCATTTCGGATCTGTCTTCCATTTCAGATTTATGTAAAGATGCGGCAAAAACAGGCGAAATAAAACGTTCAAGACATGTCCAAAAGCCCCCGGAACCCGCAGAATCTTCTGTTTCTTGCGAAACCTTTGCGATTCCAATAAAAAAGGGTGCTCCTACCATCGGCGTATTTAGCTGTTCTGTTGAAATCAAAAGGACTAACCTCAGCAGTCTTATTCATTTCCTCGAAGGAGTCGCACATGTAATGGGCATCATCATTGAAAACCAGCTTGCCGATCTTCAGCTCTTGAATATGGTGCATGATCTCAGAAACTCTATCGTCAATCTCAGAGAAGAAAAAAAATATTCTGAATCCATCATTCAAGGGCTAAGCCACGGTTTACTGGTTACAGATACAGATGGCACCATTCAAAAATCAAATGCAGTGGCTCAATCAATTCTCAAACCGTTTGACACATCCATAAACTACAAGAAACTCCAGGCTGTTATCGGAGAAGAAGAAGCAACGACCATACTTACACCTCAAACCACAGCAACCCTGCCTCCAGCGCCACAAGAACTCACCTTAACAACAGATTCAGGTATCAGTCTGATCCTCAGCTATTCAACCGTTTCAAGAGAAGATTCAACAGGAAAATCGATAGGGGCAATTGTTTCTTTTACGGAAATATCTGAAATAACATTTGCCCGCCGTGAAATGGAGAAAGTAAATCGATTATCAACCATGGCAGAAATTGCCTCGGCAGTTGCCCATGAAGTCAGAAACCCCTTGGGTGGAATAAAGATAATGGCTCAAGCCATTGAAGAAGAAAGCTCTTCAACCGATGAACAAAACGAATGTGCAGTTCGTATAATCAGGCAGGTCGACAGACTCAATGAACTTCTGACCGACTTTTTCTCGTATGCCAGACCAGCACCACCGAAAAAACGTGTCATCTCCTTTGTAACTGTTTTTTCAGAAATCAAACACCTTGTTCATAACAAACTTGTAGAAAATAATATAGAGCTGATTGAAACCTACCCTAATGACCTGCCGCCTATATTTGCAGACCCAAACCAGATGCAGCAAGTACTGTTGAATCTGATGCTCAATGCCATTGACGCAACTCAGCGGCACGGCAGAATTACCATTATAGCTCAATCAATCAGCCAGGAGATGCTGGACATACTAAAAAAACAATTGCCTGGAGTTCTTACAAAATCAAAGTATCTTCATGTTATAGTAGCCGATAACGGAGAAGGGATGAGTAAAGAAACGCAGGAAAAACTGTTTGAACCATTCTTTACCACCAAAAGAAATGGTACAGGACTTGGCATGTCAATCGTTTATAGAACGATCAAGGAAAACGATGCAGCCATCACTGTCACAAGCAAGGAAGGGGAGGGTACTTCTTTTACCATATTACTCCCTATTCCCTGATTTTTATTTTCTCCCTGCAGTAAAAATCAAATCATGTCTCAAAGAATTGCCAAAAAAGAAGATTGTTAAAAAAAATGAGATAAAACGCTTGATATCTCAAGAATTTTACGCCAAGATTAAACCAAACAGTCATGGTTGCCAACGAAGTCTTGGAAAGAGTTATACAATGACTCGTTTCTCAGCATCTGACACAGACCCATAATTGCTCATCGGAGTACAAATGAAGAGAATATTAATAGTCGATGATGAAGAAGATATGCTCTGGATGTTAAAGAGAAATCTTAGCAAAGGAATGCAGAAAGATCAGGTACTTACAGCCAGTTCAGGCGAAGAGGCACTGGCAATACTCCGCGATAAAAATATTAAACTGGTTATCACCGACATTAATATGCCTGGTATGAACGGACTTGATCTGCTCATTGAGATCAGTAACCGTTACCCTCAAACCGGGGTTATCATTATGACCGCATACCCATCAAGTGCCTACGAAAATGAGGCTATGATGAGCGGAAGTCTTCGATTTATTGAGAAACCCTTTGATATTAACGAAATGCGCTCGATCATTCGGCAACACCTGAAGGATGACAAAAAATTTCAAGGCACAATAGACGGTATTGATTTATTGGATATTATCCAGATAAACGGGCTATCCAGAACCACCGCAGCACTCAAGGTAACCACTGAAGATCAGGAAGGTATGATCTTTTTCAAAAGTGGACAAATTGTCCACGCCATGTACGAACAGGAAACAGGGGAGGCGGCTTTTTTTAAAATAATTGCCTTCCAAGGCGGAACACTACAAAACAATAAGGGAGTTGAAACCCCTGCTGTTACCATAGAAAAAAGTATGGAATCCCTGCTTTTTGAAGCCGCCCTCCAAAGTGATGAGTCGGGTGAATCTTCTTTAGAAGACGAAGATCTTGGTTTGGATTTGGAGTATGCTGAACAGGATGCCGATGACGAGAACGATGACGACTTGCTGTCCATGGATCCGCTTGGAGGAGGTCTTTTTGATTCAGCCTCAGAAACAAAGCAGGACTCAGAGGACTCCCTGGCAAATAACAACAACTCGGATCCGGTCATAAAGGATATAAAAAACAAGGAACAGATCCAACAAATCCTGTTTGAATTCAAACGCATCGAAGGCATTCAGCATGTTCACCTTGTCAACAAACACGGACATGTACTTGTCAGTCTGGAAGAGCAGGGTCAAGAAATAAGCGATGTTTGTAATATGGCCTCGTCTATTTTCAATTCTTCCAATGCAATTGGAAACAGCCTCGTTCAAGAGAAACTGGATATGGCAGTGTTTGAACATCAGAATGGCTCTATTATCTTTGCCTCGGTTAACGACGAGAGCTTTCTGCTCATTACTGCCGGCAGTGAAACGAATATTGGCTGGATCCGTCTTGCTATCAAGAACAATTTGACAATAATTAAACAGTTATCTTCATCCTGATCTTTTATCTTTCAGGGATACACTCCGTACTCGTAAAACCCTCTGTATTGTTGCGTTTTTAGATATTGAGGGGCAATAAAAACTTATCACCTTAACCAAACAGGAAATATGCGTGCCGTTATCCAGCGAACAAAGAATGCCAGTGTTACTGTTGAATCGACCGTCATTGGAGCTATAAGGTCAGGACTAGTAGTTTTACTCGGTATCCAGGAAAGTGATTCTGAAAAGGAAATACAATGGCTGGCAGATAAAATCATCAATTTGCGCATTTTTGAAGACGAAAATGGCAAAATGAACAAATCGTTGGCTGAAACTGCTGGAGAAATGCTTATAGTGTCGCAATTCACTCTGTATGGCGATTGCAGAAAGGGAAGAAGGCCAGGTTATTCCAACGCTGCCAGGCCGGAAACGGCAGAACCTTTGTATAAACGATTTATTGAATATGTTCGCGGGCAGGGAATTACTGTCAGTACCGGTAAATTCCAGGCAGCCATGCAGGTTCAACTGATAAATGACGGACCGGTAACCTTATTGCTGGATTCGGATAAAACTTTTTAACTCTATGTAATTCAGGAAATATTCATGAAATCTGACCAAGAAACAAACTATCCCGGATACACTCTTCAAAAACAGGTAAAGGTAGAAGAAATAAACAGCGATGTCTATCTCTTCCACCATGATGTTCTGGAATGCCCAATACTGGCGATCAAGAATGATGACAACAACAAAACCTTTGCCGCAGCATTTAATACCATCCCGACCGATTCCACCGGAGTTGCCCACATACTCGAACATTCGGTATTGATGGGTTCTGAAAAATACCCTGTAAAAGACGTGTTTGGTGAAATCAACAAAGGCGGCCTGATGACCTTTCTCAACGCGATGACTGGGTCTGATATTACCTACTATCCCTTCGCGACCAGAAACCTTAAAGAATATTTCAACATCATGGATGTGTACTGCGATGTGGTTTTTAACCCGCTTCTTGACAGGGCGACCTTTGAACAGGAAGGCTGGCACTATCATCAGGAAAACGAAGAAGCTCCTCTTCAGTACCAGGGTGTTGTTTATAACGAGATGAAGGGGGCGTTTTCCGACCCGATACGGCTCATTTTCCATCATATTTTTGGCGGATTATTACCTGATTCCACCTATGCCCATGAATCTGGAGGCGATCCAAAAAATATTCCCGACCTCAGCTATGAACAGTTCTGCGATTTCCATAAAAAGCACTACCACCCGTCAAACGGTGTCTTTTTCTTATACGGGGATGCGCCGCTGGAAAAAGAGCTTGCTTTCCTGCAGGAAAACTTTTTCCAAAAGTACTCAACCAAAGGAGAGCGTTGTACGGTCAAACTTGGCGAAAAACTCACCAAACCAGTGACCATTACCGACACCTACAGTGTTGAATCTGAAGACACCAGCCAGAAGACCTTTCTGGCAGTGGGCACCGGTGTTTCCACCGTTGCCGACCGTGAACAAAATGCCGCCTTTCAGGTAATTGCCAATATACTGTTTAATTCGGACGCGTCTCCTTTAAAAAATGCTATTATTTCCAGCGGATTGTGTAAGGATTTTGGCGGGTTTTACCTTGCCACCTCATGCTACAATACAATCATGGTCAGTTATCTGGTTGGAAGTGAAGCTGAACACCGGGATGCCTTTATGAAGCTGTATACCAAAACTCTGACAGAAATGGTCGAACAAACCATTGATAAGGAGCTGGTATTGTCGGAACTGAACAAGGCGGAATTCGCCGTTCGTGAGGATGCAAGCAAGGCTCAGCGGGGGCTCGAATTGGTCAGCAAAACCATGACCGCCTTTAAGTATGGAACCGATCCGTTTGACCATATTCAAATTGAAAAGCTTTTCAAAACCATCAGACGCAAGGCGCTTAACGAAAACTATTTTGAAGAGCTAATTAAAAAGTTCCTGCTCGACAATCCTGAAACGGTCACGGTTACGCTGATTCCAGATCCAACAAAACTGAAGAGAAATCAGGAGGAGGAGCAGCAGCGACTTGACACATTTGCCAGGACTCTTGACCAGGACGGGAGAAAACAGATCATTGAACGAACCAATGAGCTGATGAACTCCCAGTTGGAACCAAACAGCCTGGAAAAACTTGCCCTGTTGCCCCAACTCACCCGCAAAGATCTAAACAGCAATATACAATTTCATTCTGCCGTCCCGACTGAAATGTTTGATCAGAAGGTTCTGATCAACCAACTGCCAACCAACGGCATCAGTTACATCGACATCGGTTTTAATTTCAGCTCAGTGCCCCAGCGGCTGCTTCCGTGGCTTGATATTTTTGGCACCATAGCAACAGAGATAGGTACGGAAAAGATGAATTTTTCCACCTTTGCCAAAGAAGTCG
>PDWI01006453.1_pt1 | contig 14684 bp, 11 predicted proteins | sample 1430891 | NCBI WGS metagenome assembly PDWI01 (sample SAMN01162508, study PRJNA174530) | Oral metagenome, whole genome shotgun sequencing project. | biome: Marine environment; feature: Marine mammal; material: Swab sample of the gingival sulcus; isolation source: swab sample of gingival sulcus... | reverse complement strand
AAACATTCAGAGACTTTCTAATAATCGCTTTCATAACATACCTAATTGATTTAAAATAAAAAACATAGAAACGCTACGAATATAAATTCTATATTACCAACAAAATTTATTAATTCACAACAGCAATCTTCCCAACTCCTGATTTTTCAGAATCGGTAGATTTTGCAGAGATTATATATATTCCAGGACTAACAAGATTTCCATTATCATCGCGGCCGTCCCAAACTGCTACTTTGCTGTTTGCATTTAGAGAACGTACTGTTATTCCATCTATTGTCATAATATGAATTGCAGACATAGAGGCTAATCCGTTTATCATCAAATCACTTACGCCTTGAAGTTTAAAAGGTTGAGGATAGCAGGAAATATCATATTTTTCGGCAGGCTTGACAGATAAACTTTTGGCTTGAAATAACCCCTCCTTGGTTCCGAAAAATACATCTCCGTTTCTTTCATCAACGATTACTGTATTTACATCATTAGTTGTCAGCGGAGAGTTATCCATATCAATATGTGCAACTACTTCATCACCCGTTCCGGAAAGAACCCAAACGCCACTACCTTTTGTAGCAATCCATTTGAGGTTTTGAGCATCAATAAAAATATCATTCACATTCTGTCCAGCAACAGAAGTGATTGGAGCAAAATCAGGTTCCTCATTTTGTAATACAAAAACAGGATAAGGAAGAATAGTAACTCCTTCGTTCGTTCCTATCCAAATCATATCCTGCTGTTTGTCGTTTGCAATTGCAGGATGTTCATTTGAAAGTAAGTTTGAGTTTTTCCCTACTGTCATTGTTCCGAAAATATCGTCAGATTTATCGTCAGAAGTCCCCATCTCATTATAATATTGTAAACAAAGCCCTGAGCCTGTCCTACCACCTATCCATTTTGTTCCATAGTTATCAATTTCTAAAGCATAAACTTTTCGTTGAGCATTAGGATCAGTATTTGTGTATGAATGGAAAACATTATTTCGGTCTAAACTTACCAATACAGGGCCAGGTGCTCCATCACCTTCACTTACAATCCAAGCTGTTCCCATGTCATCAAATTTTACTTCTCCGGGCATATCCCATTTCCCGCTTACTGTACCGATTAGTGGGGAGTTCGCATTTGTATAAAGTTCAAAATTAAAAGTATCCGCTGAAGGAGTTCCCACATATAGACCACCACCGTAGCAACTAATAAAAACGCGTCCGGTTTCATCTTGATTTATCTTGTTAAAATATGTTTTATTAATCATCGGATTAGTTTCATCATAGATTGTCCATTCGCCATTTTTAAAGTGCATAAAACTCTCTCCGAATCCCAAATTAAAATAATCTCCGGCTATCCATATTCCGCCATCAATCGCTTTATTTATATCCATAAATCCGTTTGCGTTTGGGGTATTTGGCTTAATTGAAATTTCAGTTCCCTGATTATTTTCAATATAAAACCCATTATTTTCCTTAAAAAACACCATGCTTTGAGTATTATCTACCATTACAATCCCACAACCGATAAGAGGAACATCTTCGTCAGCTTCATACTTTGTACCCTCAATATCATATATATCATAATTAGTAGCATACAACAGAATGGGATTTCCATCTTTAAGAATTTCCGTAAAATTTTGTACGAACACCCACGAATCAAAAGTCTTAATCTCTTCAAATACTTCATCATCATTGAGAATATAAATGGCATGATCAGTCGCAACATACCAATGTCCATTATAGTATCCCATATCTAAAATTTGAGAATCGGGTAAACCTTCGGAATAGCAAGTCCATGAAGTAGGAAGAGTTAGCGGATTTAATGTACTCGAAACTGCAATACCATAAGGCGTACAAAGCCAAATCTCATTTCCTAAAAGTTCAATATCTAATACCTCTGTTCCTATTTTAAAATCACCGATACGCAAAACATTTTCAGTAAATACCAACTCGCTTGTATTCAAGATTGCTAAACCGAAACCTCCACCAATATATGCTGTTTCGTTGTATATCAAAATTTTGTTTATATTTTTTTGAGGAAAGTTATCAGCCCTGGTTATATCGCTGATATGCTCCCACCTATCAGCTTTAACATCATATATATCCAAAGAACCGTTCTCTTGACCGCAAAATACTCTATTGGTAGATTCTTGGTAATCAATAGCTGTTATGTTGAGGCTCATCAAAGCATCAATATTTCTATACGGTACAATCTCTTCATTAGCATAATCATAGCTGAATACTCCGCCATGAGTTGCAAACCAAAGAGTGCTATTATCACCAGTCGTACATGCAGTACCGTTTCGCAGAGAACTGTGAGACTGCCAATTATCTAATCGGAAGTTCTGAGCATCGGCTAATGAAGTTAAAATCAATATAGCCGTTAGAATGAAAGCTGTCTTTTTCATAGAAGTCAAAACCCAAAATTCAAAAAGTTAGTAACGAATCATCAATTTAATAATTATTTATTGTACGCTTTTAAGGACAAAATGTTCGATATATTTTTTTATTTTTTTGTAACCATTTTAATTTTGAGTTGTTATATAATCATAGTGAAACAATCGCTAAGTTCGAACTTATTATAGGGAGCGGTTTGAATTAGTCTCTGTAGCTTAATGTAGGTCGCTTCCTTTTTTTTGAAAATAACTATTGTTAATTTTATTTAGAAGGGCACTATGAAACAACTATTACTTATTACAACTTTGTTTATGTGTAATATCGTACTTTATGCTGAAGAATTAGGTTACTGGGATAATGTAACACAGATTGACGGCTATAGTATTAGAAACGTTGCGAGAATCGGAGGTGAGGACATCGTAGGGTTTGCCGATAAGGGGACAACTCCTTACATATTAATATCTCATTCTCTTGGTTCTAATTGGAGACTGGATAAGGCTAAATCTCTACCTCCAAATAGCGGATTTGGAGCAAAAGGTATTACAATTAAAGACACACTTATAACTTATGTTGGTTACCAAAAAGCAGATTATATACTTAAATCGACAGATTTGGGAGACACATGGTCAAAAATACAGCTTCCCGGAACAGCTCACATTAATTGTATTAACATGGGTTACAAACGAACCAACAGCACTCAATATTACCCGTCGGGTATGATAATGTTAGCAGGAAAAGAAGGTATCATTTATAAATCAAATGATTTTGGAGAAACATGGGAGGAAATCGATAGCGGCACGAAGAATAACATTACCGATATTGAAATAGTAAATGACTCTACTTGGATTTATACTTCTTTCGATAACGACATTGTATGCAGAACTGACAATTCGGGAAAAACATGGGATATTGTTTATGAACCTACACATCCAAGCCAAATTAATTGCGTCTATTATTTTGACAAATCAAATATAATTAGCATTGGCTGTCTTCGAGACAGCAAAATAATCCTATCAGATGATTCGGGATTAAATTGGAAGGAAATGGATTTATCAGAATATAAAGTAACTGATAACTATGAAGCTATAACTGCAACATATTTCAGATCAATGTGCTCCGGATTCGTTGGAACATGGGCTGGAAACATCTATTTCACAGCGGATTCGGGTAAAACATGGACATGTCAACAACAACCGGATGTTGAATATGCTCCATCATATTCTCAATTTATGATTTGGGACTTTATCGAATCGACTATGCTACTATGTTCAATGTCAGAAATACAATATTTCAATGATATGTTTGCGGCTGGTAACTATTATTCCTATAGCTATCACACATATCAGAAAGATGTGAAAGAAGATAATCATCCACTCCTAACACTCAATCCGAACATCACAAATACGGGCGAACTTGTTCAGCTTTCGGATAGTCCAATCAGTGTTCAAAAAATTGATATTTATTCTGTGGAAGGAAAATTAATCAGCTCCAATAGATACAAAGCATTTTTCAATGCACCGGAGTTTCAGGGTCTATATTTTGTAAATATAACGTTAGGTAACGGTAGCGTCATTATGAAAAAATTATTAGTGAAGTAAAATAAAAAAATCTTTGATTCTTAAACGAGCCTGCTTTTTATGGGGTTCGTTTTTTATTTTCTATATATTCTGATTATCCTATATACCTGACTTTACAATATCATGTAAGCGAATTAAGCCTGTCAATTTTTCATTTTCTACAACGGGAAGGATATTGATTTGGCTTTCTCTCTGCTCCATTATTGCTAAGGCTTCTCCGAGGAATGCGTCCCCGGAACACCTGATAGGACTTTTAGTCATAACATCATCTACTTTCAACGTACGTATATCCACCTCCTTAGACAAAATTCTTCTCAAATCACCATCTGTAATAATCCCAACCAAGTCGTTGGAATTATTGACTATACACACTCCCCCCAATCCCTTCTGCGTAATTTCAATTACAGCATCTTGGAGTCCAGTTCCTATTTTGACTGCGGCTAAACGTTCGTCCTTGTGCATTATATCTTTGACTTTTACTGTTACATTTCGTCCGATTTGACCAAGCGGATGTAAACGGGAGAAACTTTCCAAAGTAACATTACGTTCCTGCATCAGAGCAATAGCCAAAGCATCTCCTATCACGAGGGAAAGTGTTGTACTTGTAGTTGGTGCAAGGTTATACGGACACACCTCTCTTTCGACAGAAGCGTCTAAGAATACATCAGCGGAACGAGCGAGAAACGAGTCGGGGTTCCCGGTAATTGAGATAATTCCTGCACCCTGCATTTTTAAAAAAGGGACAAGTTTGACGATGTCCTCAGTAGTTCCACTTTTTGAAAGGAGGATAGCCATATCGTTCTCTTGCACCATTCCTAAATCCCCGTGTAATGCCTCGACCGGATGCAAAAAGATAGCAGACACTCCAATTGAAGAGAATGTAGCAGCAATTTTTTTTGCAATAATACCCGATTTTCCTACACCGGAAACGACCACTTTATTCGCTTGAGAAAGCAACTTCACAGCATTAGTATAGCGATCGCCAAAGTTATCGTATATTCTTTTCTTTGCTTTTTCTAATGCGTCGATTTCTTCCTGAAATGTCCGTAGTACTTCATCAAATATTTTTGTATCACTCATTTGCTAAATTTCCCGATGTAAAAATACAAAAATACGAAATAATTATAAATTATAGCTTATGGGGAAATTAAAATTAAAAAGACGACTCAACAGAGCCGCCTCATAATCAAAAATAAACTGTATAGTTATTACTAAACAAGACCTTGAGCTAACATTGCTTCAGCAATTTTTACGAAACCACCAATGTTTGCACCTTTAACGTAATCAACGTTATCACCATCTTGACCATATTTAACACATACATCATGAATATCTTTCATAATGCGTTGTAGTTCGTTGTCAACTTGTTCAAAGCTCCAAGGTAAGCGTTGTGAGTTTTGAGTCATTTCAAGACCAGAAACAGCAACACCACCAGCATTAGCAGCTTTACCAGGAGCAAATATTACTTTTGCATCTTGGAAAACAGCAACAGCTTCAGGAGTACAAGGCATATTTGCACCTTCACAAACAGCAATAACACCATTAGCAACTAATAGTTTTGCATCAACTTCGTTTAGTTCATTTTGAGTAGCACATGGTTGAGCAACATCAACTTTAGCTTCCCAAGGTCTCTTACCTGCAAAGAATTTAGCATTAGGGAATTTTTCAGCGTAAGGAGCAACAACGTCATTATTAGTTGCACGCAATTCTAACATATAATTCCATTTTTCTTGAGTGTTAATACCTTCTTCGTCAAGGATATAACCGTCAGGACCAGAGATAGTTACCGGAGTACCACCTAAGTGAGTTATTTTTTGGCATGCTCCCCAAGCTACGTTACCGAAACCGGAAACAGCAACTTTTTTGCCTTCCATGTCTAGACCTTTATGTTTTAGCATGTTGTTAGCAAAATAAGTACAACCAAAACCAGTTGCTTCAGGACGACCTAATGAACCACCCCATTCAGGACCTTTACCAGTCAAAACGCCAACAAATTCGTTACGGATGCGTTTGTATTGACCAAATAAGAAACCGATTTCACGTCCACCAACACCAATATCACCGGCAGGAACATCTGTATCTGCACCGATGTGTTTGCAAAGTTCTGTCATGAAACTTTGGCAGAATTTCATTACTTCGTTGTCTGATTTGCCTTTGGGATCAAAATCAGAACCACCTTTACCACCGCCCATTGGCAATGTAGTTAGAGAGTTTTTGAAAATTTGTTCGAAACCTAAAAACTTCAATATTGATAGGTTAACAGTTGGGTGGAAACGAAGACCACCTTTGTAAGGGCCGATTGCTGAGTTATATTCAACTCTGTAACCACGGTTAACTTGTACTTCACCCTTGTCATCTAACCAAGGAACGCGAAACATCAATACTCTTTCAGGTTCTACGATTCTTTCTAAGATTTTTGCGTCTCTATATTTTGGATTCTCTTCGATGAAAGGAATAAGAGATTCAGCTACTTCTAATACAGCTTGCAAAAATTCAGGTTGTCCTTGGTTTTTTGCTTCTACCATGTCCATAAAGGCTTTGACTTTAGCGTCCATTTTTCACCTCAATATTAATTTTATTTATCAATAAAATCAGAAAACTCTACGGTTTTCATTAACTATGTCTAATAACAAGTTCAAAATTAAGGATTATTAGCAAACTACAAAACACTTTTTCAAAAAAAATTAAAAAAATTTTAATTTTCTATTGAAGCAGTAAAACATTCACAAATAAAAAACATTCTATTTATTACCTATCCATTTGAAAAATATTAGGTTATACTCTATTAAGATAATTATTATTTTTTTCAAATAGGCCAATAATCTTATGAACGAAAAATAATCTAAAAAGTAATCTATTACTTAGATTAATAGAAAAATATTATTCAAAATCAAAAAGTATATTACCGTCAAAATCAAAAATTGTCAGATACGAACCACTTTTGACACCAAGTTTCTTTTTTGCTGTACCGTCATCACGATACGTATAGTTTTTCCACCCATGATTTTTCTTAAATACCTGTAATTCAATATCCCTTGAACATCTAACCAATGCTAAAATCTTTACGTCGCCCAGTTTTCCTTTTTCCTGCATTTTCTTGATTTTGTCCGTTGGCTTCATATAGCACTTGATACAGGAACCATTTGTTTGATATATTACAGCCAATTTTTCACCCTCTTTTAGAGCTGTGGTTTCTTTCAATTTTAAAAATAGAGTGCTGTCCGCAAAAAGTGTAATCGAGAAACATGACAGCATGACAAATAAAATCATTTTCCTTATTTCCATTCTGCTATCTCCATAATCCAACCTTTTTCATTGCTCTTTCGGAAGAGGTAGAACTTATCTTCTGAGCCTTCGTAGTGGATATGTTGTAAGTCTCCACTCTCGTTGCTTGTGATAACTTTCGTCTGATTAAGCAACTCTCCTTTTAGGTCATATTCTTGGATGTAGTAACATGATTCTTTCGTAATTGAAGTTTTATTTTGAAAGAGTACGGATAGAATATGATTATCTTTCTTGTAAAGATTTTTAATCAGAGTAGGTAGATATTTGAATACTCCATCTCCTCCATCACTTTTATCAAACTGTCCTTTAGACTTAAAGAGTTCTTGAAATCCTGCTCTATTTGTAAATGGTAAATTTTTCAAAATGAAAGATGTATCGCCTACATGAATATCACCAGAATAAGGAAATGCATAAATGAATTTATCATTTATTTCAAGCATTTCTACTTTATGATATAGAGTGTAACCATATTGAGTTTTTTCATAATTGCTATCTAAATATGCCTGGGTTTTAATAAAATTACCATCTAAATCATACTTTGCTATTGCAGGTAAACTATCATATTTGCCATTATCGTACTGCCTGATATTATTGCAAACAGATAAGTAAATGTACTTTTTCGCACTCAAAAAACAATCTGATGTTGGGTAATCTGATGTCCTCGGTTCAAAAATTATTTGTCCCAAATTGTCCAAATCATCATCAAATTCTATTATCGAAACATAATTTGAGATTTTTTGTTTATCATTGTATTTACTGGTTACGACTGCCTTAGTAGCTGCCAATATATCAACATTATTATTCTTGTTTAGAATTTTTCTAAATACACACAACGAAGATTGAAAATTTTTATCTAATTGAGTGGAGTGATTTAGAGAATCATTAATAATTGGAAAATAGTAATCTTTACTCTGAGTTTTACTTAAATCGGGTTTTCGTGCAGCAACAGTATCACTGTATTTAGTTGAAGATTCAATAGTTCGCTTGTGTTTTCCAGTATGTTTATCATGAACCTTCAGATTTCCATCACCAGTATCACAAAACAATACTTGATTATTGATTATCGCGACTGAATTAAAATATGATATTATATTTTCGGAATTTTCCTCTAACGGTATTGATTTTTTAACTTCAAAGGTAGTTAACTTATTATTGGATTCCAAATTGTTACACGATATTGCTAAGACAGCAATTAGAATTATATATTTGATTTTCATATTACACCCTTCTCTAAAAATTGAAACTTTATATTTTGACTGCGATACATTCCATAGTCGGCTATACGTTATTTGAAGTTCGGAGACTATCATCAAATATGCAATCAATTCAAATGCAAATTACAAAATATATTTTAATTATCTAAATTAATTTTTATTCATAAAAGGGAGGGGCTGTCCGCAAAAATAAAAAAACTTAAACATTTGCTATGGACAATCGTTAGTGCTAATTTGAATATTACCATTTTATAGAAAATATGAAATACAATTTTGATGAGATAATCAACCGCCGTGGCACAGGTTCAATCAAATGGGACGGAGAAGAAATTGTTAAATCATGGGATTTGACCGAAAGATACGATGAAGATACCATACCACTTTTTACCGCTGATATGGACATCGCTTGTCCACCATGCGTAACCGAGGCAATGCACAGAGTAGCCGATAACCGAATTTATGGTTATTCTTTTCCAACAGATGAATATTTTAATTCCATTATAAACTGGTTCAAACGCCGCCATAATTGGAAAATCACTAAGGAAGAAATCACTTTTTCTCCGGGGACGGTATATTCTCTCGGAGTAGCGGTAAGAGCCTTTACAAACAAGGGCGACGGCGTAATTATACAAAGACCAGTATATGTTCCTTTTACCTCCATTATTGAAGGAAATAATCGTGTGGTAGCGAACAACCAAATGCTTGTTAATGATGAAGGATTATATGTCGCAGACTTACAAGGATTTACAGAGTTGGCAAAGAAATCAGAAAATAAGCTATTCATACTCTGCAATCCTCATAACCCCTCTGGTAGAATTTTCAGTAATGACGACCTAAAAGAAATGTCGAGAATATGCAAGGAGAATGATGTAAAAATCATTGCCGACGAAATTCATGGCGATTTAATTCGCAAGGATTCCGTATTCACTCCTATTGTAAAAGTCGCAGAGGATACAGACCATATCATAACCTGCACCGCAATAAACAAAACCTTCAATGTCGCTGGTTTGCACGCAACAAATATCATCATTCATAATAAGAAATTACGTGAAGCATTTCAAAAAGAACTGGGTATGATTTTGCCAACACCATTCACGGTTGCAGCGGTAATCGCAGCATATAACGAAGGCGAAGAATGGTTAGAAGAGTTAAAAGAATATTTGGACGGAACAATAGATTGGGTAATGAACTTCTGTAAAGAACACCTCCCAAAAATGAAATTTGTTAGGCCGGAGGGAACGTATATTTTTTGGATGGATTTCAGAGGATATGGATTGCAACACAATGAAATACATAAGAAAATCTACATAGATGCAAATGTCCTATTAGAAGGCGGGCTTATCTTTGACCCCGACCTTGGAGCAGGATTTGAAAGAGTATGCTTAGCTTCTCCAAGACCTATAATTCAGCAAGCATTTGAAAGAATAGCCAGACAGTTTAAGGGATTATAGTAAAATTTGAATTAATATTTTTTCATCAAATCCCCGATAGATAAGATTTTTTTTAGTATTTTTGTGTATTGGGGTTTATAGGTTTTAAGGAAAATGGAAAGAAAAACGAGTATATGGATAACTGGATCATCAAGAGGCTTGGGCTTGGAAATTGCAAAAAGGGCAGCAAAAGAAAATTTTGAAGTCTTTTTCGGTTCAAGGAAAAAGAAAGAATATTATTTAAACGAGGGCTATTTTACGGAAAGTTTTGTATCATTACCTAATGTACATTATCGTAAATGCAATGTAACCAATCAGGATTCTGTTCGTATTGCATACGCTAAAATAATGCGTCATACTCCACAGGTTGATATTCTAATTAACAATGCAGGTATAATTGAAAACTCACCTGTAGAAACAATGTCCGAAGCACATATAAAGCGTATTATCAAAACAAATCTGTATGGTTCGCTTTTCCCTGCTCAGATTGTTCTACCGAATATGCGTGCAAATAAAAGGGGGGCAATCATCAATATTACCTCCGTTGCTGCCGAAAAAGCTTTTCCAAATACTGGAGCATACGCTGCTGCAAAAGCCGGAGCTGCTGCATTATTCCGCTCTTTACGTGAGGAAGTTCGAGAAGATAATATCAAGGTTGTAAATCTTGCTCCGGGTGCCATTAACTCAGAGATTTGGGATGAAAAAATAAGAGAAAAATTTGGTGAAAAAATGATGACTTGCAAATCATTAGCAGAAGCAATTTTCTCAACAGCGAAACTATCATTGGTTAGAGATATGAATATTGAAGAAATGACAATCCGTCCGCAAGGCGGAGATTTATAATCAGGAAAGAAAATGAGCAAATTTACTCCTAAACATTGGCTTATCGTTTTAATTTCGGGTACGATTCTCGTAACGTTCGGAATTTCTATTTATGTTAATCAAGTAATTTCTTCCGGATTGCCGTCTTTGGCTTCTCTCGAAAAACCGGAACAGGAATTATCGACACAAATATATAGTGCCGACGCACAGCTAATCGGAACCTTCTATTCCGACCAGCGACGTTTCAAAGTCCCCTATGATAGCATACCTACTGCTTTTGTAAAAGCACTGGTTGCTTCGGAAGACAGAAAATTTTACGACCATTGGGGAGCTGACCCTGACCGTATAATGAAAGCCATTGTTAAGCGTGTTGTGTTTGGTCAGCGTTCGGGTGCATCGACAATAACCCAGCAAGTAGCGAGAAACGTATTTCTTACTCAGGATAGGACTATTTCCAGGAAACTACGCGAAGTAGCTACCGCTGTAAAAATCGAACAAATCTACACAAAAGAACAAATTATTGAAATGTATGCAAATACAGTTCTTTTTGGTCGCGGTTGTTTTGGAATTGGTGTCGCTGCAAAATCATACTTTAATAAAACTCCTATGGAACTGACCACCGGAGAATGTGCAATGCTTGTTGGTATGCTACCTCGTCCTTCTGCTTATAACCCATTCAGAAATTATGATTTGGCTATACACAGAAGAAACATTGTGCTTAATGCTATGGAAGCTACAGGCGTTCTTTCAGCTTCAGAAGTAGCACAGGCAAAATCAGAGGAAATCGCACTAAACTATGGTGATAAAGAAAAGAAAACTCCTAATATGAAAATTGGAGATAATATTGCACCTCACTTTTTGGAAATGCTCCGCCAAGAATTTAGTGAACCTAAAATTTTAGAAAATTATAATATTTACCGTGATGGTTTGGTTATCAATACCACCCTGAATTCAAAAATTCAAAGGTATGCTAACGAAGCAGTAGCAGAGCATTTGACCATCATGCAGGAAAAATTCAACAAAAAATATCGCTGGAGAACGAAAGATACAAACATTGCAAAAGTTATTGAAAAATCAATAAGACAATCCAATCAATATCGTTCGGCTAAAACTACTGCTGCTAAGAAAAAGGTTAGGCAACAGTTACGCTCAAATAAATCATTCATGGATTCTGTCCGAAACTCTGCAACAACTATCCAATGCGGTGTGGTTGTAATTGATGCGAGAACAAGTGCTATTTTAGCAATGGTAGGGGCATCTCCAAAATCCATGCAGGAAAGTTCTGCCGCCGATTATTCGCTTAATCATGTAATGCAAATCAAACGTCAGCCAGGGTCATCTATGAAACCATTCGTTTATGCAGCATCACTTACAAACGGTTATACTCCTGAAAGTATCGTTGAATGCGGGCCTTTCAGCTATATGCTTTTTGATTCTACTTATTGGGAGCCGTCGGGAACAGGCTCATGCGAAGAAGGGGATACTCGCACACTTCTATCAGCATTTCAATGGTCTATCAATACAGTGTCTGCTCGACTGATTACATCTGCTACAAACCCTGAAGAAGTAATTCATATTTGCCGTAGAGCGGGAATTAAATCTCAACTTGATCCATATCCTGCACTTTCTCTTGGTGCAGGCGGTGATGTTCGTCCAATTGAATTGGCATCTTCATATCAAATTTTTGCAAATAGTGGGCTACATAAATCGCCGTTCTACTACACATACGTCGAGGATAAACAGGGAAATGAAATCGAGGACCTACGCCAAGAGCAAAAAATTTCTGATGCCTTAGAGCCTGAAATCGCTACCCAAATGGTATATATGATGGAAAAAGTTGTCAATGGAGGTACTGCTTCCTCAATTAGAAAAATCTTCAAGGGAATCGATGCTGCCGGAAAAACAGGAACAACCAACGACGCGGCAGATGCTTGGTTTACGGGATATACTCCTGAGTTAATTTGCGGAGTATGGATTGGATTTGATGATAAACGAATAACTTTTGACTGCCTTGGGTCACAGGGCTATGGTGGACGTGCAGCTGCTCCAATTTGGGGTATTCTAATGAATAAAATTTATTCAGATAAAACACTTGGTTTCACGAAAAAACAATTCGATTATAAATCTCAAAAATTTGAAAATGATAAGCCCTACCCACTATCAAAAACTCAAAAAAGTTTTGAACCTGAACCTCTAATAGATGATGAAGAATTATTAGACATAGAAGAACAGCAAGCAATAGAAGAAGAAACTTTTGAGAATGAATAATTAAACATATAATTATTTTTTCAAATTTGGAATACGTGATGTTTATCGGAATTATCGAAGAACATCACGTTTTTTTCATTTCGACGAAGTATGGATAGATTTACGGAACAAAAAAAGACAGGAAAATCCTGCCTTAAATTTTTAACCATAAATAAAGATTTCAAATTCTAATTTGTCCACGACTTCTTAACTATTGTTAACTGCCCTGGATATTTTATAGAGCCGTAAGGAGTTGAGACAGAAGGCTTAGCTTTCAATTTAATATCAGCATCATAATTATTAACGCCAGCGATTGCCAAAGCTAATTCACCTAATTCTTTATACCCCTTATTTCTGAAAAATTGGAAGAAATCTATGTTGACTTGGATAGGTATATCTATTGATTGACCTGTACCGGGAACGTGTATTGGTTTTCCGATATTTCCTGAAACCGTTTGGGTATCATTGATATACAAATCCCAAGGAAATGATGAAATAGTAGATTTTGTCGCAGACGCTCCTCCTGTTCCATCATTTGGATTTTTCGCATTTACCACCAAAGTGAATGCTACTGGAAATTTCTTAGAAGCAACATTTTTAGTCAAAGTGGCTATCTCTCCAAAATTAAACTGGGATACACTGGTTCGATTTCCGAGAGTAATTCCAGAAATATTAACATTATTTACGCTACCCAGTTTGAATTGCAAGCGACTTATATTCTGCATAGTCTTTGCAACATCTTTAAATATTTCACAAGACGATGTTGCTAAAGAAATAGCTACAAATAATGTAGCTATACTTATAAACTTTTTCATATCTTTCCTAATTATTATAGATTAAGCTCTTCGATTGCTCCTGCAACATCTGGAGCAGAAATATCTCCGGCTTTTACTTTTTCTAATATTCCTTCTAATCCCTCAGCTTTCCGATTAGCAAGACTTAGGCTCGAAAGAAGTTTTACTTTTGCAATCAACAACTTCTCTTCAATCGGCTTGCTCAAAAAGTCATCTGCACCTGCTTCTATTGATTTCAATTGATTTGCAACATCATTCAATGCAGTTACAATTACCACAGGGATATTTCTTGTTTCCTCAGATTCCTTCAATCTACGAACAGTATCATAACCATCTAAACGGGGCATCATCACATCTAACACAATTGCATCAGGATATCTTTGTTCTACTTTTTCAAGGCAATCAATCCCATCAAATGCTTCGTTTGCTTCGTAACCGTGGGATTCAAGGTACTTCTTCAATAATTTTGTAGTGATTTTATTATCATCTACAACTAAAACGTATGGTTTACTCATTATATCTATCTCTTAAAAAATCAATCATATTCACAAAAATCTAAACACCCCCTCTTGACGACATTAGACAAAAATAATTGTAAAAAACTACAAAATATTATTCTGAAAGGCTGATTTTTTAGGGTACAATAGAAGAAAAAAGCACCAACAAAAACGATTTTTTATATAGAATATTTACACTATTTCTAAAAATTCATGTTTTATCAGATGCCTAATTTCCGTTATTTTTACGTTTTTTTAAACTTTTTTGTATTTTTTTCGATTTTTTTTCAATTTTTTTGTTCTCCATTTCAAAATGCTATTTTCTCTAACTCCTTATATTACATGGATATATTTTTTGGCAAAAGTTTTGGCAAAAAAAATGTCACACTGTACGGCGTACTGTACGGTTGCCTGTCCAAAAAATTAGTTTTAATTTTGCA
>PDWI01006452.1_pt1 | contig 14684 bp, 16 predicted proteins | sample 1430891 | NCBI WGS metagenome assembly PDWI01 (sample SAMN01162508, study PRJNA174530) | Oral metagenome, whole genome shotgun sequencing project. | biome: Marine environment; feature: Marine mammal; material: Swab sample of the gingival sulcus; isolation source: swab sample of gingival sulcus... | reverse complement strand
TTCTTGATTGCACCGAAATAAAAATTTGCAAAAATTATAGTGGACGATTTATCAACCAATTATTACTGGTAACTATTCGTTATTTGAGCTTTTAATCCTTATCCAGGCAACAAAATGTCATATCCGGTTTTACTAACACATTGCGGGCAATACGACCCTAAAACAGTCTATAGCAAGGTGGCTGAAATGGCCTCCTGCATTGACCTTGCGGGCCGCATCCGCCATAAAAAGATCCTGCTTAAACCAAACCTTATTTCGGCAGTGGCCCCGCATATTGCCTGCACCCATCCGGTGTTTATCGCCGAGACGGCCAGATGGCTGCTTGACCACGGTGCCGCCCAGGTAAGCGTAGGAGATTCGCCAGCCTATGGCAGTGCAGCCAGTGCCATGAAAAGACATGGTATATTAAAACAGTTATCCGGCCTTGGGGTGAAAACTGTGGAATTTTCCGCCGGCCGGGAAATCTCGCTGACTGACGGCACTAAGGTCAAAATCGGCCGGGCTGCCTGCGAATGCGACCTGCTGATAAACCTGCCCAAGGTCAAGGCTCACGGTCAAATGTTTGTTACCCTAGCCGTAAAAAATCTTTTTGGGGTGGTAAAGGGGCATAAGAAGGCCATACTGCATATATCCCACGGTGATTCCACCCAAATATTTAGCCAAATGCTCTTTGAAATCATTGCCGCCCTGCCGCCGCATATAAGTCTGATTGACGGCATTTACGCCATGCACAAACAGGGGCCGCTCAAGGGCGAGGCCATGCAGCTTGGTCTGGTCGGGGCCTGCGAAAATCCGGTCGCCCTGGATATGGCCCTGATGGATGTCCTGCAGCTAGAGCCGTCCCAAAGCCCCTTGCTGAAGTTTGCCATGGCCAGCCATATCGCCGGTTCTGACGCCGCCGAGCTAAGCTACCCCCTTGCCAAACCTGCAGAATTCCACGGCTCCGGCTTTCTGCCGCCCAAAGGATTAAAACCAATAAGTTTTCACCCCGCTAAACTAATTTACGGCCAGATGAAAAGACTGTTTCATAAGATTATTTCATAGCAGAACCCCGCAATGGTGTTGACAGCCTTGTCGTGATTATTTAGATTGCGGGTGGTTCTGGTTGGTTTTTCAGATGTTATATTCGGCATATACAAACAACTGTTAGATAGCTTAGACAATGGAGCCTAATTTTACAGAATTTTTATACCGGGACACGGTTCTCTGGATTTTTTCCTTTACCCTGGGCGGGCTGGCCTTTGCCCTTGGCCCCATAGCCATTGTCTATCTTTTTATGCCGCTTAAAACCAGACAGGTCAGTAACCGCTCGCTCCAGTGTGTGGAATGCGGCATGGAGCCAATCGGCGACAGCTGGATCAGGTACGGGGTGGTATTTTACCTTTATGCCCTGATTTTTCTGGTCTTTGATGTTGATATTTTGTTTTTGTTTCCGGCAGCTCTCGCTTACAATAACGAAATGTTTCAGTATCGGGATTTGGTGGAACTTATTATTTTTACCGGGATTTTATTTATGGCAGTGGTTTACGCTTGGCGTAAGGGAGTGTTTACATGGAAGAAAAAGACATACCTTCGTCCCTGGTAAGGTTTGCCGCCGCCGACAAGCTGATAAATCTCAGCCGGGCCAATTCCCTCTGGCCGCTGACCTTCGGTATTGCCTGCTGTGCCATCGAGATGATGTGTGCCGGAGCCGCCAGATTTGATTTATCCAGATTTGGTGCCGAGGTCTTCCGTCCTTCCCCCAGACAATCTGATGTGATGATTGTCGCCGGCACCATCACCAAAAAACTGGCTCCGGCCATTAAAACCCTGTACGACCAGATGCCGGAACCCAAATGGGTGATTGCTATGGGCAACTGTGCCATTTCCGGCGGCCCCTTTGCCTACGAGGGACAATACGCCATTGTCGAGGGAGCAGATAAATTTCTGCCGGTGGATATTTATATTCCAGGCTGTCCGCCAAGGCCGGAGGCACTGATTGAGGGCATTATTGAACTTGAACATAAAATCACCGGCTGGCGAAGATGGCCGGAGGTAGGGGCAAAAAAGGCATAAAGGGCAGTTCAGAATGGGCATAAACTCGACATATAAGTCGTTAGCGGCACTTTTTCCGACTCAGGTTTATCATAATGAAAACGGTGAAGAGGATGCTGACAGGGACAAACCAAGACAACCCGGAGTAATTACAAGAGATTATGCCGCCTGCGGCTTTCATCTCGATGCCCTGGTAAGCCCCGAAATGCTGGTGGAGGCCGTAAAAATCCTCGATCATAACCGGTTTTTTCTGGAAGCCATTACCGGCGTTGACTGGCTGGCAGAAAACAAGCTGGAGGTTGTCTATGATTTTTATAAATATGACGAGTTATGCCGGACAGTTATCCGGGTAATGCTGCCCCGGGAAAATCCGCATCTGCCGACCATAACTCATATATATGCAGGAGCAAACTGGCATGAACGGGAGACCCATGATTTTTTCGGTATAAAGTTTGACGGACATCCGCATCTGGTACCGCTGCTGCTGCCGGAAGATGCCGATTTTCACCCGCTGTTGAAGGATTTTACGCCATGCAGGTAGCACCGCAGCCAGACGAGACCTTTGTCCTGAATGTCGGCCCCCAGCATCCGGCCACCCACGGCGTTCTACGGGTAAAGATGACCATGGACGGCGAATATATCTATCAGGCAGAAACGGTTTTGGGCTATATTCACCGCATGCATGAAAAGATGGGGGAAAACCGCACCTACGCCCAGTTCCTGCCCAATCTTGGCCGCCTGGACTATCTCTCGGCACTCTCCTACAACCACGGCTATGTGCTGCTGGTTGAAAAGGCAGCTAGTATTGAAGTCCCTGAACGGGCTGAATATATCCGGGTAATCACGGTGGAATTAAACCGCATCGCTTCCCACCTGGTCTGGTGGGGGGCCTATATTCTCGATCTGGGCGGTTTTACGCCCCTGATGTATGCCTTTGACGACCGCGAGGCCATACTTGATCTGCTGGAAGCGGTTACCGGCTCCAGACTCACCTACTGTTATTTTAGATTTGGCGGCCTCTACAACGATATAGACGATGATTTTATAGCTGGATGCAGGCATTTTATCAAAAGGATGCGAAAATCTCTTAAAATGTACGAAAAACTGGTAACAACCAACGTGATTTTCATGCAGAGGCTAAAAGGACACGGCTGCATCTCCGCCGAGCTTTGCCGAAAATACGGGGCAACCGGCCCGGTCGCCCGCGGCTCCGGCATAGATTTCGATGTACGGAAAAACGAGCCTTATTCAATATATTCAGAATTTGATTTTGACGTCCCCGTTTACGAGGAAGGCGATTCCTTTGCCCGCTATATGGTGCGGATGGACGAGATTGCAGAATCCTTGCGCATCATTGAGCAGGCTCTTGATAAACTCCCGGACGGGCCGGTTAATCCGGCCAGAAAGCCAAAAATCATCAAACCGCCGCCGGGGGATTATTATACGGCGGTTGAAGCGGCAAGGGGCAGTTTCGGCATCAGGCTGGTCAGCAGCGGCGGCAAGAATGCCTACCGGCTCAAACTGCGTTCCCCCACCTTCTCCAACATGCACCTTTTCGATGAGGTCTGCCGGGGCATGATGATTTCGGATGCCCTCGCCTTTATGGGCAGTCTGGATTTGGTAATACCTGAAATGGATAGATAAATGAGCCTGACCCTGATAAATGTGATCGCCGCCCTGGCTGCGGTTATAGGCTTTGTGGCCCTGAACGCCGCCTATCTGGTCTGGGCCGAGAGAAAGGGCGCCGGATACTTCCAGCGCCGCCCAGGCCCCCTGGAAAACGGGCCGTGGGGGCTTTTGCAGCCGCCGGTGGACGGCATAAAACTGCTGGCCAAACAGCTGGTCATTCCGGGCGGCGTGGACAAGATCCTGTTTATAACGGCACCGGTACTGGCCATGTTTCCCGCCGTGGTCAGCTTTGTTACCATCCCCTTTGGCGAGAGGATAATCGCCCATAACGTTGAGGTCGGGGTGTTGCTGATTTTTGCCTTTGCTTCCACGGGCAGCCTTTCCCTGATCTTTGCCGGCTGGGCCTCAAGGAACAAATATGCCACCATTTCCGCAATAAGGGGGGTTTCACAGGCGGTGGCCTATGAAATCCCCATGCTGATCACCACCATCACCATTGTTTTGATTACCGGCAGCATGGATCTGATGGAGATTGTCCGCCATCAGGCCGGCGGCTTTTGGCACTGGCATATCTGGCCGCTTAAAGGCGGTCTTTACAATCTTGCCATGCCCTTTTCCTTTCTGATTTTTTTCGTCTGCTCGGTGGCCGAATCAAACCGGGCACCGTTTGATCTGGGCGAGGCGGAAAGCGAGCTGGTGGCCGGTTTTCATACCGAGTATTCCAGCATGGGTTTCGGCCTTTTTTTCATGGCCGAATATGCCAATATTGTGGTTGGGGCCTGTCTGACCACCATTTTTTTTCTGGGCGGATGGCATAGCCCCTTTGGGCTGCTGCCGGACGGGATCTGGTGGTTTCTGCTGAAAATTTACCTGCTGATTTTTGTCTTTATCTGGATCAGATGGACCTTTCCCCGCACCACCATTTACGGGCTGCTTAACCTAAGCTGGAAAATCCTGATCCCGCTCTCGCTGGTAAATTTATTGCTGACCGCGGTGCTGCTCAAGGTGTTTCAGGCATGAAGAGGTATTTTTATAATATTTTCAGTGGATTATTCAGCCTGCTTACCGGTATGGGCATCACCCTGGCCGAATTTTTCAGGCCCAAGGTAACCGAGTATTATCCCCATGAAAAACCGGTTATGCCCAAACGCTTTCGCGGCCATATTGAACTGGTCGAAGACGGGCAAGGCGGCCATAAATGTATCGCCTGCGGCATGTGCCAGCGTGCCTGTCCATCGGGCTGCATCAAACTGACCGGGGAGAAACCTGAAGGCGGCAAAAAAAAGGTACTGACCAGCTACAGGCTCGATTTCACCAAATGCTCGCTATGCGGCTCCTGCGTGGAGGTTTGTCATATCGGGGCAATCAGGTTTTCGCATGAATACAATCTGGTCAGCACCAACAAGGAGGATTTTCACCTTGACCTGATCAAAAGACTGGAGGGCGATTAAATGAACCAATTTTTAAGTGCAGATAATATGGCCGGACTGGTCTTTCTGCTGATGTCGTCTCTTACCATTGCCGGGGCCCTGATTGCGGTCTGCACCGAAAGACCGGTCAGGGCGGTGGCCGGGCTGGCTCTTTGTTTTACCAGCCTGGCGGCGGTTTATTTCTTTCTTAACTCCCCCTTTGTGGCGGTTATGCAGATTTTAATCTATGTCGGGGCAGTATGTATCACCATCTCCTTTGCCGTGATGCTGGCCTCTTCCGAACCGGGTAAAAATGCCGGAAAAAGCGGCAAATTAACCAGTTACCCTGGGGTAATCACCTCTGCCCTACTGGCCCTGGCCCTGATCTATATTGGTCTTGAAACCAGATGGCCGGTGCAGCCGAAAATAAATAACGGCAGTATTGAACTGATGGGCATCAGGCTGCTGACCGATTTTTCCATGGTTTTTGAACTGGTCTCCGTCCTGCTGCTGATTGCCATCATCGGCTCGCTGGTCATAGCTCGGGGAGGCAGGGATCACCGATGAATATTTTAAGCCTTTACAATCATCTGGAAACCTTTTTAATTATCGGGGTGCTGCTGTTTGCCATCGGCTTTTTCGGTTTTATGACCAGAAAGACCCTGATCGGGATGCTGATTTCCGCCGAATTGATCCTGGCAGGAGCATCGGTAAACTTTATGGCCTTTAACAGGTTCACCGCCCCGGATCCGACCACCGGACAGATTTTTACCCTGTTTATTATGGCCGTTGCCGCGGCGGAAGCGGCCATCGCTCTTAGCATCATCATTGCGGTATATCGTGATTACCGCTCGATAGATGCAAAGGATATTGTCAATCTAAACGGTTAGTTATTCATGGAATCGACCACCACTTCCATCAGGCTGCTGCTCGCCGTCCTTATTCCGCTGGCCGGAGCAGTGGGCGTGATGCTGACCGGCAGCAGGGAAAATCTGCGGGAGGCGGTCTCATCGCTTGCTTCCATCCTGCTGCTGGTAATAATCGGCTCCCTGGTGCCGGAGGTTTTATCCGGCAACATCCTGATATTCAAGATGTTTACCCTGCTGCCGAACCTGACCGTAACCCTCAGGGCCGATGCCATGTCCATGATCTTTGCCCTGGTCGCCTCGTCATTATGGACGATTGCGGTATTTTACTCCGCAGGCTATATGCGTTCGCTCAAAGAACACGCCCAGACCAGGTTTAACGCCTGCTTTGCCCTGGCCATTTTCGGGGCAGTCGGCGTGGCCTTTTCGGCTGGCCTTTTCACCATGTATCTGTTCTATGAGATTGTTTCCATCTGCACCTATCCGCTGGTTGCCCACCATCAGGATAAGGAGGGTTATGAAGGCGCCAGAAAATATATTATCTACCTTACCACCACCGCCAAGGCCCTGCTGCTGCCGGCCATGATTCTGATCTACGTTCTTACCGGCAGCCTTGATTTTGCAGGCAATATACATACCGGCATCTTCCCGGCCGGGGTCAGCAAACCGCTGGTGGTCATGCTGTATATCTTCTGTCTATTCGGCTTTGCCAAAAACGGTCTGATGCCTCTCCATCACTGGCTGCCTGGAGCAATGGTTGCCCCCACACCGGTTTCGGCACTCCTGCATGCGGTGGCGGTGGTCAAGGTCGGCGTGTTCTGCACCACCAGGGTCATGCTGTATATTTTCGGGGTGGATACCATGCACAGTCTGGGGCTTGGCATACCCACCGCCTATTTTGTCAGTTTCACCATTATTGCCGCTTCGGTTATCGCCCTGTCCAAGGATAATCTGAAGGCCAGGCTGGCCTATTCAACCGTCAGCCAGCTTTCATATATCATCCTTGGCGTTGCCCTGCTCACACCCACCGCCATTGAAGGCGGGCTGATTCATATTGTCAACCACGCCTTTGCCAAGATCACCCTGTTTTTCTGTGCCGGAGCAATCTATGTGGCAAACCGTAAAAAATATATCTCCGAGCTGGACGGGCTGGGACGGACCATGCCCTTTACCTTCGGTGCCTTTGCCATCGCCTCCCTGTCCATGATCGGGGTGCCTCCGGTGGCGGGCTTTATCACCAAATGGAACCTTTTAATCGGCTCGCTGGAAGCGCACCAGATCGGCATTATCATCGTTCTGCTGACCTCCACCATGCTAAATGCCGCCTACTTTGCCCCCATCACCTATCGTGCCTTTTTCGGCAGACCGGCAAACCCGGCAGTAAAAGAGGCGCCACCGGCCATGCTGATACCAATCATCATAGCCTGTTTCTTCTCAGTAATAATCGGGATTTTCCCTGATTTTATGCTGCAGTTTGCAGGGGCGGTGAGCAGATGAAGAGCTTAGTCGAAAAACTTATCATCCTGCCGCCGCTGGTGGTGAAAATATTTGCCCTGTTAATCGGCCTGATACTGGTTATCTGGAGCATTTTTGGGGTCGGCAGCAGCCATGCCCATATCCGGCTGGAAAAAATTCCTGCCTTCTGGAGCATTTTCGGCCTTGCCGCCTGTATTATGCTGATTTTTATTGCTATTTTAATCGGCAAAGCCATTAGGGTCAGGGAGAATTAGCATGATAAATAATCTCTTCCTCCATCCTTCCCTGCTCCTGATGACCGGGGCCTGTCTGCTTCCCCTGATGAGGGGGCGGCTCAGGCAGCCGTTTTTGCTGGCGGTGCCGCTGCTGACCCTGGCTTTGGTGATTTTTATCAATCTGCATCCGGGCTGTTACGGTCTGGTAAATTTTATGGGACGGTGGCAGCTTACCTTTGGCCGGGTGGATAATCTGGCCATGGTTTTTGCCGGCATCATGGCCCTGATGACCTTAATCGGCACCTTGTACGGGCTGGACGAAACCAGGCTCTGGCACCATGCGGCCGCCTGGTTTTATGCGGCCGGCTCGCTTGGCGTTATCTACAGCGGCGATTATTTATCCCTCTTTCTTTTCTGGGAGATGATGGCCTTTGCCTCTGTATTTCTGGTCTGGGCCGGCCGGGAGCAGGATTCACTGGCCGCCGGATTCCGCTACCTGCTGGTGCATACCTTCGGCGGGCTTTTACTGCTGCTGGGCTTTATCCTTAAATATCAGGCCACCGGCAGTCTCGCCTTTGTTCTGCTCGATGAAAATAATCCCCAGCTCTATACCTGGCTGATTATGGCCGGTCTGATGCTAAATGCCGCCGTGGTGCCGTTTCACTCCTGGCTGCCGGATGCCTACAGCAAGTCGAGCATTGCCGGCGCCGTCTTTATGTGCGCCCTGACCACCAAAACGGCGGTTTACACCCTGATCAGGGGCTTTGCCGGTTTTGACGTTCTGGTTATATTAGGCATTATCATGGCGGTTTACGGCATAATCTATGCCCTTTTGGAAAACAATGTCCGCAGGCTGCTGGGCTGGGAGATAGTCTCCCAGGTTGGCTATATGGTTACCGGCGTGGGAATCGGCACTGCTCTGGCGATTAACGGCACCTGCTGCCATGCCGCCGCCCATATCCTTTACAAGGGACTGCTGTTCATGGGAGCCGGAGCGGTGATTCAGGCCACTGGAAAATCAAGGTTAACCGAAATGGGCGGTCTGTACCAAAAAATGCCGGGAACGCTTGTTTTTATGGTGATCGGCGGCCTGTCGGTTTCGGCCTTCCCGTTTTTCTCCGGTTTTGTATCCAAATCAATGATCATTACCGCCGGATTTGAGGAACACCTATATGCGGCCTCCCTTATTCTTACTGCGGTCTCGGTCGGCACCTTTCTCGCCGCCGGACTGCGCCTGCCCTATTTTATGTTTTTTTCGGAAGCAAAAGATGAAAGCCTGCCAAAACCGGCAGAGACGGCCTGGAATATGAAACTGGCCATGCTGACCGCCGCTCTGCTCTGCCTTGCCATCGGCACCTTTTATCAGCCCTTTTACCGGCTCTTGCCATTTCAGGTTGACTATCACCCATATTCTCCATACCACCTGAGCGAAACCTTGCAGCTTTTGTTTTTCACCGCCCTTGGCTTTTATTTTTTCAAGGATAAACTAAGGCCGCAAAAAGGCGCCTTGCTTGACCTTGACTGGTTTTACCGAAAAGGCGGACAGGCTGTTTTATGGCTGGCCGTCCATCCGGTGCAAAGGCTTGACAACCTTTGGGGCAGGCTGTACCGGATTTTGGGCTTGTCTCCCCTGATGGCGGCGGCACGGTTCTGGGCATGGTTTGATCAAAAAATCATCGACCGGGCGGTGGACGGCCTGGCCGGACTGGTAAAATCCACCGGGGGAAAAATCGCTGCCATCTTCCAGCGCGGCCAGGTGCAGCAGACCATTTATTACTCAATTTCCCTGATAACCCTGGCACTTATTGCCTATGCGTTTTTATAATTTATGATGGAAAGCAATTTATATTTTAGTGCCGTAAATACGGGGGTGCCAATCCTCAGCATCCTGATCTTTCTGCCGATTTCAGGCGGTGCAGTGCTTTTTTTTACCGGCAGCGAAAAATTTTGCCGCTGCTGGACGCTGATTATTACCTCCTGTACCGCCCTGCTTTCCCTGACCATTTTGCCCGGCTTTGACCGCAGCACAGCCAAATATCAGTTTGCCGAACATCACCCCTGGGTGGACTCGCTGAATATCAACTATACGGTCGGGCTGGACGGCATTTCCATCCTGCTTTTTCTGATGACTGCCCTGATTATGCCCTTTTGCGTGCTGGCCTCCTGGTCATATATCAAAAAACGGGTTCGCTCCTTTATGCTTTGCCTGCTGGTCATGGAAACCGCCATGCTTGGCGTCTTTGCCGCCCTTGATTTTGTCCTGTTCTATATCTTGTGGGAAGCCATGCTGATTCCCATGTATCTGCTGATCGGCATCTGGGGCGGGCCAAGAAGGGTTTATGCCGCCGTCAAATTCTTCCTCTATACCCTGGCAGGCTCCATCCTGCTTCTGGTGGCGATTATCTGGCTGTATATCGCCAATGATTACTCTTTTTTCATCCCGGAACTTATGTGGCAGGATTATTCCAGAACCGCCCAACTGCTGGTATTCGGGGCATTTTTTCTGGCCTTTGCCATCAAGGTTCCCATGTTTCCCTTTCACACCTGGCTGCCTGCCGCCCATGTTGAGGCCCCCGCCGCCGGTTCGGTTATCCTGGCCTCCATCCTGCTCAAGATGGGAACCTACGGCTTTTTAAGATTTGCCCTGCCCATTACCCCCCTGGCCGCCGTCCAGCTTTTGCCCGGCCTGCTTTGTCTATCAATTTGCGGTATAATTTACGGCGGTTTTACCGCCCTTGCCCAACAGGACATGAAAAAACTGATCGCCTATTCCTCGGTCGGTCATATGGGTTTTGTGGCACTGGGCATATTTGTCATCAATGTACGGGGAATAGAGGGGGCAATCCTCCAGATGATTAACCACGGGATTACCACCGGGGCACTTTTCCTGTGTATCGGCATGATCTATGAGAGAACCCATAGCCGTGAGCTGCTGTCTGCAACCGGAATTGGCAAATATATGCCGGTTTTTATTACCTTCTTTACTTTTTTTTCCCTTTCATCCCTTGCCTTTCCGGGCACCAACAGCTTTGTCGGCGAATTTATGATTCTGGCCGGAGCCTTTCAGGATAACCCTTTAATTTCATATAATATTTTCCTTGGTATGGCGGCGGTTCCCGGGGCGGTGCTGGCGGCGGCATATATGCTGAGGATGCTGCAAAAAGTCATCTGGGGGGGAACCAAAAACCCGGATCAAAGCTGGCTCACGGATATAAACGTCCGTGAAATCATCACCCTGGCACCATTTTTAATCTTTGTTTTCTGGATTGGTCTTGCCCCCGGCGTATTTCTGGATTTTATTCATACCAGTGTGTCAACGCTTGCCCTGCAGTTTCATTCACATCTCGGCACTGCGGGCCTATAAAGGATATTGATTATGTTACTTTTCCTGCCAGAAATCATCCTGCTGCTAACCGGCATCATCTTTCTTACCATGAGCCTTGGCAGGTTTAACGGCGTCATCCTGAAAAAAACGGCACTCTGCTGCGGCAGCATGGTAGTTTTGGCTGCTCTTGCCGGTTTACAGCAAAACGGCCTGCTGTTTTTTGCCAGTTACCAGGTGGATATTTATTCCCAGTTTTTCAAATTGCTGATGGCCCTGGCCGCCCTGATGGTACTGGCCTTTGGCGGAGATTTGCCCGGGGTGGCCAAAGAAAACCGGGCAGAATATTACCTCTTTCTTTTTATGTCCCTGCTGGGCCTGATGATGCTGGTCTCCAGCGTGGAGCTGATAGCTGTCTTTATCGCCCTGGAGCTGTCTTCCTTTGCCGTATATCTGATGGTGCCGCTGCGCAAGCCTGATGGGAAGAATTATACGCAGTCAGAGGCCGGAATAAAATATATACTTTTTGGGGTCATGGCCTCCGGCTTGCTGCTTTTTGGCATGAGTTATTTATTCGGGCTGTCCAGTTCAACTTATTTAACTGAAATTGCAAAAAAAATTCCAGATATGATAAGCCAGCCTGCCGCAATAATGGCTATGCTGATGGTCATGGCAGGATTCTTTTATAAACTGGCCCTTTTCCCCTTTCACTTCTGGGTGCCAGACATCTATGAAGGCAGTGCCAATGAGACCGCCGCCTTTATCGCCGCAGTTCCCAAGATCGCCGCTACCGCCATGCTGATCCGCCTGGCCGCTATGTTAAATTCTGATCATGCTGCCCTGCTGCTGATGCTCTGCTCGCTGGCCTCGATGTTTTACGGCAACCTTGCCGCCCTGGTACAAAAAGACCTGAAAAGAATGCTCGGTTATTCGAGCATAGCCCACGCCGGATTTGTCCTGTTTGGCATTCTCATCCTGCAAGTTAGCGGCTATGCCTGCTCCGCCTACTATATTACCGGCTATGCGCTGGCTAATCTGGCCTGTTTTCTGGTTATCTGCTCACTGGCCGCTGATGGAGAAAACCTGCTTATTGAAGATTTGAGAGGGCTTAATCAAAGATCGCCGCTTCTGGCCCTTACCCTTTTGGCTGCCCTGTTTTCGCTGGCCGGAATTCCGCCCTTTATCGGCTTTACTGGAAAATTTATGCTGCTGATTGGTGCATTAAAACACGATTCCAGGCTGCTGGTGCCGGTTATTCTGGCGGCCGTCAACACGGCCATAGGCATTTATTATTACCTGTCGGTGGTGCGTTCTGCCTATTTTAGCGAGAAAAATGCCGCCCCGCCGGTCAAAACCGGCAAAGCTGTCAAAACTCTAGCAATTTTACTAATTGCAGCAATTATTTATCTTGGCATTATGCCCTCAGCCCTGCTTGACTTTATCACCAGAGCAATCGGGCTGACCGGATGATGATGCAGCCTTTGCACAGGCAGATACCGATAATGATTCGACGGTTTTTATTGAATTTATCCTGTCGGTTATCTTACAAACCATAGAGGATTACCCGCTTAGACAAATGAGCGATAAAAAGAGCGATATGGTGAGCGATATTTTATCCGATAAAGAACGGCTCGCCTATCAGCGAATCGCTGATTATTTACGGAGGCACCCCCATATCACCAATCGGCAGGCACAAAATATATTGAAGAAATCACCTGCCACGGTCAGACGTTATCTTAAACGTTTGGTTGATTGCGGGCTGCTTACCGCCTTAGGAAAAAATAAGGCACGGGTTTATACGCCAGCAAAAACAGACATGAGTTATGATGTATAATAAAATATTACTAACTGGTGAATCATGCTGCATTAACCTTAACATTTAAGGGAACTATTATGAATATCTGGCTGGTTATCATCCTGCTTATCCTGATCGTTAATTATTTTATCGAACTCATTGTCTCGGTTCTGAATCTGAAAAGTATGGACGAAGAGCTTCCCGCAGAATTCAGTCAGGTTTTCGATAAACAGGAATATGCCAAATCACAAAATTATCTCAGGGTTACCACTGGCTTTTCGCTGATCAAAAATTCCACCAATCTGTTTGTAACCATAGCCTTTATTTTGGCAGGGGGATTTAATTATGCCGACCTGCTGGCAAGGAGTTTCGGCTACAGCAGCAGCATTATCACCGGCCTTATATTCACGGGCATCCTGACCCTGTTTTCCTTTCTGGCAGGGTTGCCTTTTTCCATCTACTCCACCTTTGTTATTGAAGAAAATTTTGGTTTTAACCGCACCACGGTCAAAACCTTCTGCCTGGACATAATCAAGGGAGCCTTGCTGGCCGTTATCATCGGCGGCCCGCTTTTGGCTATTATCCTCTGTTTTTTTGAAAGTACGGGGAAATATTCATGGCTGTACTGCTGGCTGATGGTGGTCTTGTTTTCCTTCGTCCTGCAATTTCTGGCCCCGGTCTTAATCATGCCGCTTTTCAATAAGTTCACACCGCTTGAAGATGGCGAACTAAAAGACCGGATAACCAGTTACGCCAGAAAAGAGAACTTTGCCATACAAGGCATTTTCACCATGGACGGCTCCAAAAGATCGAGCAAGCTAAATGCCTTTTTTACCGGCTTTGGCAAATTCAGGAAAATTGTCTTTTTCGACACCCTGATTGAAAAACTTTCAGTCGATGAAATAGTAGCCGTTCTTGCCCATGAGATGGGACATTTCAAACTAAAACACATCTACAAGATGATGGCGGCCTCGATCCTGCAAACGGGCATTATGTTTTATCTGCTCTCATTAGTGCTTAATAATCAAGGAATTTTTGAAGCCTTTGGCATGGAAAATGTCTCGGTATATGCAAGCCTTACCTTTTTCGGCTTTATCTATTCCCCAGTCAACTTTTTTATATCAATAATTTTCAAGAAAATTTCAAGAAAACATGAATATGAAGCCGACCGCTATGCCGCGTCCACCTCAAAAATGCCCGAAAAACTAATCTCATCCCTTAAAGTACTGAGCAAGGCCAACCTGACCAATCTCAGACCGCACCCCTTTCATGTATTTCTTCACCATAGCCATCCGCCGGTGCTGGAAAGGATTGAGGCATTAAGAAAACTATAATAATGTTTATTAGTTAGCTACGCGAATGGCCTTTTGCAAGATTTTTTTTTATTGACCATCCACATTTTCCCAGGCCTCAGCCAGGCGAGCCATAATATAATCGAATATTTCAGCCTCAAAGCTGTACACATCGAAACAACAACCATCCTTGCCCGCCAAACCGCCGGGAATAATATCTCCCTTCCCTTCTGGATCGGTAATAGTATCAGCATAAAAACAAATCGATAGCCACCGATCAGCAGGATCGTCATCAATCACGTCAATAATAGCAAAAAAATCCCTGCTTACCTGACTGCTTCTTTGAGGACGCAGAGAGAAACTTACCCCCGGCCTGGCCAGCAAGCAAAGACTGGTATCCGCAAATTTTTCAAGACCGATTTTAAGCTGGGCAAAAAATTCCCTGGCCTCAAGTGATTGTGCTCCCCAGCCGTCAATAAATTCATCTACACTTGTTTTATCCATACTTACATCTCGAAATATTATTAGATAACAGTTAGTTGCAACCTAAATACGTTATATCAGCCTTCCGCCCGACATCAAGAATAGCCGAAGAAAAATTATGATGCAGTAAAATCTCCATCTAGCCGCCTGCCATCACCGAGCC